>Ga0194050_1000074_pt1 | contig 29500 bp, 22 predicted proteins | sample SepL2310m_MetaG_FD_148657 | JGI IMG/M metagenome (GOLD analysis project Ga0194050, IMG submission 148657) | Anoxic zone freshwater microbial communities from boreal shield lake in IISD Experimental Lakes Area, Ontario, Canada - Sep2016-L239-10m | ecosystem: Environmental > Aquatic > Freshwater >...
GGAGCCGAGTCCGACCAGCACCACGTCAGGACCCGGCGCGTCGCCCACAGCTGCGCCCATGGACCGCAGCACCAGCACCTGAGCCACCTTGCCGGTAAACCCCTGGCGCTCGCACCATACGGCGTCGAGCGATGCCGGAAGAGTCACACCGTCGACGACGGATGGGTCGCAGGCCAGCACTGGTCCATCAGCAGTGGAGTGGACGGGTACGCCAACTGCTGCCAGATCATCGGGGAGTCCGTTGCCGGACAGTGCGGTCACAGTGATCACGTCAGCACTCCAGTTTTATCGGGATGTCGATCAGTAGACGAGAAAACGACAGGCGGAAGAGAACGAGTAGCTGGCCCGGAAGTGGTCAGCCCGCAGAGCCAGAAGAGTCACCGGAACCAGAAGAACCACCAGCGTCGCCGCCGGCCGCCGCCCGTCGGGGGGCGCCACGGGCCAGCAGGTGGTCCTCGCCCTCGGCCCACCGAGCCATAGCCCACAACAGATCCGACAGCCGGTTGATGTAACGGCCCGCCAGCGATCCCTCGATGGGCGACGACACCAAGAGGCGTTCCGCCCGGCGCACGATGGTGCGGGACAGGTCGAGGGCGGCCGAAGCCCGGTTCGCCCCCGGAATCACGAACTCGGTCGGCATGGATACCCGAGAGATCAGATCGTCGATCCGTTCTTCCAATGCGGTAACCATCTCTTCGGTCACCAGGGTCTTGCCTGCCACCAACTTGGCCCGATGCTCCGGATCGGTGGTCACCTCAGCCATCAGCACGTAGAGCTCTCGCTCTAAGTGGGTCAGCAACTCGTCGAGTTCGGAACCGGCCACCGCCTCGGCACGGGCCATGCCCATGGCGGCCTGGGCCTCGTCGACCGTGCCGGTGATCTGCATGAGTGCCGCGTCCTTGCGCACTCGGCCTCCATAGAGCAGCCCGGTGGTCCCGTCGTCGCCGGTACGGGTGTAGATCTTCAGCACGATGTCCTCACCCGGCCAATGCTAAACGACCACCACCGTGCGCCCATCACCCACGCAGCAACGGTACACATCACCCATCCTGGAGACCGCAACCGGGGGCCGCTAGGGGGCACTGCAGCCCTGATCAGCCGGAGTGTGCCCCCACCCCGGTATCGTTGTAGGGCTATGGCTCCCCACCGCACTGAATCGAGCTACCTCCAGGCTGTGTCTGAACGGGTCGTCGTCTTCGACGGCGCCATGGGGACCAACCTGCAGCTGGCCGACCTGACCGCCGACGACTTCGGTGGCCCCGACCTCGAGGGCTGCAACGAGCTCTTGGTCATCACCCGGCCCGATGCCGTCGAGCAGGTCCACCGGTCCTTCTACGAGGTCGGCTGCGACGTGGTCGAGACCGACACCTTCGGCGCCTTCGCCCCCGTGCTGGCCGAGTACGACCAGGGCCACCGGGTGCGCGAGCTCAACCTAGCCGCCGTAAAACTGGCCAGGAACGCCGCCGAGGAGTTCTCCACCCCAGAAAAGCCCCGGTGGGTGGCCGGCAGCATCGGCCCCGGCACCAAGTTCCCCACGCTCGGCCAGACCCGCTACGCCGATCTGCGCGATGCCTATGAGGAGCAGTGCGACGCCCTCATCGAGGGCGGGGCCGACCTCATCATCATCGAGACCGTCTTCGACCTGCTCCAGGCCAAGTCCGCCATCAACGGCGCCCGTCGGGCCATGAAGCGGGCCGGGGTGAAGCTCCCCATCCAGTGCCAGGTGACCATCGAGCTGACCGGCACCATGCTGCCGGGCACCGAGGTCGGTGCCGCCTTGGTGGCGCTGCAGGCCATGGACATCGACGTCATCGGCCTCAACTGCGCCACCGGTCCGTCCGAGATGTTCGAGCCCCTGCGCCATCTCACCGGACATGCCACTATCCCTGTCTCGTGCCTGCCCAATGCCGGACTTCCCTCGGTGGTTGACGGGGCCATGCACTACGACCTCCAGCCCGATCAGTTGGCCGAGTACCACCGCCAGTTCGTCAGTGAACTCGGCGTCTCGGTCATCGGTGGGTGCTGCGGCACCACCCCCGCCCACCTGGCCGCCGTGGTCGCCGCGTGCAGCGGCCTGACACCAGCAATACGCACCCCTGGGCGCGAAGAGGGAGCGGCATCCATCTACACCCACGTGCCCTTCACTCAGGACAGCTCGTTCCTGGTGGTCGGTGAGCGCACTAACGCCAACGGCTCGAAGAAGTTCCGCGAGGCGATGCTCGAGGCCGAGTGGGACACCTGCGTGGCCATGGCCAAGGACCAGGTCAAGGAGGGCTCCCACCTGATCGACGTGTGTGTCGACTACACCGGCGCCGATGGGGTGGCCGACATGGAGCAGGTCGTCTCTCGGTTCGCTACCCAGTCCACCGCACCGCTCATGGTGGACTCCACTGAGGCACCTGTCATCGAGACCGCCCTGTCGTGGATCGGCGGCCGGGCCGTCATCAACTCGGTGAACTTGGAGGAGGGCGACGCGGTCGGCACCCGACTCGACTCCTTCCTCACTCTGGCCAAGGAGTTCGGGGCTGCTGTCGTCTGTACGTGCATCGACGAAGAGGGCCAGGCCCGCACGGCCGACTGGAAGGTGCGCTCGGCCAAGGCCATCCACGACGTCGCCGTCAACCGCTATGGACTCCGTCCCGAAGACCTGATGTTCGACCCCCTGGCTCTCCCTCTGTCGACTGGTATGGAAGAGAGCCGCAAGGATGGGATCGAGACCATCGAAGGGATCCGGCGGATCAAGGCTGAGCTGCCGGGTGTCTATACCGTGCTCGGGTTGTCCAACGTGTCCTTCGGGCTCAATCCGGCAGCCCGCCAGGTGCTCAACTCCGTGTTTCTCCACGAGTGCGTGCAGGCCGGACTGGATGCCGCCATCGTCCATGCGTCCAAGATCCTCCCCTTGGCCAAGATCGACGACCGGGCCCGCGAAGTGTGCCTGGACCTGATCTACGACCGGCGTTCCGAGGGCTACGACCCGCTGACCGAACTGCTGTCCATCTTCGATGGTGCGACCGCATCGTCCAACACCGTCATCGAGGACCGCTCCGACTGGACCGTCGAGCGCCGACTCGAAGCCCGGATCATCGATGGCGACCGCAACGACATCGAGGCTGATCTGGACCAGGCCATGGCCCAGGGCCTCACCCCGTTGATCATCATCAACGACTTCCTCTTGTCCGGCATGAAGACCGTCGGCGAACTGTTCGCCAGCGGCGAGATGCAGCTGCCGTTCGTGCTCGGCTCGGCCGAGACTATGAAGACGGCCGTCGCCTACCTAGAGCCCTTCATGGAAAAGGCCGACCAGGGTGGGAAAGGGACCATGGTGCTCGCCACCGTGAAGGGCGACGTCCACGACATCGGTAAGAATCTGGTCGACATCATCCTCACCAACAACGGCTACACGGTCCGGAACCTGGGCATCAAGATCGGCATCAACGACATGGTCGCCGCTGTCGAGGAGTTCGGCGCCGACGCCATCGGCATGAGTGGCCTCCTGGTCAAGTCCACGCTCATCATGCGCGAGAACCTCGAAGAGCTCAACCGTCGGGGGCTCTCACACATCCCCGTCATCTTGGGGGGTGCAGCCCTCACCCGTACCTATGTAGAGCGCGACCTGCGCCAGGTCTATGACGGCCGCCTCTTCTACGGCAAGGATGCCTTCGAGGGCCTCCGCACCATGGACCGCTTGGTGGAGATGACCCGCAACGGCGAGGACGACCCCGAGTTCGGGATCACCATCGGAGGCCGAGATCTCGGCCCCCGCAAGAGCGAGCAGCGCAAGCAGGCGGCCGAAGAGGCTCGGGCCCGGGGCGAAGACCTGCCAAAGCGCTCCCCCGAGGTGGCTGACGACAACCCACTGTTCACCCCGCCCTTCGTCGGCAGTCGTGTGGCCAAGGGCATGGCCATCGACGACATCGCCACCTACCTCAACGAGACGGCGCTGTTCCGCAATCAGTGGGGGTTCCGCCCCGAGGCCGGCGAAGACGACCCGGCGTTCAAGGTTCGCGTGCGGTCGCGGCTGCGCGAAGAGTTGGCCACGGCCAAGGCCGGGCAGCTGCTCGTGCCGCAGGTGGCGTGGGGGCACTTCGCCGCCAACGCTGACGGGGATGACCTGGTGATCTGGACCGACGAGAGCCGCTCGACCGAGCAGATGCGTTTCGCCTTCCCTCGCCAGGTCGAAGACCCGTTCCTGTGCATCAGCGACTTCTTCCGGACCGTCGACTCGGGTGACGCGGACTGGGCCAGCTTCCAGGTCGTCACCATGGGATCCCGGGTGTCCGAAGAGGCGGCTCGCCTGTTTGCCGAAAACGAGTACCAGCAGTACCTCTACCTCCATGGTCTCGGAGTCGAGATGGCCGAAGCGCTGGCCGAGTACTGGCATCACCGCATTCGCGAGGAGCTCGGCTATGCCGACCAGGACGGCCCCACCCTCACCGGTCTGTTCCGCCAGAAGTACCGGGGTGGCCGCTACTCGTGGGGCTATCCGGCCTGCCCTCGGCTCGAGGACAACGCACAGGTGGTCGAGTTGCTCGGTGCCGACCGAATCGGCGTCGAGGTCAGCGAAGGCTTTCAGCTCCATCCTGAGCAGTCGACGACAGCCATCATCTGCCATCACCCGCAAGCCAAGTACTTCGTCGCCTGATCGGGCCCTGATCGGGCCCTGATCGAGCCGTCATCTAAGCCAGGCCACGCCTCACCGGGTCGGCCACTGCACCAGATTCGCAATCGGCTACACACCCAATTGTGCAACACGCAGGAGTACAATTGGGGCTATGGCAACGGTCGCCCTCACGACGTTCAGGCTCGTCGGCCAACTGTCTGGCACGGCGCGGATCGAGGCAGCCCTAGTAGCCGTGATCGTCGTCATCGGTGTCATCCTGATGGCCAAGCGATTGATCCACAACTCTGAGGTCCGCAAGCGCAAGGCACGCCACGCCCACTACTACAACCGCGACGCTGCGCACTACGGCCCCGGCGGCAAGGATGCCCCAGCCAGGGACGGCTCTACGTCCGAGCGATTGACCCAGCCCGTGCGCGCTTCGCGCATGGCGGCCGCCCCTTCGTTCACTTCCTCGAAGAGTCCAGCCAGCCCCAGACTTCGGACCCGAAACCGGACCAGTGACCGAGCCAAGGCAGGTGCCACCTCGGCCAGCACTGCCATCGCACAGCCGGCGACTGACGCCCCCGATGGGGCTTCCAGTCCCCGTCCGATCCCTGGCCTCAAACCCAAGGCCGGAAACTCGGTCGGTCTGCCGACCATGCCCACACCCCCGCCACCCGGCACTCCGCTCCTGCCCTGCTCCCACTGACTCGCTGACCACCAGGCCCGCGGTCAGGCTGGGGCTTACAAAGCCAGCGTCGACCCGCCGTCCACCACGATGGCGGCACCGTTGATGAAGCCGGCCTGCTCAGAGCACAAGAAGGCGGCGACCGCTCCGAAGTCAGCTGGGTCTCCCATCACCCCGGACCCACCAAGTTCCTTCATCCGGTCGGTGGCATGAGGCCCCGGGCAGACCATGTTGATGGTGATCCCGGTCGACTCCGACGCCAAGTCATGGGCTGCCGTCTTCATCCAGCCCCACAGACCGACCCGGGCAGTGTTGGACAGGGCCAACACTGGGGCCGCCTGTTTCACGGTGTACGAGGTGATGCAGCAGATTCGTCCCCACCCACTAGCTCGCATGTGCGGCAGCGACTCACGGACCAGGCGGACCGAGGTGAAGAGGTTGGCATTGAGTGCTGCCTCCAACTCGTCGTCCGAGAGGTCGATGGCTCTCCCCGGAGGCGGCCCACCGGCGTTGGCCACCAAGATGTCAATGCTCCCGAACCGCTCCATGGTGGCCGCCACCAGCCGAGCCGGCTCATCGGGTTCGGTCACGTCTCCGGCGCACACCGCTACCTCAGCGCCCAGGGCGACCAGCTCCAGCCGGATCCGTTCCAAGCTGTCCGCATTGCGCCCGGACACCATCAACTGAGCCCCTTCGCGGGCCAGCGCTCGTGCGGTAGCCCGGCCCAAGCCACGTGACCCAGCAGTCACCAGTGCGGTCCTGGCGTCGATCCCAAGATCCATGTGACCTGCCTCCGATCCCCAGCCTCAGCCGTCCACGACCACCAGTTGATGATCGGCCCGGTTCAACGGCTCAGGCATTCCGTGCTCGTCGATGACCACGATGTCCTCCAACCGCATACCGAACCGTCCCGGCTGGTAGATACCGGGTTCGACGGAGAACGCGTGTCCTGGCACCAGCACCTCGCCGTTGCCCACGACCAAATACGGATCTTCGTGCTCCTCGATGCCGATGCCGTGACCGGTTCGATGGACGAACAGGTCGCCGTACCCGGCGGCTTCGATGATCGACCGGGCCACCTGGTCCACTGACTCAGCGGTGACCCCGGCCATTGCGGAGGCCACCGCCTGCTGCTGGGCCTCGAGCAGTACCTCGTAGCAGTCGGACACCTCAGAGGTGGGCTGGCCGGTTACCACTGTGCGGGTCATGTCCGAGCAGTAGCCAGGGCCGCCATCGAGTGACAGAGTGCCGCCGAAGTCGCACACCACGGTCTCGCCTGGGCCGATGATCCGACTCCCGGGTTCGTGGTGCGGACTTGCTGCGTTGGGCCCACTGCCAACGATGGCGAAGTTGACCGCACTGTGGCCCTCGGCAATCAGCAGGGAGCCGATCCGAGCCGATACCTCGGCCTCGGTCCGCCCGATCATGGGGATGCCGCCAGACAGGAGTACGTCAGCCACCCGGTCGGCTGCGGCCCCGGCTGCGGTGAGGGCATCGATTTCGGCCGCATCCTTGACCGCACGGATGGGCGACGTGACCCGCGATGCATTGATCCATTTGGCGTCCACCAGGCGGCCCTGGAGGGCCAGGACCGTGGTGGCCCAGGCTCGATCCGACAGAGCGAGCCGTGATGCGCCTGACTTGCGCAACAGCCCCTCGACCAGATCAATCGGATCCTCGGCATCCGACCACGGGCACAGGTCGAACAGGCCTCCGGCATCCGCCACCCGAGGGGCTTCGAGCCCGGGGACCACGAGCACCGGATCACCGACCAGAGGCAGGACCAGCATGGTCAGCCGCTCTAACGGCATGGCTCGGTAGCCAGTCAGCCATGGGAGGTCGGCACCGTGGGACAGGAGGACAGCATCGACGCCGAGTTCCTCCATGCGCCCCCGCACACGGTCCATTCGCGCCGATCGGGTGCCGTTCGCCACTGAGGATTCGCTCATGCCCATCACCGTACCGACATCGCCACCGGCACCGGTGCCGATGCACGACCGGCAGAGACATCGGCTGCCTCACGGGCGTGATAGCTCGATCGGGTCAGCGGCGAGGCCTGCACGTGGGAGAAACCGAGGGCCATGCCAGCTTGGCGCAGCCCATCGAACTCCTCGGGCGTCCACCACCGGGCCACCGGCAGGTGCGTAGCGCTCGGCCGCAGGTACTGACCGAGCGTCACGATATCCACACCGACGGCACGGAGGTCAGTCAGGGTGGCGAGCACCTCGTCCTCATGCTCCCCCATTCCGAGGATGATGCCCGACTTCGTGGTCAGCCCGGCGTCGACAGATCGGGCGAGCACGGTCAGGCTCCGGGCGTACCCGGCCGATGGGCGAACCGCACGTTGCAGGCGAGCCACTGTTTCGATGTTGTGGTTCAACACGTCGGGGCGAGCGTCCAGGATTGTCTGGAGAGAAGCTCGGTCGCCCTTCACGTCGGAAATCAGCACTTCCACCACCGTGCCCGGGCTCGCCTTACGCACGGCGTCGATCGTCTGAGCGAAGGCCCCTGCGCCACCATCAGCCAGATCGTCCCGGGCCACACAGGTGATGACGGCATGAGCCAGACCCATCCGAGCCACCGCCTCTGCCACCCGGCGGGGTTCGGTGGGATCGAGCGGGAGGGGACGGCTGGTATCGACCTGACAGAAGGCGCAGGCCCGGGTGCACCGCGACCCGCTGATCATGAAGGTGGCCGTGCCGTCCGACCAGCACTCATAGATGTTGGGACAGCCAGCTTCTTCGCACACGGTGACCAGATCGAGGTCTCGGATGCGGTGCTGCAGTCCGAGGTAGCTGTCTTCCATAGTGGCCTTGACCCGCAGCCATTCGGGCTTACGAGCCGACAGGGCCAGCCCGGCGTCAGGATCGATCCCGGCCCGAGCCATCCTCCGCCCCAATGCATTTCCGCCGCCGTCAGTACGGTAGGTCACGGGAATCCCAGGTGCGCCAACCTCACCTGTGCCACCTCCCGTGCCACCACCCGTGCCACCTCTGGCGTCGTCTCGGGCCCCATCGGTCACTCGGGCTACATCGTCAATGCAGCCCCAGACCGCACCGGCTGAGTCCAGCACTGCCTCCACCACCTCGGCCATCGAGACGGCATAGCCCTCGGCGGCCAACGAGGTCATCGGTCGGTCGGCAATTCCACACGGCACGATGTGCTCGAACATGGAGAGATCGGTCGAGACGTTCAGTCCGAATCCATGGGTCGTCCGCCCCCTTGTCGTGCGCACCCCGACGGCGGCGATCTTCCGAGGCATGCGGCCCGATGCACCAACCGGATCGGGGTCGATCCACACCCCGGGGTATCCCGCTAGGCGCCCCACCCGATCGGCAGGAACCCCCAGTGCCACCAATGCCCCCATCACTACCTGCTCCACCTGATGTACGTGCTTCGGGCCCTGGTGCGGACCAGCACCGACAGTGCGGATCGAGTAGCCGATGAGCTGACCTGGACCGTGGAAGGTGACGTCGCCGCCACGATCGACGGTCACCTGTTCAGCACCGACAGAAGGTGGATCGACAAGCACATGCGTCGGGTCGGCGTGGGCTCCGAGCGTGTAGACCGCACCGTGCTCGAGCAGGAGCAGATAGTCGTCCACGGACCGGGCAGCCAGGGCGCGCTGCAGGTCCCACGCCTCGCCGTAGGGGACGCGGCCCAACCACCGAGCCCTGATCATGTTGCTGCCCGGGCCGTTCTTCTGGCCGTGGATGTCCGGAGTGGAGTGGTCGTCGGCACTGTCTGCGAGAAGGTCACCGTCACTGGGGGTCAGAGTTCGCTGGCCCAGTCACGGTCGTCGAGGATGGCAGCCAAGCGGGCCAAGAAACGGGCGACGTAGGCACCATCGACCGCTCGGTGGTCGAAGTTCATGGCCACCAAGCCGATCGAGTGGATCCCGATCGATTCGGTGCCGTCCGGCAACTCCACCACGACAGGCTTACGAGTCACCCCATCGGTGGACAGGATGGCCACTTGGGGCTGGTTGATGATTGCCCCGGTGATGAACGTCCCGAACGGTCCGGCATTGGTGATGGAGAACGTCCCATCACTAATGTCGTCGAGGCTGAGCGACTTGGTCCGAGCCCGATCGGCCACATCGCGTATACGCCTGGCCATGCCCCGGAGGTTCAGCTCTTCAGCCTGATGTACGACCGGGACGATCAGCCCTTCGTTGTCGAGGTCGACGGCGATCCCCACGTTGATGTCGTGGTGGACGATCAACGCGTCCTCGCCCACCGATGCGTTGAGGTGCGGGAAGTCCACCAAGGCTTCGACCACGGCCAGAGTCACGAAGGGTAGGTAGGTGAGGCTGAAGCCCTCTTCGGCCCGGAAGCGGTCGCCATAGGTCCGCCGCACCTGCTCGACCCGTTCGTAGTCGATCTCTCGGACCATCAACGTGTGGGCCGAAGTGGCCTTGGACCGGAGCATGTGTTCTGCCGTACGGCGGCGGATGTTGGTGAAGGCGATGACCTCGTCGCGTGCGCCGCCGCTGCGTCGTGGGCCGACCGGGGCTGGTGCGACCGGAGCGGTCGAAACAGGGGCCCTCACCACAGGGGCTGTCGCCGTGGGGGCTGTCGCCGATGCGCCCGGGGGGACGGCACCGGGCGCGATGCTCGGGACCACGAGTGGGGACGCACCCCGCTCAATAACGGCCTCGACGTCGGCCCGAGTGATCCGACCACCTAGTCCACTACCTCGCACCACTGACGCGTCGATCCCGTGCTCGGCCAGCAGTTTGCGGACGACCGGGGAGAGCACCAGAGAGTGGTCGGCTCCTGGCGATGAAGCCGCAGGCGCCACTGTGGGTCCGGGGGCCGTAGCTGGCGACGCTACCGGCTCGTCCGGCAGTGACTTCAGCGAAGGCACGGGCGAATCCGTCCTGGCAGACGCAGCCGGCGCCGGCGCCGGGGGTGCAGGTGCGGGTGCAGATGGGGGAGCAGGACCAGGAGCAGGAGCTGCAGCCACTTCGGCCTGCTCCTCGCTCGGCGCCACTGCAGAAGGTGCGGAAGCACTGCCGTCGATCACGGCCAGGGTCACCCCGACATCGACGGTGTCGCCCTCCTCCACCAAGATGGCGGTGAGGATCCCGTCGGCTGGAGATGGCACCTCGGAGTCCACCTTGTCGGTGGAGACCTCGAAGAGGGGCTCATCACGGACCACGGTGTCCCCTACCGCCTTGAACCACTTGGTGATCGTTCCCTCGGTCACCGTCTCGCCGAGCTGCGGCATCGTCACATCAGGCAACGTGCATCCCCCTCCCGGTCAGCGCCAGCACGGTCTCCCCGAATGTCTCGGACAGCGACGGGTGCGGCTGGACGAACTGGGCCACCTCGTCGGCCGTGGCCTCCCAGTTGACGGCCAAGTAGCCAGCCCCCAGCTGTTCGGTCACCCACGGGCCCACCATGTGGACGCCCAAGATCCGACCGGTAGAGCCGTCGGATCGCCTTTCGGCGATGACCTTCACCATCCCCTCGGTGTCACCGATGATCCGGGCCCGGCTGTTTCCGCCGAAGGGGTCCTTTTGCACCACGATGTCGAGTCCGGCCGCCGTGGCCGCAGCTTCGGTCATCCCGGCATAGGCGACCTCAGGATGGCAGTAGATAGCCCAGGGCACCCGGCTGTAGTCGACCGGCAGGACTGGTTCACCCAGGATCGACTTGATGACCACGATGGCCTCGGCAAAGGCCACGTGGGCCAACTGCGGCGAAGCGGCGACCACGTCCCCTACAGCCCACACCCCAGCAGCCGACGTCCGCATCAGGCGGTCGGCGACCACGAAGCCGCGCTCATCTATAGCCACACCGGCATCCTCGGATACCAGCCCCTCGGTGCGGGGTCGACGGCCGACCGACACCACCACTGCGTCCACCGAGACCTTCTCTCCGTCCCCAAAAGAGACCACCGTCCCACCCTTGGCTGCAGGCTCGTGTCCGTGCAGGACGGCACTCCCCTTGACGTCGATCTTGCGCTTTTTGAACGAGCGGGCGATCGTGCGGACGACGTCGTCGTCGCATCCGTTCAGAATGGAAGGGAGGGCCTCGAAGATGGTCACCTTCGTCCCTAGATCAGCGAACATGGTGGCGAACTCGCAGCCGATGGCCCCGCCGCCGATGACAGCGACCGACGCGGGTAGGTGCTCGAGGGCCAGGACTTCGTCGGACGTCATGACCACGGTGCCGTCGACGTCGAACCCGGGGATCGTCCGGGGAACCGAGCCAGGAGCCAGCACGATGTCCGTTCCTGTCACCTCGGTCATCGACCCATCGGTTCCATCGATACGCACCCGGTGGCCGGCCAACAGGGTGCCGCTACCGTTGAACAAGGTGACCGCACGGCCCTTCAGCAGTCCGGACAATCCGCCGAATAGCTGGTCCACCACCTGCTGCTTGCGAGCCTGGCTGATGGCGAAGTCGACCGTCGGGACCAACTTGGCAGCACCGGTACCGATGCCGAAGTCGCCAGCCGATCCGACTGTGCGGAACACGGCCGCTGTCTCCAGGAACGCCTTGGCCGGCACGCAGCCCCGATGGAGGCAGGTGCCCCCCACCTTGTCCAACTCCACTAGGGCGACGGCCAACCCCGCCGCTGCTCCGTAGAGGGCAGTGGCGTATCCGCCCGGGCCACCGCCGACCACGACGATGTCAAAGTGCTCGGTACCCCCTGATGCGCCACCCCCCGATGCGGCCTGATCCGTTTCCACCTCGGGTCCCGTCGGAACCACCTCCATCGCGATGTCCTCATGGGTGCTGCTCAATCTGCAGTCTGACCTGCCAGCACGTTCTTCCCTCAGCCTACTGGTCCCCACCGAGCGACTGTCTCGGGCGAGAGGGTGTGTCTGCACCCACCGGCCTGGTGGGCACGCGATCGAGCCCCCGGCCTGATGGTGGGGGCTCGATCGTGGGATGTCCGGTGCCGGCACCGGCCGGGTGCGCCGAGCGCACCCAAGGGTCAGGACTACTTGGGCGGCATCCGGATGCCACCGTCGAGCCGGATGACCTCGGCGTTGAGATAGCTGTTAGTGGCGATGGCCGCCACCAGGTCGCCGAACTCTGCTGGGTTGCCCAGGCGCTTGGGAAAGTTGACCGACTGAGCCAGAGCATTGCGGGCCTCATCGGGAAGCATGGCCAGCAGCGGGGTGTCGAACAGGCCGGGGGCGATGGCTAGCACCCGGATGCCGACGACGGCGAGGTCGCGGGCGGCAGGCAGGGTCATGCCGACCACGGCACCCTTCGAGGCCGAGTAGGCCAACTGGCCGATCTGGCCGTCGAAAGCAGCCACCGATGCGGTGTTCACGATGACACCGCGCTCACCGTTGGCCTGAGGCTCCACGGTGGACATGGCCGAGGCGGCCTTGGTCATCACATTGAAGGTGCCGATGATGTTCAGTTCCTGGATGAACTTGAACGGTGCCAGGTCGTGGGGCGAGCCGTCCCGGTTGATGACCCGGCCCACCCAGCCGGTGCCGGCGCAGTTGACAGCGATGCGCAGGTTGCCACCGTCGGCGGCCTGATCGACTGCTTTCTGGCAGTCATCGGGGTCGGTGACATCGCCACCGATGTAGTTGGCGGTACCACCGATTTCGGCCACGACCTCCTTGGCCCGGTCCTCATTTCGGTCGAATACGGTGACCCGCACGCCGTCGGCGGCCAGTCTGCGGGCCGTGGCCTCACCGAGGCCAGAGGCCCCACCAGTGACAATTGCTGAACTTCCGTTGATCTCCATGCCGCCAGATTACGGGAGCAACTGCCCTTGACCCAAACCGGAGTCCGGCGGGGGCCCCGTAGGGTCCTGCCGGGCGGCTGCTGCCGTAGCCAGTACGTCGACCACATCGTTCATCCGATCGCCCGAATGGCCCTTCACCCAGGCGAAGGTGATGGGGCGTTCCGGGTCGAGCGCCAGGGCGAAGAGCCGCTCCCACAGGTCACGGTTGGCCACCGGCTTCCCCTGGGAGTTCTTCCATCCCCGGCGCTTCCAGCCCGTGTACCAGCTCTGCCGGAAGCAGTTCACGACGTAGGTGGAGTCGCTGACTACGTGCACCGGGCCAGGTAGCGACTCCAAGGCCCGGATGACCGCCATGACCTCCATGCGCTGGTTGGTGCTGTGCGGCTCACCCCCGGAGTCCTCGGGCCCCCGGTCGACCGCCCAGCCCCAGCCACCTGGGCCGGGGTTCCCGAGACAGGATCCGTCTGTGTAGACCACGATCGGGGTGCCGTCGGCGTTGGGTGAGACATCCATGGCCACAGCATGCCTGTTCCACCGGCTGTCCGTGAACAGCCAGCCGCCATCACGCCCCAATGCCAACTAGGGCCCTAGGACCCATGCGCACGGCTCCGCTGGATGGGACCATGGTGGCGATGCTCTTCGATGGAGTCGCCCACCAGCTACCCGATACTGACCCAGCCGAGACCGACGAGTGGCTGGCCGCCTTCGACGACGTGGTACGCGCACAGGGCCGCAACCGGGCCCGCTACCTGCTGATGCGAGTGCTCGAGCGGGCCCGCCACAACCAGGTCGACTTCCCGGTGACGGTCTCGACTCCGTACGTGAACACCATCCCCTCCGACGCCGAGCCTGCTTTCCCCGGCGATGAACACCTCGAGCGCCGCATTCGCGCCTACATCCGGTGGAACGCCGCCGTCATGGTGGTTCGGGCCAACCTGCGCTCCGAGGCCATCGGCGGCCACCTGGCCACCTATGCCAGTTCAGCGGCGCTCTACGAGGTCGGGTTCAACCACTTCTTCCAAGGCAAGGACGGAGGCGGCCCGGGCGACCAGGTGTACTTCCAGGGCCACGCCTCACCGGGGATCTATGCCCGTGCCTTCGTCGAGGGCCGTCTCTCCGAAGAACAGCTGGCCAACTTCCGCTTCGAGGTTGACGGTGGCGGGCTGTCCTCGTATCCCCATCCCCGGCTGATGCCCGACTTCTGGGAGTTCCCCACGGTGTCCATGGGGCTCGGGCCCATCAACGCCATCGCCCAGGCCCACCTGGCTCGCTACCTCGATGCCCGGGGTCTGGCCAGCACCCGGTCGAGCCGGGTGTGGGCCTTCGTCGGCGACGGCGAGTTCGACGAGCCCGAGACCACCGCGCTCCTCGGCATGGCCGGGCGAGAGCACCTCGACAACCTCACGATGGTCGTCAACTGCAACCTCCAGCGACTGGACGGTCCGGTGCGAGGCAACGGCAAGGTGATCCAAGACTTCGAGGCCACCCTGCGCGGGGCGGGGTGGAACGTGATCAAGGTGATCTGGGGCCGCAGCTGGGACGAACTGCTGGCCCGAGATACCGATGGCCTGCTGCTGGCCCGCATGAACGAGTCGGTCGACGGCGAGTTCCAGAAGTACGCCACCGAGTCAGGGGCCTACATCCGGGAGCACTTCTTCGGCCCAGATCCTCAGCTACGAGCCATGGTCGAGCACCTGAGCGATACCGACCTTCAGAACCTTCCCAGGGGAGGCCACGACTACCGCAAGCTGTATGCCGCCTACCGGGCCGCCACCGAGCACACCGGCGCCCCGACCGCCATCCTGGCCAAGACCATCAAGGGGTGGACCCTGGGTTCCGAGATCGAGTCCCGCAATGCCACCCATCAGATCAAGAAGATGACCGGGAAGCAGCTGCGCGCGTTGCGCGACCGGCTGTATCTGCACAACGAGATCGCCGATTCCGACCTCGACGGGGACCTGCCGCCCTTCTACCGCCCAGCCATGGATTCGCCGGCTGGTCTCTACCTGGCCGAGCGGCGTCGTGCCCTCGGGGGCCCGCTGCCCCGGCGGGTGGTTCGAGCCGCGCCACTACCGCAACTAGGCCCAGGGGCGTTCGCCGACCTGCTGGCTGGGTCGGGCCGCCAAGAGGTCTCCACCACCATGGCGTTCGCCCGGCTTCTGCGGTCGCTCACCCGCGACCCGGCCATCGGGCGCCGCATCGTCCCCATCGTGTCCGACGAGGCCCGCACCTTCGGTCTCGAATCACTGATCAGCGAAGTCGGGATTTACGCCCCTGACGGACAGCAGTACACGCCAGTCGATGCCGGTCTAGCGCTGCACTACGCCGAGAGGGCCGACGGACAGGTGCTCCAAGAGGGGATCAACGAAGCCGGGGCCACCGCCACCTTTACCGCCGCGGCTACTGCATACGCAACGTGGGGCGAGACCCTCATCCCCTGCTACCTCTTCTACTCGATGTTCGGCTTTCAGCGGGTTGGCGACCTGCTGTGGGCACTTGGTGACAGCCGGGGCCGGGGCTTTCTGCTCGGGTGCACGGCCGGCCGCACCACCTTGAACGGCGAGGGCCTGCAGCACCAAGACGGGCACTCGCTCCTGCTGGCCTCGACCTATCCCTCGGTGGCCGCCTACGACCCGGCGTTCGCCTACGAGGTAGCGGTGGTGATGGAGGAGGGGATCCGCCGGATGACCGGTCCTGATCCCGAGGACCGCTTCTGGTATCTGACTCTCTACAACGAGAACTACGTCATGCCGGCACTGCCTGAGGACCCAGCAGGTGCCGCCCGGGTGCGCGACGGGGTCATCTCTGGCCTCTATCAGTTCGCCGGCATCGTCGATGGACTTCCCTCGACGGCCCCAACTGCCACCCTCCTGTTTTCGGGGAGCGCCTGGACGGCGGCCATGGAGGCCCGGAGACTGCTGGCCGAGGAGTGGGGGGTGGCTGCCGATGCCTGGTCGGTCACCTCGTATGGCGCACTGCGCCAAGACGCCCTGTCCGCCGAACGCCACAATCGCCTCCATCCCGACGAGGTTCCCCGGGTGCCCCTGGTCGCCGAACGCCTGGATGGGCCGACCGGCCCAGTGGTAGCCGTCACCGACTTCATGCGGGCCGTGCCTGACCAAGTGGCCCGGTGGATTCCTCGCCCGTTTACCTCACTGGGCACCGATGGGTTCGGACGCTCCGACACCCGTGCGGTCCTACGGCGATTTTTCGAGGTCGATCCCGCCCACCTGGTCGTGGCCGCGCTTGGTGGCCTCGAGGCGGACGGATCGGTTCCCCGCGGCACGCAGGCCCAGGCCATGGCCAACTACGGCATCGACACCGAGGCCCCCGACCCCTGGACGGTCTGAACCCCGTCAGATCCAGTCACCCGATCCGGCAGCTCCACCCGGTCCAGCAGGCTGCGTATGGCACCAGCCACCTGGCTCGGATGAGACCACAGCGACAGATGTCCACATCGAGCGATCAGGACTGGGTCGGGTGCCCCGATCCGGGCCGCTGTCTGCGCCGGTGTCCGAGTCGGGTAGACGTCGTCTTGGGCCCCGAATACCACCAGGGCTGGTGGGCCCATCGCCCGCAGGCGTGACAGCTCTGGTGCCGTGACGCCCACGATGGGACGCGAGCTGAGGGCCAACAGTGCCTGTTCAGCCCCGGCCACCAGGAACGGCCGCTGAACCTCCTCGAGTGCACCAGGAGCCAGTGTCGGGCAGCCCGGTCCGCAAGCCAGACCGAAGATGGTGCTCACCAGGGAGCTGCTCCGCACCACCGACCGGTAGAGGGCCGTGCGATACGGGTCGGGAAGGAATCCGGGGACCCAGCTGCCCGGATAGGTGGCCGACAGCCCGTCCCCATCCACGAAGGCAATGCCCGATGCCACCCCTGGATGGTCGAGCACGAACCGGGCGATGACCCCCGCACCGAGGGAGTGGCCGACCAGGATCGGGTGCTCGAGGTGGCGCGCCAGGAGGAACTGTTGGAGCTGGGCGGCCAGGGATCCCGTGGTGTACGGGCCCACATGGTCGCTATACCCGTACCCCTCGAGGTCGAAGGCCTCCACGCGAACAGACCCAGAGAGCTGAGCGGCCACCGGGCGCCAGATCGCCACCGACTCGAAGGCGCCGTGGACCAGCACCACGGGACGGCCCGTCCTGGGCCCCCAGGCCTCGAACCGGGACTGATGCGTGCCCGTAGTCACGAAGGTGAGGCCCGCAGGCACGGTCGCCGGTACGTCGGTGGCCCAGACATAGGCCTGTGCGGCGCTGGTGATAGCCGCCACTAGGCACAGCACCACCAGCGGGATCACTGTCCAAGGCAGTCCGCAGCGGCGGATGCTGGGGATTCGGTGCATGTACCCCCGAGCGTAGCGACCAGCCCCTCCGACCGGCGCCCCTCGGGCCCCGGCTACCCTGGCTTCGTGCTTTGGCTCACCGGTGACCCCGATGCAGACGCGCTACTGTCCAGCGAACCCCTCGCCCTCCTGATCGGGATGGTCCTGGACCAGCAGATCCCCATGGAGCGTGCCTTCAAGGCACCCTTCGATCTGAAGGAACGCCTGGGTGGTTCCCTCGACCCCGCGGCTATCGCCGCCATGGCCCCCGACGACCTGGTCGAGATCTTTGGCGCCAAGCCGGCGCTGCACCGTTTCCCCCGATCGATGGCGGGCCGGGTCCAAGAGGTGTCTGCCGCGGTCATGGACACCTACGGCGGGGATACCTCGGCCATCTGGACCACCGCCGCCGACGGTAAGCAGCTCCTGGCCAACGTCAAGGCGCTCCCTGGCTTTGGCGACCAGAAGGCCCGGATCTTCGTGGCCCTATTGGGCAAGCAGTTCGCCATCCGGCCGGCGGGGTGGGACACAGCCGCCGGGGTCTACGGCGAAACAGGTTCCTACCGCTCGGTGGCCGACATCGACTCGCCCGAGGCACTTACCAAGGTCCGCCAGTTCAAACAGCAGATGAAGGCCGAAGCCCGGGCCAAGCTCCCCAACCCCGGGTGACGGTGGGAAGTTCGCCAGCTCACCCCTGGGCACTGGACCAGCGGCGCCTGTACCTCTGCACCCCGGATCGGCCCGACCTCGAGGTCTTCGTCGGCCGCTGCATCGCCGGTGGGGTCGATATCGTGCAGCTGCGGGAGAAGCATCTGGGCGACGCCGAACTCGTCCGCCGTGCCGCACTAGTCCACAAGGTGTGTGCCGGATCCGGAGTACCCTTCGTCCTCAACGACCGTCCTGACCTGGCTGCAGCTATGGGGGCCGACGGAGTCCATGTCGGCCAGGACGACCTGTCCGCGCTGAAGGCCCGGGCCATCGTGGGCGACCAGGCCATCATCGGTCTCTCGACCCATGCGCCCCACGAGCTCGCATTCGCCCTGGGTACCGGTTCGACCAGTCAGCCGGCTCCTGTCGACTACCTCTCGGCCGGCCCCGTGGTTCCCACCCCGACCAAGCCGGGCCGACCCGGGACCGGAACGGCCTATCTGACCGAGGCCGCCCAGATGTCGCCGTGGCCGGTGTGGGTCACCGGTGGAGTCGATCCAGACAGCGTGGACGATCTGATGGCGGCCGGCGGTCGCCACTTCGTCGTGGTCCGATGGCTGGTCGACGCAGACAACCCGGAAGTTGCCGCCCGCCTGCTGCGCCGACGCATCGACGATGGGCTGGCTGACATCGGGGTGTAACTAGCGAGGCTCGCTGGCCCATCACCCCTCTCACCCCTGTCGCACCCTTGTCGCACCTTTGTCGCCGGCCGTCGCTCTCCGTCGCACCTGGGCGACGGACGGATCAGGCTCCAGGCTTGGTGGGAGGTGTTGTGATCTTGGCCCCGGCCGGAAGTTTCACCTGCGGGGAAGTTCCGACGGCCGAGATGTCGAGGCTGATGCTGCCCCCGGGAGTGACGGCCTTGAAGTTCGACACGTAGTCGCCGGTGACCGTGTACTTGAGGTTCTCGGTCTGGCCGCCTTGGCTGAGCGTGACTGTCGTGACCGACCCGGACGTCGTCGCCGGACCCTTGTTGTAGTAGGGCAGGTACGTGTGAGCAGGGTCTACGGCCAATGCACCCGTCGTTTGCTGCTTGTAGAAGGTGAGGGGAGTCTTGGGGCCCTTCGTCGACTGGGTGACGCTGATGTACTCGGTCGATCCGATGATGTACAGGTACGTGCGCCGGCCGGCGCTCTCAAGCCAGCCGCCGAGCCGGTCGGGTGCCTGGAACACGAGGTTGGCCGTCTGGCTCCCTTGGGGCGTGTGCTCGACCAGATGCTCGCTGAAGTTGGGGGCCGACAGCGTGTTGGTCACTGCCGGACCGAGAGCGACACCACTCGAGGACTGGCTGAATCCGAGCGCAGCTGCTCCCAACCCGACCAGGGTCAAGATGCCCAGCAACAGAAAACTCAGGTACTTCCGCATTTCACTCACTTCCAGATCGGTCGACTGGACCGGGGCCACAGAGGCCCCGGGGTCAGCCCCAGATGGGGACCAAGGTTCTTAGCGTACCGGTCGAACGGGCAGGCTCAGATACCGATCCGCTGGGCCAGCAACTCGCGATGGTACGACGGGTCACCGAGCATGAGCTCCGAGGACTTGGCCCGCTTGAAGTAGAGGTGGGCCGGGTGCTCCCACGTGAAGCCGATGCCACCGTGGATCTGAATGGTCTCCGCTGCCGCATGAAAGTACGCCTCAGAGCAGTAGGACTTGGCCAGGCTGGCCACCACCGGGAGCTCGTCGGAGTCCTCGGAGGCTGCCCATCCGGCGTAGTAAGCGGCCGACTTGGCCGACTCGACCTCGAGCAGCATGTCGGCACACTTGTGCTTGATGGCCTGGAAGCTGCCGATGGGCCGGCCGAACTGGATCCGGGTCTTGGCGTAATCGACCGAGCTATCCAGGCAGCGCTGAGCGCCGCCGACCTGCTCGGCGGCCAGTGCTACGGCGGCCAGGTCGAGCGTCTTGGACAGTCCTGCCTCAGCCCCACCGTCGGTCCCGATCAACCACGCCGGGGTGTTGGCGAACTCGAGCCGAGCTTGCTTGCGGGTCTGGTCCATGGTGGCCAGCGAGGTCCGGGTCAGGCCGGCAGCATCGCCTTGGACGGCAAACAGCGACAGCCCGGCAGCGGTGCGTCCGACCACCAAGATCAGGTTGGCGATATGGCCGTCGATCACGAACGACTTGTGCCCGTTGAGCGCCCATCCATCGGCGGTCGCAGTGGCGCCCAGGGTGATGCCTTCGGCATCCCAACGACCGCTGTCTTCAGTGAAGGCCAAGGTGGCGATGGTCTCACCGGCGGCGATGCCCGGCAGCAGGGTCTCTTGGGCTTTCTGGTCACCCGAAGTCAGCAGTGCATTGGCGGCGAGCGCCACCGTGGAGAAGAACGGTGCGCACAGCAGCGACGCGCCCATCTCCTCGAGGACCACGATCAACTCGACATAGGTGAACCCGGCGCCACCGAACTCCTCGGGGATGATCAGGGACTGCAAGCCGAGCTGCTCGGCCATCTGGGTCCAGACCTCAGGGTCGTACCCCTCGTCTGTCTCCATGAGTCTCCGGACCTCGGTCTCGGGGGACTTGTCGTCCAGGAACCGACGGACCGACTTGCGCAGTTCGTCCTGCTCCTCGCTGAAGGCGAAGTTCATCTGGTTCTCCATCTGGTGGAGTCCCCTGCCGGGGACGTCATCTGGTACTACCCATCAAGGGCATCGTGCCCTGTTTGTCTACCAGAAGCGTGCATGTGTTGACCAACACGAGGTGGCCCCCGCTACGATCCCGGGCAGACCAGGCATTCCCCTTCAGGAGGCACCCACCATGGCCGACACCGTCATCGACTACCAGGACACGGCCGTCGAGGTCCATCGGGTGGTGGTGGGACCAGTGGAGAACAACGTCTACATCGTCCGCTGTCGTGAGACGGGCGACTCGGTGCTGATCGACGCGGCCAACGAGCACGACCTGCTGCTTGAGCTGTGCCGGGACCTGCATGTGGGCCAAGTCCTGGAGACCCACGGGCACTGGGATCACATCCAGGCCGTCGAGGCCGTACGTGATGCGGGCATCAGTGTGGCCGTAACCCAGGCCGATGCCGCCATGCTCCCCTCCTACGACCAGATCTTGGAGGACGAGTCGGTGGTGCAGGTAGGACGCCTCCGGATCGCCACCATCGCCACCCCGGGCCATACGCCTGGGTCGATGTGCTTTGCCGTGGCGGGCACTCCCCTGTTGTTTTCGGGGGACACGCTGTTCCCCGGCGGACCCGGCAACACGTCGTTCGAGGACGCCGACTTCGCCACCATCATCGGCTCCATCGAATCCCGGCTCTTCCAGCCGTTCGCCCCCGCCACGCTGGTGCTGCCCGGCCACGGGGTGAGTACGACAATCGGGGCCGAGTCCCCTCATCTCGACGAGTGGGTGGCGCGAGGCTGGTAGCAGGGCAGGTCGACTCAGGCAGGTCGACTCAGACGGCAGTGGACGGTCGCCGAGGCTCGCGGATCACTTCGATCTCGGGGGGCAGCCCAGTGATCGACACTCCCCCCTCGACCCCGCTCCCCACCTCGATGGTGACCCGGGACCCGGCCAGCGGGATCCCCTCTACCTTCAGGTAGCCGATCCCCTCAGGCAGATTCGGGCTAAGCCAGATCTTGCCGTAGGGGATCCACGGGTCGAGCCGGAGCAGGGTGCGCAGGCACAGCAGCGGCGACGCCGCCGACCATGCTTGGGGTGAGCATGACGTCGGGTAGCCCACCGGTACGTTCAGTTCGCCCCGGTCGAGGCCGCTGAACAGCTCGGGTAGGCGCCCACCTTGGGACGAGGCGGCATCGAGTAGGCCGAAGATCAGTGTTTGTGCCGCCCCGTCGAATCCGTAGCGAGCCAGACCAGCCGCCACGATGGCCGTGTCGTGCGGCCATACCGAGCCGCAGTGGTAGCTGATCGGGTTGTAGCCGCCGTTGTCGCTCGACAGGGTGCGCAGCCCCCAACCGGTGAACATGGCCGGCGACACCAGGGCCTGGGCCACCTGCTTGGCCTTGTCCTCGTCCACGATGCCCGTCCACAGGCAGTGGCCGATGTTGGAGGTGAGCGAGTCGATCGGCTTCTTGTCTGCGTCCAAGCCCACCGCGAACCAGCCCTTGTCCTCTAGCCAGAAGTCGCGGTTGAAGTTGGCCTTCAGGTGGGTGGCCTTGGCCCGGTAGCGCTCGTACGTGGCGGCGTCGCCCGCCTCGAAGGCGAAGTGGGCGCTGGCCAGGTAGGCACCGTAGGTATAGGCCTGCACCTCGGCCAGAGCGATGGGGGCCTCGGCCACCCTCCCATCGGCGTAGCGGATGCCGTCCCAGCTGTCCTTCCACCCCTGGTTGGCCAGTCCCCGGTCGGTGGCCCGCCGGTACTCCACGTACCCGTCGCCATCGGAATCGCCGAAGTGCTCGATCCACTCCATGGCCCGGGCCGCGTTGGGCAGGAGCTCATCGACCAACTCACGGGCCACCCCCCACCGGCGCATCTCCCCGAGCAGCATCACAAACAATGGCGTGGCATCGGCCGTGCCGTAGTAGATACTGCCTCCCCCGAGCGACAGGGACGCGGCATCACCGAAGCGCATCTCATGGAGGATGCGGCCGGGCTCCTCGTCGTGGCGGGGATCGACCTCGGTTCCTTGGAACCGAGCCAGGGTCTGCAGCACACCGCGGGCCAGGTCGGGGTCGACCAGGAGCGCCATCCACGCCGTCAGCAGCGAGTCCCGGCCGAACACGGTCATGAACCACGGAGCGCCGGCGGCCACGACCACCCGCTCGGGATAGTCAGGGTCGAAGATGCGCAACGCCCCGAGGTCTTCGGCGCTGCGGGCCACTACTTCCTTCAACACCGGGTGGTCGGTCTCTACTTGAGGGACCTGGCGGCGCCACTCGGCCATCCGCTCGGTCGGTGTGGCCCGCTCCACGGGTTCCCCGCAGCGGTACTTCGGGGCGAACACCGCCCCGTCGATGATCGGGCCGATTTCGATGCAGGTGGTCCACTCGCCTCGCGCCTGCACCACCACGTCGAAGGTGATGAGTCCCGGTGCCACGACGGCGGCCCCTGATGCCTGCATCTGCACCCCCCGGGCCACCGCCCCACGCGTGTAGGTGTACGTCACCGACGGCGTGGGCTCGTCCTCGGTACCACCAGGTCGAACCCGGCCTCGGACCACCTCGGTGGTTACCGCCCCGGCGTTGACCCCGGCAGCCACCCGGCCTTCCTTGACGGCGAAGAGGTCGGCGAAGTCGGCGTCGACGAGGATCTCGACCGTGCAGGCGGTGGCCTCGTCAGAAAAGTTCCGCAGTGTCAGCTCTTCGCGCATCCCCTGGCCCACGTGACGGCTCCGGAATACCATCAGCGTCGAGTCGGCCCGCCCCGGGGCTGGCAGGTTGCGGGCCACGAATGTGGCCGAAAACGGGTCATCGGTGACAGCAGCCAAATGCTCGGCCCGGGCCCCGTTGATCAGGACCTCGAATCGGGACACGATCCGGGTGTCCCGGAAGAACAGCCCTTGAGCCGCACCGGGGGTGATGTCACCGGTGCTGCCGCTGATGGCGAAGGTGGACTCGTCGACCAGGGTCACCGAGCCAGCACCCGATCCGAGTTGGGTCACTGGGCCAGCGAAGTTCCAGGGGTCGGACATGCAGTTCACCGTATCGGCTGACCTCTACCGGGCGATACCCCCTACATGCGGCATGCGCTACCAGATGGCGGCTGGGTATCTCTCCTGATTCCTCCTACAGCCGTAGGAGAAATCAGATGGACGGGCTACAATCGATCCTGTGAGTTCCGAATCCGATGCCGTTGTCACCCCATCTTCCCCCCTCCTCCAGATCGTGGGGCTGCACGCCTCGGTCGAAGGACAGCCCATCCTCAAGGGGATCGATCTCACCGTCGAGGCGGGCAAGGTCCACGCCATCATGGGGCCCAACGGCTCCGGCAAGTCCACCCTGGCCAACGTGCTCCTCGGCAACCCGGCCTACGAGGTGACCGCCGGCTCCATCTTGTTCCACGGTGAGGACATCACATCGTGGCCGACCGACGTGCGAGGCAAGGCCGGCATCTTCTTGGCCTTCCAGGATCCCGAATCCATCGGTGGGGTCCCAGTGATCCAGTTCCTGCGTCAAGCCCTGTCGGCCCGCAGGGGTACCGACATGTCGGTCCTCGAGGTCCGCATGATGATGATCGAGTGGATGGACAAGCTCGGCATGGACCCGGCCTTCGGCGAGCGCCACCTGAACGACGGGTTCTCCGGTGGGGAGAAGAAGCGCAATGAGATCCTGCAGATGGCGCTGCTCGAGCCGGAGCTCGCCATCCTCGACGAAACCGACTCCGGGCTCGACGTCGACGCCCTGCGCACCGTGGCCAAGGGCGTGCACACCGTGCGCCAGGAACGGCCGGATCTCGGCGTTCTGGTCATCAGCCACTACCAGCGCATGCTCGAAGAGCTCGATGCGGACCGGGTCCACCTGCTCGTGGACGGTGTGATCGCCGCCGAGGGCGGCCCCGAACTCGGTGCGAAACTCGAGTCGGAAGGGTACGACGCATGGAGGAGCTGAACACGCCAGCAGCCGGTGTGCCGGTGCTCGATGCCGCCACCCTGGCCAAGGACTTTCCGCTGCTGTCTCGGGAGATCCACGGTCGGCCCATCACCTACCTCGACTCGGCTGCCTCGTCGCAGCGCCCCACCGCCGTGCTCGATGCCATGCGCGAGTACGACGAGACCACCCACGCAAACGTGCACCGCGGCGTGTACACGATCGCCGAAGAAGCCACCCGCCGCTTCGAGGCCGCCCGGACGAACGTGGGCAGGTTCATCGGGGCTCCGGACCCCGGGCGCGAGGTGGTGTTCACCAAGAACGCCACGGAAGCACTCAACCTGGTGGCCCACACGTGGGGCCGGACCAACCTGGGTCAAGGCGATGTGGTCGTCCTGACAGAGATGGAGCACCACGCCAACATCGTGCCGTGGCACATGCTGGCTGCCGAGGTAGGTATCGTGCTGCGCTGGATCCCGATCGACGACACCGGCCGCCTGGTCCTCGACGACCTCGACGCCATCTTGGACGGCGCCAAGCTGCTGGGTCTGACCTGCATGTCCAACGTCCTTGGCACGCTCAACCCGGTGGCCGACCTGGCCGAGGCCGCGCATCGGGCCGGCGCCGTCGTCCTGGCTGATGCCTGTCAGTCGGTTCCCCACCTGCCCACCGATGTCACCGAACTCGGTGTCGACTTCCTGGCCTTCAGCGCCCACAAAATGCTGGGCCCGACCGGCATCGGGGTTTTGTGGGGACGCGAAGAGCTGTTGGCCGAGATGCCACCGTTCCTGGGTGGGGGCGAAATGATCCTCGACGTCCGCAAGGACGGCTTCACCCCGAACGACATCCCCTGGCGCTTCGAGGCAGGAACCCCGCCGATCACCGAGGCCATCGGACTCGGGGCCGCCGTCGACTACCTCGAGGCTGTCGGCATGGATGCGGTACGAGCCCATGAGATCGCCCTTACCGCCTACGCCCTTGATGCCCTCGATGCTCGGTTCGGTGACGGCATTCGCGTCTTCGGACCCGCCGAGGCCGAGGCCAGGGGCGGTGTGCTCTCGTTCGCCCTCGGCGACGTCCATCCCCACGACATCTCCCAGATCCTGGATGAGTACGGGGTGTGCGTACGTGCTGGCCACCACTGCGCCAAGCCCCTTATGCGTCGTCTCGGGGTCAATGCCACCGCTCGGGCGTCGTTCGCCCTGTACAACGACGAGCATGACGTGGACACACTGGTGGAGGCGCTCGATGCCGCCCGGAAGTTCTTCGCATGACCTCCCGGTACGCTTTCCCCCGGGTGTCACCGCACCCTCCCCAAGTGCGGGTGCCGTCGCACCCCCCAGACGAAGGGACGTCGGACTGATGCCCGGCCTCGAAGATCTCTATCGGGAGATCATCCTCGACCACTACCGCTCACCCAGGAACCGTGGGGAACTCGAATCGCCCCCTGCCGTGCGGGTCGAAGGGTTCAATCCGCTGTGCGGGGACGAGATCGTGGTCACCCTCGACGAGGTGGACGGAGTTGTCGCCGATATCAAGATCGCCGGGACCGGATGCTCGATCAGCCAGTCCTCGGCTTCCCTCATGTCGGCTGCCGTCAAGGGCAAGTCGGTCGAAGAAGCACGAGGACTCATCGCTACCTTCAAGGGGATGATGTCCATCCACGAGGCCACGCTTCCATCCGGAACCGGGAGCGCAGACAGTAGGGAGTCCGAGGCTTCGGAGCCTCAGGCCATCGACATCGACGCCCTCGGCGAACTCGCCGCCCTGCAGGGAGTCGTCAAGTTTCCGGTACGGATCAAGTGCGCCACCTTGAGTTGGAACACCTTGGCCCAGTGCCTCGACGAGAGCGCCGCCGTCTGACCGCCTGCTAGGGCGCGGCCAGCACCCGGAACGCGCCTCGCATGAACGGATGCACGCGGCACCAGAACGCGTACGTGCCCGGGGCCAAGTTGGTAGGCGTGTTCCACGTCAGCCGTCCGGCGGTCGGTACACCGAAGTTGCCCAACTGCCCCGAGTCGAACTCGATCAGTCCGTTGGCGGTCGGATAGGCGATGCCGGTGGTGAGGTTGCAGGGCAGAGCGCACGCCGTGATGCTGTGCCAGATTCCATAGCCAGATGATGGTGCGTCGTTATTGGTGAAACGGATCGAGTGGCCCTGCAGCACCGTGGGGACCTGGGTGGCGAGGTCGAGGTCGCCCGGGGTGTACTCGTAGTTGGTGATGGCGATGTCGGTCACTGGGGACCCGTCGGCCAAGGTGGTGGGGTTGGGAAGATCAGGATCAGCCTTCCCTCCATGGTTGTTGTTCTCCGGGAGGTGGCCGTGCGTATAGCGGACCGCCATGTCGGCCGGCGTCACTGCGAACGGGTCGAGGCCCGTGGTCGTGTTCGGCACGAACCACAGGACCATGATGCCCATGGCCTCGTACCACGAACGCGCGCTCGAGTCATACGTCACCGTCGTGCGAATAGTGTCCCCGGCTGTGACATGCACCTTCCAGTTCGCCTTGGTGATGCCCATGGTGACGTCCCACGACACCGGACCGGCCTTCTCGAAGTACTTGGCGTTCGACCGGAACACGTGCGCGCTCTGGCCGCCACGATCGACATAGAGATCGTTCCACAGGCCCCCGGGGTGGAGATGGCCGGCGGCGGCCACCAACGTGCCCCCGGTCGGCATCGTGTACTGGTTCTTGGCCGAACCGCTGCCATACGGGTTGGCCGCCTGGTCCGGGTAGGTGTACTGACCGTTCGTCCCACCGCCCCGGTGCACGTCGAACACCGGGTAACTGCCGCCGTTCTGCACGTCCATCCAGATCGGAATCGCTTCGGTCATCGGCTTGGTAACACTGGAGTCCGGGATGAACGAGAGGTCGTACGAGATCCGCACGTCGAACGGCGTGGCGACCAGATCGTGGATCATGAAGTTGAGGAGCCAGTTGTCGCTGGCCTTGTACCGGTAGCCGAAGCCGCCCGGAAGCTTCAGCGCCGTCTTCTCCTCACCAGCGGCGAAGAACCGCTGGGGGTACCCTGCGGTCGAGTCGGTCCGCGACAGATTGATCCACACGGCGTGATGTAGATGGATGATGTCGACCGCCGGTGTGGAGTTGTCCGGCAGGAGCAGGTTCGGCTTGATGCCGACGATCCAACCGTCGACCGTCGGCTTCGGCACCTGGCCTGCGCTGAACTGGATGATGTTCTGACCCGTGTTGATGTGGATCGGGCCGTATTCGAAGTGCAACGTCTGCGGGGTGTTTGCCGCTTGTGCCTGAGGTGCGACAGCTACGGCTGCGCCCAGTACGGCGAGTACGGCGACGGTCAACACCACCAGGAATCTCATCACGCGTCGCATCATGCACACATCATGACCCTGACGGGCCCCTCGCGCAACAGGTATGGCTCGAGTTGCACCTGGGCTGCGCTCGGGCGTCGAAGAATCGACTCTCAACACGGCGTCGGGTCGAAGTCGGTCTGGACGGTGGTGGTCGTGACCGATGGAGCGCTCGTCGCCGGAGTGGATCCCCCGGTCGAGTACGACACCGGGGGCTGCATCGAGGTCGATGTCGTCGTGGTCACCACGCCGGATGCGCCCGGAGGCGGTGTAAGGGCCACCGGGGCCGGGGCCCCGAGGAACTGGCTGATCACCTGGTCGGCCTGGGGCTGCTGGACGTAGAGCACCGATCCCAGGTAGCCGAACGTCGAGGAGCCCGACGAGTAGGTGGGGAGCGTGGAGGTGGCCAGAGTGCCTGAGGCGAACGACTTGAACTGCTGGGCCAGAGACACCAGATCACGGATGTTGAACGTGGAGTCGATGGTGACCCCTTGGACCACCGAGCCGATGAAGGCGTTGAGGGTGAGCGGGTTGTACTGCTTCTCGGCCTGGTCGATCAGTGCCTTGAGGAAAGCATTCTGCCGCTGGATCCGTCCGAAGTCGCTGGTCCCGTCGTACTGCCAGTACCCGTTGGAGTAGTACTGGTAGTGGCGGCTCCTGGCCACGGCTAGCGAATACCCGCCGTTGAGGTGCTGACATCCGGTGGCCCTGATGTCGAGTCCGGTGTACTCGTCCCTGGCCCGATAAGGAAAGTTCAGATCGACGCCACCGATGGCGTCGACCGCCCCGCGGAACCCGACGAAGTTCAGCTGCACCACATGGGAAATGGGAATCCCGAAGTTGGCCTCGATGCTCTGAACCAACTGGTCAGGCCCCGTGTTGTAGGTGGCGTTGATGCGGTTGTACTTGCCGATCTGGCTGGTGTCGCCCGCCACGGTGAGCACGGTGTCCCTCGGGATGGAGAGCACGCTGACCTGACCGGTGGCCGGAACGACATGGACGATCTTGACCACGTCGCTGCGCTGGCCACCAGCTGTCGATGTGCTGCCATACGCATTCTGTTCCGACCCCGTGATCCCCGCCCGGGTATCCGATCCGACCAAGAGCACGTTGAACGGAGTGCCGGCCGGGGTCACCTTGAGGTGCCGCACCGTCACCTTGGTGACCTGGTCGAAGCGGTACTGCACGTAGACATACCCGGAGGCGACACCCACTAGGGCAAGGGAGACAACCACCACTCCGGACAACAGCACCCAGTCCAGCCACGTCCGCTTCGCCTTGGCTGGCTTGGCCGCCTTGGCACCCTTGGCACCCTTCAATGGCTTGACGCCTGTAGTCGCCTCGGCCGCCTCCCGCCGCTCCTTACGGGTCAGGCGAGTCCCTTGGTCGGCTGCAGCCGCCCCAGCCGTCGCCCCAGCAGCTGCAGCCGCCCCTGCTACCGCAGGAACCATTGCCGTGTACCGCTCATCGGACATTGCGGGCAGCGAGTCGCCAGGAGATGCGATGGCGACCGCGTCAGATCCTGAGGATCCTGCTTCTGCGGGTTCCGGAGCCTTCGCTTGGTCCCCGTCGGAGGACGCCCCTGGGCTCTTGTCAGGCCTGCGTTTGGGACTGTGTGCGCCTCCCCGGC
>Ga0194050_1000077_pt1 | contig 29160 bp, 21 predicted proteins | sample SepL2310m_MetaG_FD_148657 | JGI IMG/M metagenome (GOLD analysis project Ga0194050, IMG submission 148657) | Anoxic zone freshwater microbial communities from boreal shield lake in IISD Experimental Lakes Area, Ontario, Canada - Sep2016-L239-10m | ecosystem: Environmental > Aquatic > Freshwater >...
GGGGAGTAGAAATTCCTGGATCTAAATCAGTAACAAACCGCGCGCTTATTCTCGCCGCGTTAGCCACGACTCCTTCCAAACTTCGTAAACCGTTACATTCGCGCGACTCCGAATTAATGGTTGCTGGTTTACGCGCGCTCGGTGTTGAAATTACTGGCGAATCCGATTTAAAGATATCACCGCGAAAATTAATGGGGCCAGCTTCGATTGATGTTGGCAACGCCGGAACTGTGATGCGCTTTTTGCCACCAGTTGCAGCGTTAGCCAATGGCATGGTTCATTTTGACGGTGACCCAAGATCGCACGAACGCCCGCTGGCTCCAGTAATAAAAGCTTTAGAAAGTTTGGGTGTAACCATTGAACACGGCAATCGTTATAGCTTACCGCTCACAATTAATGGCAGTGGTTCACTTCAAGGCGGAGTTGTTGAAATTGATGCAAGCGCATCTAGCCAATTTGTTTCAGCTCTGCTATTAATTGCACCATCAACAAAAGCGGGCATCACTTTAAAACATATTGGACCATCACTGCCCTCGGCACCGCATATCGAGATGACTATTCAAATGCTCCGTGATTTTGGCGCAACCGTTCAGGTCGGTAAAAATGAATGGCGAGTTGAGCCTGGCTTACTGCGCGGCATAGATTTAACAATCGAACCTGATTTATCTAGCGCAGCGCCGTTCTTATCAATCGCAATGGTCTGTGGTGGCTCAATCACAATTGCAGATTGGCCAAAAAATACTACGCAACCTGGTAATCAACTGCGCGAAATTTTGAGTGCAATGGGAGCGAAAATTGAATTTGTAGCAAATGGTGCTAGCCAAGATTTAAAATTAACTGGCACTGGTGCAATTAATGGAATTGATATTGATTTGCATGATGTTGGCGAACTTACTCCCGCAATTGCTGCGCTGGCGGCGCTGGCGAATTCACCATCCTCGTTACGCGGGATTGGCCACTTGCGATTACATGAAACTGATCGATTAGCGGCGTTAAGTAATGAGATTAATCGGCTCGGTGGGAAAGTTATTGAAGCGGCTGATGCGTTACATATAACGCCGGCCCCACTTCATGGTGGGACATTCCATACTTACGATGATCACCGATTAGCTACATCTGGTGCGGTAATTGGATTAGTTACTAAAGATGTCTCCGTTGAAAATATTGCAACAACTAGAAAAACGCTCCCAGATTTTTCTGGCCTTTGGAATAGTTTGGTTGGCTAATGGCACGCAAATACGATGAATCTGATGCGAAAGTGCGGCCAGCCCGATCCACTCGTCCGCGCAGCAAAGATCGCCCATCGCATAAGGATGCAATCCGCGGGTTTGTAATCCAAGTAGATCGCGGCCGCACAAGTTGCGTTACTGAAGCTGGCGTATTGGTAAGCGCAATGAAAGCGCGCGAGCTCGGTAAAAACTCAGTTGTAGTTGGTGATCAGGTAGCGCTAGTGGGTGATACTTCCGGAAGCGAAGGTTCGTTATCTCGAATTGTTTCGGTATATGAACGAAAAAATTCATTAACTAGAACCGTGGATGATGCTGGCGCCTTAGAGCGAATGATTGTTGCAAATGTAGATCAGATGGTAATTGTTATTGCGGCCGCTAATCCAGAACCTCGAAGTGGTTTGGTTGATCGTTGTCTGGTTGTGGCTTTCGACCAAGGAATTGAACCGATAATTCTCATCACAAAAAGCGACTTAGCTGACGCTAATAATTTCTTGAAGCCATATCTCAATCTAGGTGTAAAAACGCTGCAGACAAGACGCGGTGGCGACTTAATTCAAATTAAAGAATTACTTCGCAATAAAACATCGGTATTAATCGGCCACTCTGGCGTTGGAAAATCCACCTTAGTAAATGCGCTACTAGATACAGATGTGCGCGCTGTCGGAGATGTTAACGATGTAACTGGTCGCGGTCGACACACTTCATCAAGTGCAGTTGCATTGAAATTACCAGAGCTCAAAAACCAAGTTAACTCCGGATGGATTATTGATACACCTGGGGTCCGTTCTTTCGGGCTAAGGCATGTCGATCGCGATCGCGTAATTGGATCGTTTTCGGATTTTGCTGATGTGATAAACAAATGTGCTAAAAACTGCTCGCATGATGAAGTGGGCTGCGAACTCGACCTTTGGGCTGGCAGTGAAACGGCTCGCAAAGAGCGCGTAAAAAGTCTCCGCGGCCTGCTTAACTCCGACGAGTAAAGTAAGCGCCACGATGGTTAATCAAAGTAAGAATCACGCAGATGATCTTGCGCTTGCTCATAAGTTAGCCGATGCTGCCGATTTAATTACTTTAGATAGATTCAATGCACTCGATTTAGTTATTACTACAAAACCAGATAACACCCCAGTAACTGATGCGGATAAAGCTACCGAAGAAAAAATCAGAAATTTAATTAAATTAGCGCATCCAAACGATCACGTAATTGGTGAAGAATTTGGCGGTAGCGATGCGAAACCAGATCGTTACTGGGTAATTGATCCAATTGATGGAACTAAGAATTTCATGCGCGGTATTCCTGCTTGGGCGACTTTAATCGGTTTAGTTGAAGCCGGTGAAGTTGTGGTGGGCGTAGTTAGCGCTCCCGCACTTTTCCGAAGATGGCATGGTTCGAAAAATGGTGGCGCATTTTTATCAGTAAATAACGGCACTCCTACTAAAATTGAGGTTTCTAAAGTTGCAAAGCTAGATGATGCATCGATCTCCTTTTCGGATTTAACTGGGTGGAACCAACATCGCGAAAAGTTTCTTGCACTACTAGATAAAATTTGGCGAATGCGGGCGTATGGAGATTTTTGGTCTCATATGTTAGTTGCGGAAGGCGCAGTAGATATTGCAGTCGAACCTAAATTAGCGCTCTGGGATATGGCAGCCCTTGAAGTAATTGTCCGCGAAGCTGGCGGCACATTCACTTCATTCGACGGAACTCCTGGTGTGTTCGGAACGAGCGCCATCTCTTCAAATGGTCTATTACACCAACAATTTTTAGGTTCAATTAAATGAGTACTTCACAAATTGTTAGCACCAGCGAGCAGATTGATTTAAAGCTTGAGGGCATGACTTGTTCGGCATGTGTTGCCGCGATTGAGCGATCGTTAAATGGATTGGAAGGAATTTCAGCCACAGTTAATTTCGCCACTGAATCCGCCCACATTTTGGCTCCGAAAGGGTACAAAGCCAGCACGCTCATCGATGTAGTAAAAAAGACTGGATATGGCGCAACGTTATTAGCTGATGAAACCGAGAGTTTTTCCCGTTCTCGTCGAATGGGATGGCGAGTTTTCTTTGCTGCAATTTTGGCAATTCCAGTAATTGTAATTTCAATGTCGATGTCGGTACATCATTACCTGGAACCAAAAATAATTGACGCGCTAGATTCTTTCGGGATCGTGCATCCGCTTTACTCTGCTACTGGATGGCTTTCGATCGCAATTACGGCCCCAATAATTTTCATTATCGCTTACCCGATTCATAGAACCGCATTCCGAAATATCGCGCATCCAACTATGGATACTTTAATCTCGCTTGGTTCACTCTCCGCTTTTTCGTGGTCGATTTACGCTAACGCGACTGGTGCTGGCGATATTTATACAGAAGTTGCCGCGGCTGTTGTTTTATTTATTGTTTTAGGAAGATATCTAGAGAGCAAAGCAAAACGACGAGCAGGGTCGGCCCTTGCTAATTTATTAGCAATCAATACCAAGGAAGTCACGATTTTGCGCGGCAACGAAGAAGTTATAGCACCAATTCAATCTCTGGAAGTTGGCGATCATTGCATAGTTAAACCAGGCGATCGGATTCCAACTGATGGCATAATTATTTCTGGAGAGAGCAGCGTTGATAATTCGCTAATCTCAGGTGAATCACTACCAATCGATGTAAAGCCTGGATCGTTAGTGGTTGGCGGTGCCATTAATTTAAACGGCAGATTAGTAATTCAAGCCCAACGAGTTGGTCGAGATACCGAACTCTCCCGCATTACTTCGATGGTGCTTACAGCACAGACCGAGAAAGCCCCGATTCAAAAAACCGTTGACCGAATTAGCTCAATTTTTGTCCCAGTAGTTTTGCTAATTGCGATCGGAACTTTTGCGGCTTGGTATTTCACTGATCATTCTTTACAGACTTCAATAGCTGCAGCAGTAGCGGTGCTAGTTATCGCTTGTCCATGCGCGCTTGGATTAGCTACGCCGGTTGCGCTTTTAGTGGCAACTGGGCGGGGCGCTCAAAATGGCATTGTGCTCCGTAAAACAAGCTCACTTGAAGTTGCGCGAACTATCAACACGGTTGTCTTTGATAAGACTGGCACTTTAACTCTTGGGGAAATGCAAGTAATCGACTTAACTTTTGCAGCTAATCCAGCGTTAAAGATCTCATTATCTGACTTGCTAATCGCAACCCATACTGTCGAAGCAGATAACAGCCATCCGGTGGCGCGCGCCATCACACAATATTTAATTGGCCAAGGTGTTACAAAAAGTTCTCTAACTGATTATTCGCAAACTTCAGGCCAAGGTGTAGCTGCGAGAGTAAATGTCTCGGGATCAGAGTTGCCGGTCTTGATTGGCACGCCGGCTTCTATTCTTAAAGCAACATTTTCGTTTCCTAAACCGTTACAAGAAGCGATTTCTAGGGCCGAAGTAAATGGCCACTCTATTTCGGTTGTTGCCATTGATGGCGTTGCGTTAGCAGCGATTGAAGTTGGCGACACTATAAAGGCAGATGCTTCGAGATCTATCGCCGCGCTAAACGATGCATCAATGGAGATATGGTTAATCACTGGCGATCATCGAAGCGCTGCGCTTGAAATTGCAAATCAAGTTGGGATCTCACCAGATCGCGTAATTTCAGAAGCATCTCCGGCAGATAAAGTGTTATTAATTAAGAAGTTGCGTGGCGAGGGCAAGAAAGTATTGATGCTTGGCGATGGCATTAATGATGCAGCTGCACTTGTGGAATCTGATTTAAGTATGGCAATGGGTACTGGAACTGATACTGCAATTTCGAGCGCCGATATCACGCTGCTCCGCCCAACACTATTTGCGGCACTTGATGCAATTAAACTTTCGAAGCGAACTTTGGGAACTATTCGAGGAAATTTACTTTGGGCATTTGCATATAACGTAGTTGGAATTCCAATTGCGGCTCTAGGTTTACTTGATCCGATGTATGCCGGAGCTGCTATGGCTGGTTCGAGTCTATTTGTGGTGCTTAATTCGCTTCGAATTAAGGTTCGGCAAACCCAGTAAAAACCAGTAAGTAAAACCAGTAAAAATTGGTAGCGGGGGCAGGATTTGAACCTACGACCTCTGGGTTATGAGCCCAGCGAGCTACCGAGCTGCTCCACCCCGCGTCGGTTCGCCAATCTTATTGGGCTGATGAGCTATTGGGAAATTCGCTCAATTTGTTAGCGAAATTAACCGCGTTGTGCGGAAATCGCTGCTGCAATCGCCGCTTTCAAACGATCTTGTGCTTTTCCGTAAGCAGCAAAGTCGCCGTTCTTCAGCGCTATTTGCGAATCTGCGAGAGCAGATTGTGCACTTGCTAGCGCCGATGCGAGTGCTTTATTTGATGAAGATGAATTCGATGTTGTGCTCGAACCATTAGCAGTAGGTACGCTGCCAATTTTTGTCCCAGAGTTACCAGCAAATACTTGATCGAGCGCTCCTTGTAAAGAACTATCAAATCCGATTTGATCTCCAAAAGAAACTAATATCTTTTGTAGCAATGGATATGCAGAAGAGTTGGCAGTTGCGCGAACATAGACTGGTTGCACATATAGCAAACCGCTACCGACTGGCAACGTTAACAAGTTTCCAAGTACTACATCGGAACCGCCTTGGCGTAACAACGATAACGCAGTTGCAACTTCAGGTTTTGCTTCAAAGTTAGATGCAACTTGTGAAGGTCCGGCGATATTTGTAGAACGCGGTAATTGCAGAACTGTAATTTTTCCATAATCTGGACCTGGATCTGAATTCACAACTGCGAATGCAGATAAGTTTTCCCGACCACCTCGCGGTACAAATGGTGTAGTTAATGAAAATGCAGGCTTCTTAGCACCTGGCATTTCAAGAGTGTAGTAATAAGGTGGTTGGGCACCTGCATTAGATCCAAAAGTTGATGGGTCGCGCGGTACTCGCCAGAAATCTTGACCGCCATAAAAAGCATTTGCAGTTTGTACATGGTACGAACTTAAAATGTCGCGTTGGACTCGGAAAATATCTTCTGGGTAACGGATATGGCTCATCAAGCCTTCCGATATCGCGCTCTTTGGCTTTATAACGCCAGGAAATGCTTTACTCCAAGTGGATAGAACTGGGTCTTTTTCATCCCATTGATAGAGCGAGACTGTGCCATCGTAAGCATCAACCGTTGCTTTTACCGAGTTACGAATGTAATTAACTGAAGTATTTAGTTGTGCCGTAATCGAAGTTGAATTCGCAGTTAACGCATCCGCAGTAGCGCCAGATAGTGAAGTTTTCTTGGCATATGGATAGCCCGCACTGGTTGTGTAACCATCGATAATCCAAATAACTTTTCCATCAATTACTGCAGGATATGGATCGCCATCGAGAGTTAACCATGGTGCAACTTTTGCAACGCGGTCGCGCGGGTTTCGCTCGAAGAGAATCTTCGAGCTCGAGTTAATTAAACTAGAGAGCACAATTCGCTGTTCTTGATATTTAATCGCAAATAACAACCGAGAGAAGAGTGACCCCATCGGGACGCCACCTTTACCGGTATATGTGTAATTAGTTTGGCCATTTGCTGATTTATCATCTGGATAGTCAAATTCAACTTTTGTGCCACCGGTGGCGCCACCGATGATTGAATAATCTGGAACATTTTCACCAAAATAAATTCTTGGCTCAAAATCACCTAGCGCTTTTGTAGGTGGGATATCACCAATTATGAAATTAGGTTTTCCATCGGCATCAACTGAGTTTCCGTACGCGCCAACAAAACCAAATCCATGGGTATAAACCAAGTGATCGTTAATCCAGTTTCGTTGTGGGTTGCCCGCAATGTTTAATTCACGAACTGCGACTACTGCATCGCGAGTTACGCCATTAATTTTGTATCGGTCAATATCTAGTGATTCACCGAATGTGTAATAAGGCTTGATCTGTTGTAGTTGGCGGAATGTAGCGGAAAGAACGTTTGGATCCATCAATCGGATATTTGAAATAGTTGCTGCATCATTTGCGAGCTGGCCAGCAGTGGTTGAGATTGTTGCTTGATAATCTTGCATATCAATATCAGTTAAACCATAGGCAGCTCTAGTCGCATCAATGTTGCGTTGTATATACGGCTCTTCTTTTGAAGATTCACTTGGCTTTACTTGAAATTGTTGGATGATGCTTGGATAGATTCCGCTAATAAGAAGTGAAGAAATACCTAGTAGCGCTACGCCAGCGGCTGGCAGCACCCAAGAGCGACGAATGATGTTGGCAAAGAAGAGCAACGAACAGATGACTGCAATTCCAGTCAAAATCGCTTTAGCGGGTAACACTGCATTCACGTCGGTATAAGTAAGTCCAGTAATTAATTTTCCATCTTTAAGCGCAAGCGCATATCGATCAAACCAATATGCGACAGCTTTTACTAAAACTAATACGCCAAGCAGCACCGAGAGTTGGACCCTGGCGGCAACCGTGGTTCGGTCTTCGCGAACTTGCGGGCGAATTCCACTATATAAATAATGAACAATCGTGGTGGCAATTAACGATAAAACTAAAGTGGAGGAGGCCCAGCCAATTATCGCTTGCCAAAATGGTAGCTTGAAGGCAAAGAATGAAATATCCATATTGAATTGCGGATCCTTGACTCCAAATGCAGTTGAATTTTTAAAGAGGATCCAAATTTCCCAGAGCCGAGTACCTGCTGATCCAGCAAAATAAAATAGCGCTACTGCAATTCCGATAATGCTCAACTTACGGATTGGTTCAATCTGGGCGCGATAGCGTTCTAAATTATCGGCTTCGACTGTAAGTGGCACATAAATTGGGCGTTTTTTATATGCAATAAAAATATTGCTAGTTATGACTAGTGAAGTCGCTATTCCAAAAACAATAAAGAGCTCAATCTTGGTTACTAGAATTGTGCTCCAGACTTTTGTGAAATTTACCGAGCGGAACCAAAGTAAGTCAGCATAAAAACCACTTAAGCTAACGAGACCTACCGCAACCACGGCCAGCACGATGAACGTGATGGTCAGCGGGCCAACTTTGCGGTTTTTTGGACGTAAGTTGCGGAACGGATTATTTGCGAATTCACCAAAGGTCATAGCCCTACTTTAGCCATTTCTTTTAACTACTTGCACCCTGAGAATGTGGCCGGGTTCGCACTTTGAAGCACGGAAACCGCAGCTTTTAGCGTCTTTACCGGGATCACAACCAAACCTTTAGGGATGTGAGTTAAATCAATGCAATTCGCTTCTGGCGCTAGAAAAATTGTAGCCCCCGCCTTAGCCGCGCCAATTAATTTTTCATTTATGCCGCCAATGGGTCCAACATTTCCAGCAGCGTCAATTGTCCCGGTGCCGGCAACTTTACGACCGCGGAGCAAATCTTCTGGCGCTAACTTTTCGATAATTCCCAGGGAGAAAATCAGTCCCCCGCTAGGCCCGCCAGTTCGTTCTAAATTGAATTTTACCGAGATTGGAAAATCATAGGAATTACTCACAAAGATTCCAACTACTGGTGCGCCTTCACTATTAGCCATCAGCTTTACCAAGAAAGTTAAGTTATCCCGAGCAACTGTAATTGCCACTAAATCCCCGACTTTCTTTGCTTTTAAAGCAGTTCGAATATCGGAAGCTTTGGTAATTCGAGTTCCAGCAACTGAAACTATGCGATCTGATTTTAGTAACTTCTTAAACGCATCCGATTCGGTTTTAATATCGGTAATTTCAACTGCGCTTTTTAAATCATAGCCGAGGTAACTCAACGATGCAGCAGTGGCCTCAGACTGAGAATTTTTCATATCAGCGGTATTTTCCGCAGTAACTTGGGCTTCGGTCTTCTCTGGTGGGAAAACTGAGTCATGTGGCAAAACTGCGGTATCCCCACTAATCCAATTTAAAAGTATCTCGCCACCGCTAATATAAGAATTTGGATTTGTCACCAATACTGAAGTTATAAAGAGTCGGCTTTTAATAGTTTTATCTTTGGCGCGATCTTGAAAAGTTGGTACGCCATCGATCGAAATCAATTTACCTAAAACATCATCGGGAGTGCTAGGCGCGATTAATACATATGGGAGTGGCGCTAGCAATGCAGCCGCAAAAAGCCCTAAAAGTATTACTTTTGAAGGGGTGTGGATTTTATTAACTAGCGGCGTTACCGGCACTCTTATCCTCTTTTGGAGTAACGGTCGGCTTTGGCGCTTGTTGCACTGCTAATGAATCTTGAAACTTGCGAAAATTATTGACGGAGCGATTGGTTTCATTCTCAAATTTAGATTGAAACTTAGAGAGCCAAAGTACGTAACCCAAAGCTCCGATTAGCCCGAAGAGCGGAATTAACCACCAGATAAGTGCAGATACTGGTGCGCTAGATGTTGCGGCTGCGGCGGCTGCGAAGCTTTTAAGGTTCATGGCCGTAGCCTAGAACAGTTGGGAAGAAAGCGAGTACTTTTGCGGTTATAGCGGTAACTGAAACGGGGCAGCAATTAAATGAGTAGAAATTTTGGATTTGTACCGCCGAGCGATAGTGGTTCAAATAATTCCGAAAATGAAGATGGTAATCCGGAAGGTAATCCGAACTTTGCTGAAATATTTAAGCAGTTTTCTGGAATGGGCTTAGATATAAAATCCTTGATCGCCTCGCTATCTGGCTCTGGAACTGCTGCAAATCTATCTCGTGATCTCATCCGAGATATCTCGCGAAAAACATTAAGCGCTCATGGCGAATTGCCCGTCGGTTTAACTGATCTAAATCAAATTCGTGAAGCTTTTACAATCGCAGATTTATGGGTCGATGGCGCAACTACATTTCCATCACTCGGGATCCCAGAAAATTGTGCCATGGGAAGAGGTGAATGGATCGATGCTTCCATAACTGGCTGGCATGAATTAGCTAAACCGCTAATAGATGGCTTAAGCGAGGGTATGGCTAAAGCGATTACAACTGAAACCACCGCAGCTGAAATGCCCATTCCAGGTATTGGAAATATTGCGGGCGTGATGTCAACCTTTATGAGTTCAATGATTGCAACCCAACTTGGTCAGACCATCGGGAATCTCGCAACTACGTTGACTGGCGCTAATGATGTAGCGCTGCCGCTCCTAAAACCAGCGCGGACATTTTTAATTGCACAAAATGTTGCAAAGTGGAGCGACGGACTTGAAATTCCGGAAGCTGAAGTTCGAATTTTTCTAGCGCTCCGTGAAATTTCCGCGGCTCGATTATTTGCGCATACCCCATGGCTAACCCAATATTTAGAGAGCACTATTACCGCTTATGGCAAAGGAATCCGGATTGATTTCTCGGCAATCCAAGAACAAGCACAAGAAGCGCTAGCTTCAGGTGAATTAGATCCAGCAAATCCAGAATCTATTTCGCACGCGCTAACTAGTGGAATGTTTACGCCAGAAGAAACCCAAGCACAAAGTAACGCGCTAGCAAAACTTGAAATGGTACTTGCGCTAATTGAAGGTTGGATTGATCAAGTAGTAGTTGATGCAGCTGGCGATCGATTGCCATCGTTATTAAAACTTCGTGAAACCCAAACTCGGCGACGCGCTACCCAATCTCCAACCCAGCAACTTTTTGCTTCACTAGTTGGTTTAGAAGTTTCACCTAGAACGGCCCGTGAATGCGCGGTTTTTTGGCGTGAAATTGGTGAGATTAAAGCTGAAAATCGCGATCGGCTTTGGGAAGATGCAGTATTGCTACCAGAACAAAAAGATTTAGCTGATCCAATTAAGTTTTTAAAGAGCACAATCGTGCCCGATGATCTTTCTGGCTTGATTTAACTTGCAAATTAAAAAGCGAAGCCCCCGGGCGCACGATTCGTTATCTGCCTTCCCCTTGCAGATAAAGAACGGTTATCCGAGGACTTCGTAACCGCAAAGTACGACACTCACAGGTAATTATCAACCTACATCAAGTGATTTTTATCAATTAAATTTTATTTTGTTAAATATTACGCTCCCAAAAAGTAAAATTATTTTCATCCGTTTTATAACAATTTAACTCTCTTAAAACTCTCAAGGAAGCCTTAAGATTTCAAATAAAAAGCGGCTGTTGATAAGGTGTTGATAACTAGAACTTTTAAGTGGATAACTCATACTTAGCGGTGGAGCGAGCCTGGTTGTTACAACGGATTCAAGTTAGGAGCGAGAACGGTGGATAAGAAAAGCACCTACCTTTTCTCTGGATAACTTCATTCAAGATGCGATATTTCCAGCTAACTTCGCCGATATGCCAATCACCCAATTAGATAAGAAGCGGCAAGCGCCAAAACGATTACGGAGCGGGAAATCTGCCATTCCAATCGCCCCAGAAGTCCGAATCCCAGCTTCACCATCGACTGGTGGCGCTGAGATTCGAGTAATTCGTAATACCCGCCGGAGTCGATCAATCAGCGCCTATCGAGAACAAGGCGCAATCGTGATTCAAATTCCAGCGCGATTACCTCGGGGCCAAGTTGCAGATTTAATCCCAGAGATGGTGCAACGAGTTTTAACTCGAGAAGCTCGGGAGCGAATTAGCGATAGCGATTTAATCGAGCGAGCGATTGAATTGATGGCGATCCACCTTCCGGAATTTAGCGAGCGCCCCGCGAGCGTTACCTGGCGCGCCATGAACGAGCGTTGGGGATCTTGCACGACGGTTGATCGGACCATTCGGATTTCAGAGCGGTTAAACGGCGCCCCAAGCTATGTCATCGACTATGTCTTACTTCATGAGTTGATTCATCTTCGGATTCCCGACCATAGCAAGGGCTTTGCCGACCTCTTAGAACGATTTAGCGAGGGCGAAAAGGCGAGCGCCTTCCTGGAAGGCTACGAATCCGGGGCGCGAGCGTAAATAATCCGCCCCACGCCTATCTAATCAAGGGTTTAAGCGTGGCGCGGGGGTATCGTGAGCGCATTCGCACGGCAATAGCGGGAGGCTCTCGCATCTGCCTGCGGCGATAGGAGAAAAAAATGGCAGAGACATATAAAGGCGAGGCTTACTGCGTTAAGTGCAAAGCAAAGCGCGAGTTCGAAGGAAACGTAAAAGTCTCCGAGTCAGGTCGTCGCATGGCACAGGGTATTTGCCCAACATGTGGCACCAAAGTGAACCGCATTCTCGGCAAGGCGCAATAAAGCTTTTCCAAAAATTTAAAGGTCGAGGGCGTCCCGTTTGGGGCGTCCTCGATTTTTTTTAACCGCAGTTACTACGGAGCGGAACTCCCAAAGAACGCTTTGGATCTTTAACCGAGCTACTCCACAAAAATATGTTGGTGGGTCCTAAGCGAACATCTCAAACCGCCAAGGTTGGGCGATGAGCTATCAAATTACTGAAAAATCACAGCCCCGCTTAAAAGTAGGGATCAACGCTACATCTTTAACGGCTAAAGGCAGCCAAAACAGTTAGAGCAAAAAACTCGGCCGGCGTGGGTGGGTTGGAAATCTATGTTGGCGATAAATCTCGCGGAGTAATTCTCGAAAGCACCTACTCGCCCACATTCTTATTAAAAGTACTCACATACTTAACTGGAAAGATTTCACTCACGGAAATTTCTGAAAGATCCGGCGCACCAATTTCGTTATTGAAATCCGTTTCGAAACAATTATTAAAATCTGGGCTGCTCGATCTAATACCACCCCGGCTAATTTTAAGTCATCGTTTTGAGGATAAGCGCGAAAACGCTGCGCTCGATGGTTCCGTGATTGCGATAACAGAGCGGTTATTGCCAGAACTTGAAATTGCAACTTGGCGAACCGGTGTACTTGATAGCGGTATCTCCATAATGCAGAAACGAACTGAGTTTCCAATTTTAATTTTTGGAAAATCCAGGATTGCAATAAATTTAGGGGCAGCCTTAATGGCTAGCGGTTTTCAATCAATTTATTTCTCAGATCACGAAAATAAAAATCATAGCGAAAGTAAATGTTGCGCGGTCGATCTTTCCGGTAATTACCTCCGAAATAGCGATATCGGTCTCGAAAAATCAGTTGCAATCAAGGAAATGGCAACCCATTGTGCGCTTTTCCCAAAATCAAATACTGCGACCGCCAGCAAGCATCGGGGCCGAATTTTCACGCCAAAACTCATTATTTCAATAGGTTTTCCGAAAGCTGATTACTTGCAGAGATGGATGTCTGAGTCAGTGCCGTTTCTAATTGTCGATGAACTCTCTTGCGGAAAATTTTCGATCGGTCCAATGATCCGTTCTGGCAAAACCCCATGCTTAAGATGTATCGAGTTAACTATTAGAGATCGGGACCAAAAGAGTTACCAAGTTTTACAATCTCGTAAATTGCTACCGCAACGGGAAGTTCCGGCCGCAATTGCCACATTCATTGCTGGCCTGGTCGCGATCGATGTAGCACAATTTGCAGATTGCGGTACCTCGGATTTTCTTGGGGCAATTGCACAATTCCAAATTGAGCAAATTTCTCAACCGACCCATTCGCGCTGGGGTTTCCATAACGAATGTGGTTGTCATTGGTTTTAGCAATAGCTAAATTTATTAGCTCGCCACCGACGCCATCAACTCTGCAAAATCAACTTCCGCTGAAGCTAACTCAACCGGGTTTCGTGGTCGCCCAGGCATCCGCTTTGCCGCGATGACTTTGCCATCTTCGAATAGTTCGCCGCCCCATACCCCAACAGGTTCTTGGCGAGAGAGCGCACCTTGCAAACATGCACGTTGCACTGGGCAATCGCCGCAGAGCGCTTTCGCATATGAAATCTCGGCGGGCTTATCTGAAAAGAAAGTTTCTGGGTCAGTGTTATGGCACGGCAATGTAGTTGCACCGCTTTCGCCAAATGTGGATCCGTAGTTGCCGGTAACTGCGTCTAAACCAATCTTTGCGTTTTCGCCTTCGGCCCAACCTGGGATTAATAGTTCACTGAAGAGAACTGTCATGTCCTCACCTTGCCTCTCGATAAGTACTGCTGGTTTATTTCTTTCGGTTATTTCTGGTGGAATGAAAAAAGGGCCCGAATCCTTTTTGGATTCGTGGCCCTGGGGTTCGTTTCGGTTTTTAATTAACCGATAGCGCTCCAGGTGCCTTGGTAGGCCTTAGCCGAATAGTTCTTGGTTGCGAAATAGCTCGTAAAACTATTTGCGACAAGAACGCGAGAATGTGAATGGTTATCTCGGCGGAGAGCAGGCGCGCGCCAGCCCGCAACAGCGGTGCCTTTGCTTGCGATAAGCGTTGCGCTCATCTTCTGCCTCCAGATATTCGTGTTTTACGCTTGGTAAAACGTTGAACCGTAAGAGTAAACCATGGGTAGAGAGTGGCGCAAATCAATTAATTACGGGCTTACCAAACCAGCCTCAGCTAGGAATCGGCTCGGGGTTTGGTGGTAGGTGAGCGTTAATGAGCGCTTCGCCCGCGTCAGCCCAACATAGAAAAGCCGGCGCTCCTCTTCGATTGGTTCGCTCCAAGGCAGTACCCCTTCGCTTACGCCCACTAAATACACCCGCTCCCACTCCAAACCTTTTGCAGCATGCAAAGTGGCTAGCGCAACGCCCGGCAGGGTTGGCGGATTATTTTGCTCAGCGCGATCTTCTAGCTCTCGCAAATAACCGCGTAATGAATTGACACCTTCTTGGGAAAGTTCGCGACCTAATTGCAGAAAGGCTCGGACATACTCACCATCACCGAATGGCTTAATTGCCGAAATTAAATCATTTAGCCAATCGCCATTTACCTCCGATAAAACTGAAGCATTACGAATAACTTTCATTAGATCTCGGACCTCAGTGCGATTAAAGAATCGTTCCGAATTTTTAACTTGATGTTCAATTCCGGCGGCGATAAAAGCTTTTTCTAACAGATCTAATTGCGAATTAGTTCGGGCAAGAATTGCAATATCTTGGGCAATCACGCCGTTTTCTAAATCATTTTTGATAGCGGTTATAACAGCGTTGGCTTCCTCTTTATCGCTGGCGAACTTATGAACTGTTGGCCGATCACCATGATCATTGTGCGCAGAGAGTTCATGGCCAAGTAGCGAGTTACGTAGGATTGCGTTTGCAGTGTTAATAATCTCTGGTGATGATCGATAGCCGCGACTTAATCGAACCACTTCAGCATCGGGATATCGGCTGGTGAAGTTCAACAAGAAGGCCGGGGTGGCACCAGCAAAGGAATAAATAGTTTGAGCAGGGTCGCCAACCACACATAAATCTCTCCGGGTGCCAACCCAGAGATCTAAAAGCCGTTGTTGCAACGGCGAAACGTCTTGATATTCATCGACAGTGAAATAACGGTATTGATCCCGCACGCGCTCTCGCACATCCCGATCTTCTTCTAACATGCCAACTGTCAATAAAAGTACATCTTCAAAATCAACAGCGCGCTCTTGTTGCTTCAACGATTCATATGCTTGATAAATCTTGGCAATATCCTCGGAATAGAAGCGATTTCCGCTGACTTTTACCGAGCGCGAGTAATTATTTGCTGCCTCCGGATATTCCGCTGGTGCAAAACCCAGAACTTTTGCCCACTCAATCTCGCTAGCAATATCGCGCATAAGTGCGTTGTTCTTCGGTGCATTTACTTCGGCCCGATTTATCGCTTCGGTAATGAAACCAGTCTTAGAAGTTAATAGCGAAGGGAAGCGACCACCTAAAACATGGGGCCAGAAATACATTAATTGTTTTAACGCGGCGGAGTGAAAAGTTCGCGCCGCAACATTTGGGATTCCAAGAGTTCGAAGTCGGGCCCGCATTTCGCCGGCTGCGCGGGCTGTAAAAGTTAACGCTAAAATTTTATTAGGGTCAACAATTCCAATATCGACTGCATAGGCCAATCGATGGGTAATCGCACGAGTTTTTCCAGTTCCGGCGCCAGCGATTACACAGACTGGTCCGTGCACCGCTAGTGCAACTGCGCGTTGTTCTTCATCTAGCGCAGCCAATATCGTTTCTGCTAATTGCGCCAAGCTTCACCGCCGATTAAATCTTTTCCAGCATCGGGCCCGTACCACCGATTAATCATCGCGCGGGCAACGCTAATTGTGGGTGGCAAAATAATGGCATCAGCAGCAACTGCAGCTTTCATCTCTACTCGACTAAACCAGCGCACTTCTTCAATTTCAACGCCATCACCTTTTGCAGCTTCTGGATTATCAATTAACGCCTCAAAAGCAATCATTATTGAGGCTGGAAATGGCCATGGTTGTGAGCCTAAATAGTTCATCGAAATTACATTGACGCCAGCTTCTTCAAAAACTTCACGACGAACACATCGTTCAAAAGATTCACCTGGTTCCACAAAACCTGCAAGCGTTGAAAATCGATTTGTTGGCCATATTTTCTGATGTCCTAATAAAACTCGATCCTGCGAATCCTTTACCAAAACAATAATTGCCGGATCAGTTCTTGGGTGATGCTGTTGTTGATCGGCTACGCACTCTCTTACCGAACCGCCCTGTACCGATTCGGTCTTAGCGCCACATTTTGCACACATCGGATGCGCATCGTGCCATTGCGAAAGCGCTAACCCATGCGCTGCGATCCCAATCTCTAAATCATTTAATAGCGCTCCAATTTCTCGCAGTGATTTAAAAGTTCCAGAAGTTGGCTTAGCATTCTCATTAAATTTGGTATGCCAGAGAAAATATGGTTTACCGCTCTCTGCGATTCCTAGAAAATATCGTTCACCTACCTCATCCGTTATTGCATTTGCAGTTAGAAATTCCAATGAAACTCGCTTGCCCTCATCGCTACTTAAAGTTCGAAATCTATCTCCAGATATTTGCGCAATCTCAGCGCGATCCCACATTTCATCGAGCGCACTTTGATCTAATCGAAGATGAGCTGCGCGATCTAATTTAGTTCGCGATAGCGCGAGGTCGAGCTCTTGGAAGCTAGATTCTGCGGACATAGAGCCGACCCTACTAGCCTGCCCTAATGAAGGTCACCTCGTGGAATCTGCTCCACGGCGCTCGAATCCCGCCTAAAGATGATGAACTAAATCCAAAGCAATTACTTCTAGATGGCTTTGCCCATTTTTCGAAAGATTTCAAGCCAGATGTTATGGGTTTGCAAGAAGTGGATTGCAACCAAGTTAGGTCTGGCAATGTAAATCAAGTTGAAGTTATTGCAGATTTTCTCGGCGCAAAATATTGGGCATTTGCGCCATCTTTAATGGGAACCCCGGGTGGGCAGTGGCGAAAATTGGAATCCGGCGAGCCAAATCTCTACACGAGTTTTGATGCAAAAGTTAGCGATCTGCCAACTAGTTACGGAATCGCAATGCTCTCGAAAATCCCAGTAATTAAATGGCACGTCCTAGCGCTACGGCGCGTAGTCCGTGGAAAATGGATTTTGATTCCAGCAAAGCGCGGCGTCAAGTTTATGTATTTAAAAGATGAGCCACGAGCGGTGATTGCGGCTGAGTTAGAAAATGGTTACACCGTTGCTAATACCCATTTATCATTTGCACCGGGCGGAAATGTTTACCAACTAATTAAGAGTAAATCTTGGTTGAAACGTTTGCCTGGGAAACATCTATTTATGGGAGATTTAAATTTGCCGTGGGGATTAGGTGCTACCTTGACTAGCTGGAACTCGCTATCAAAAGCTAAAACTTATCCTTCTTGGAAGGCCGCCTTGCAGATTGATTATTTACTTTCAGATTCGCTTACTGCTAGCGACGTTCGCGCGATTACGCCAACCCCACAGATAATTAGCGATCATTTGCCGCTTTCTATTGAAATACTTTAACGTTCTCTACTAGCGCAATTAGGTCAGCTTCAGCCATCAAATCCGCCGGGCGAAGGGTTTGGTTCTCCGCGACATAATGGAATGCTGCGCTGATTAAGTTAATTGGGACTCCGGTTAATCTAGAAAAAGCTAGTCGATAAGCTGCAAGTTGAATGGTGGCGTTTGCTAAGTCATCACCATCTTTAACTTTTCCAGTCTTCCAATCCACAACTTCATACCTAAATTCATTGCCTGGCAGTTGATCTTTTTCCGCATTTTGGAAGCGATAAATAGCATCCATTCGACCGCGGATTAAGACCCCGCCTAGAACTGTCTCAAATGGCGTCTCAACTTCATATGGCGTTAATTTCGCCCAATCACTTTCAAACCAACGCTGCTTTAAAATCTCAAGTTCCAGGTCGCTACCACCGCTTTCAAGTGCAATTTCATCATCGCTAAAAAGGGTTGGTAACTTGAAATGCTTTTCAATCCAAGAGTGGAAAATTGTGCCACGTTGGGCATAGATATCTGTATGTGATGGCATTGGGCGCCGAATTCGAAGCGCTAATTCGCTTGGATCTGATTGCAACGTCAAGAGCGTTGATACCGATAATCGCTGCGGTAAAAATACAACTTGCGGGTTACGAGATCGCGCAATTTCATCAAGTAGCGCGATTGCATCTCTTGCCCATGAAGCTGGTTCGGAAGGTAATTTAGAAATCTCGCCGACAAGTTGGGCTCGCTCATAACTTTTTGCGCTAACCACTTGAGATACGGATTCATTAAAAATAATTCGCATTGCGCCTAGTGGGTCTTTCGGCCAGATTTCAGATTTTGGCTCGGCAACATTTGGATTGTTTTCATCAAGTGGCTGCTCGCCGATATCAGTAAGAGATTTTGCAGCTTTAGGATTTGCATTGGCGATTGTAAGAACCTGCGCAAATAGCGCACTTGGTGGAACCGGTTTTTCACCATCGCGCCACCATGAAGTGGTGCAGAGTAGATGAGTTTTAGCGCGGGTAAATGCGACATAACCTAATCGAAATTCTTCATCGAGATGTTTATCTTTACACTCTTCATCAAATCTAATCCGCTCTGCTTTCGCGCCTTTCATATCCATAACGTTCTCAATTCGGAATTTAGGTAATTGATCAGCATCGCCCCGAAGTGAGAATGGAATTTGACCTTCATCTTTAAGCCAGTTATCAACTCGCTTTCCCTCAACTGGGAATTGACCTTTGGCTAGCCCAGGTACGGCAACCACATCCCATTCCGCGCCTTTTGCACCGTGAATAGTGAGGATTTGAACCACATCGCTACGGACATCCACCGATCCGGATTTTAATCCGCCCTCCTCCGAGGTTGCAGCTTCCAACCAATTTAAAAATTGCGATAACGAACCGCCAGTCCGTTGATATTTTGCAGCCTCATCTAAGAAACGATCTAAGTGGCGACGACCATGCGCCACCCCATCTCGTACTAGAACCTCAACATCTAGATGTTGCGCTCTTTCAATATCAATAATTAGATCTGTGATTGAAGTACCAACTCGAGATCGAAGCGTTCTAAACTCTCGCGCTGCTCTTACCAATCGCGCATAACCTTCTTTTGAGAATGTGGCGTTTTCGGCGTTTTCAATTTCATCAAGCGCATCCACAATACTTCCCATAAAAATGTCATCATTTTCTGCGCTACTTGGATTGCCAGCCTCGATTAACTTGACTAACGCACGGGTATCACGTTTTTCGGAAGCAGCACGCTTTCTAGAGAACTCACCTAGCGCTGCAATATCTTTAGCGCCGATTGCAAATCTTGGTCCAGTTAACAATCGCATCAACGCGCTGCCTTTATCAGGGAATGCCAAAACTTTTAGAGTTGCGATTACATCTGCAACTTCAGGCACGTGTACTAAACCACCGACGCCAACCACTTCGACTGGGATTCGTAGCGTGCGGAGGGCTGCTTCAATATCTGGAATCTGTTTTCGGTTTCGAACTAATACCGCAAATGAAGACCGATCTTTCTCTAACTTTGTGGCTCGCTTAGGGTCAAACCAAAGTTTTTCAAAATACTCCGCAATTCCTTGGGCTTCCAAACTTTTAGTTTCAAATAGCCCACAAGCAAGTTCGCCAACGCCCGCGCCACTCCTAGCTGTCAATTCAGCGACTGCAACACCGCTTTGATCTCGTAATTTGGTTCGATCGTTGATATGCCCAATTACGCTATTTGCTAAATCAAGAATTACTTGATCATTACGCCAACTCGACGAGAGTGAATACCGCGGCGAAACCCCCGGGAAATAGGCGGAAAATGAGTCCAAAGTATCGGCACTCGCACCGCGCCAGCCATAGATGGATTGGAATGGATCTCCTACTGCAGTTACCGGGTGACCGGTAGCAATTGCTGCGCCGGTGGTCTTATCAAAACCGAACAAATTAGAGAGCAAAATCAATTGGCTCTGTGAAGTGTCTTGATATTCATCTAAAAGCACCACTTTATATTTAGCGCGTTCGGTTACCCCAATATCTGGAAATAGTTGCGAAAGTTCAGCAGCCAAACTCATCTGGTCATCAAAAGTTAGTAAACCTCGAGATTTACGGTGCTCATCAATTCGTTCGACGATTGGCAATATTGCGGCTCGTTCTTTAAAAGCCTGGTAAATATCTCTAATCTCTTTAGTATCTTTACCGGGTAAGGCGGTTAGCGCCGAAATAATTCGTTCCATTTCATTTCTGACATCTGCCACGCTACATCCATGTTCAGCAATTAATTTGGAAAGCAACATTACATCATCAATTACAGTTGAAGGTGCGCTAATTAATGGAGCGGAGAGTGATTCGAAATTATTTACTGCATCAGATGCAATTTGCCATGCTGCGGCTTCACCGATAGGCGTGGCATCTGCGTCGATTCCGATTCGAATTGCGTGCTCACTTAATACGCGCGCCGCATAAGAGTGATAAGTAAGTACGGTTACATCTAAATTATTCTCAATTTCTTCTGCTAATTCTGGCGACACCAAATCACTTTTCATTAATTGCCGTAATCGAGTTCGAATTCGAATTGCAAGTTCGCCAGCAGCTTTTCTAGTAAAAGTTAAACCTAGTATTTGATCTGGCTTAACATAACCGTTAATAACTAACCAGAGCACACGTGCGCTCATAGTTTCAGTCTTGCCAGAACCTGCGCCAGCCACAACGACTGCAGGTTCTAGTGGTGATGAGATAACTAAGGTTTGTTCTGGCGTCGGAGCATTAACGCCGTTATCAATTTTCTTTAAGGCAGCGGCTATTTGGGCGGGGCTGATTTTCATTGCTCCACCACTGTTCTACCGTGGCTTTGAATCGGACAACTCTTTCTTACTGGACATCGATCGCATTGATCGTTAATCGTTGCGCTAAATCGGGAACTGCTCATACCTATAGCAACTTCGGCAACTTCCGCTTTAAAAATTTCGCCATCTATTGGCTCTTGGCTACGGACTGATGCGCTCTTTGCATTATTGCCAACGAATAATAGTTCTGCGCCACCCGAAGTCGTGTTTGGATTCAATTCGGTAAATGCACCTTCAATTACAGCGAGCTGGTAAGCCTGCAATTGTTTGTGGTCAACGGTATCCTTTGCGCTAGTTGCAGTTTTTCCAGTCTTCAAATCAACAATCACAATTTCATCGCTATCGGTTATTTCAATTCGATCAACGCTTCCTTTGATAATCGCATTTCCGACCGTCACGCTAAATTCTTTCTCTACAGCCAGTAATTTTCGGTCAGATGCAAAATGCCAAGTGAAGAATTTTTCTAACATATCGGTCGCGCGCGCTAATTCGCGATCTTTGACCCAACCTTTATTCATATCTATTAGTGACCAGGAATCGTTTAGTCGTGTTTTTAATTCATCTTGGGTCAACTCGGGATTGGTATGCAGTAACGCTGCAAATGCATGGAGCGCTGAACCGAGAATTTGCGCAGTGCTATCACCATCCCGGCTACCATTTCGCTCCAAGAACCACTTTAAACCGCATTCCGTAAAGTTTTGAATGCTACTTGGCGAAACATAAACCGGATCGCCTAGTTCAATTAGCGGTTTATCAATCGACGGCGCTAAATATCCCAACCAATTTTCTGGGTTTGCGCTACTAATATTTTCTTTTGCAAGGGTGGCAATTAGCGCCGCCGCCAAATCCCGATCTGGCGCGCTACTAAATTCGGAAATTAAAGTTCGACGTAAAGTTGCAACCAGCGCGCTAGAAGTTAGTGGCCGCGGAATTTGCGTTATGAGTGGCTCGCCATCAATTTCGCCATTTACCAACTCTGAGAGCTCCTCAAAAAATCTCGAAGGTTCATCATCTTCGCGAGTGATTGCGCTGATAAATAACGAGTTTTTGGCACGAGAGACCGCAACGTGTAGCAAGCGGCGTTCATCTTCCAAAAGAGCTTGACTTGCAGATTCATCTAGCTCCGCCCGTGAAATCGATTGTGATCGAAGCGCTTCTACTAACCGATCACTACCGAGTAATGAACCGCGTGCTTTTAAATTTGGCCAGATTCCATCTTGCATCCCAGCAAGTGCAACTATCTCCCACTCTCTGCCTTTGGCTGAATGCACCGTAAGGATTGCCACTAATTCAGCTTTTTGTCCTTGCAAAGTAATGGTGTCACCGAGAATATCCTCGCCGCGAATTTGATTTATATATTCAGTTGGTTTTGAATTTGGAAAGCGTTCAACATAGCGCCGAGCTGATTCAAATAGTTCTAGCATTGTATCTAAATCTCGATCTGCTTGACCGCCGCGGGAACCACCACGAAGTGCCGAATTGCGCCATACCTTAGATATTTTCTCACCTTCAATATTTTCTGCATTACTCCAAATTTCCCAGAGCAGATCAGAAATACTTAGCTTTGGATGCTTTCTAAGTAAAGTTTTAGCGCGGCGAAGTAAATCATTAATCCGCTTAATCGGAGCTGCGTTCTCCCAAGGGATCGAAATTATTGGATCCGTAATTGCATCGAGAATTAGCTCTGTTGCAGAACGTAAATCACTTTCATCGCGACTCCGACTCAACTCTTGTCGGATCCGCCGGAGCGAGATTGGATCAGCACCGCCAATTTCAGAGAAAAGTAGCTCTTCAATGATTGGATAATTTTCGGCGTTAACCTCAATAGCCCCTAGGGCAATTTCAGCAAGGGTTAAAAATGGTTTTACAACTGGATTATCTGACAGTGAAAATACATCGGTATCGACTCGAGTTGGAACTCCACTTAAGGAAAGAGCTCTCCGAATCGCAGCGACCGCAGGTCCGGGCGATCTAACAATTACCGCCATCTCTGACCAAGGCACACCGTTATGTAAATGTGCGCTCCTAAATGCGTGCGCTATATATGAGGCCTCATCAGCTTGAGATTGGAGGCGTAAAACGCTGACTTCCGGACTCTCATCCTTTCTCAGAGCCGTTACATCTCTAACTGAATTTCGACCGCGGAATTTCATCGCGACTGATTTAGTGAGTTCAACAATTGCTTCACTGCTCCGATAATTTTCAAGAAGGAGAACCTCATCGGCTCCTTTTTCTTTTAAGGTGCTCAAGTAACTCTTAAGCCCTTCCGGATCAGCGCCGCGAAATCTTCCAACTGTTGAATCTGGATCAGCAAAAATTGTGAAGTCTTCACTACTTAAGTATGAAAGCAATAACCGGTGTGAAATATCGCTCTCCTGAAATTCATCAACCATAATCACCGAATATTTAGCCCGTAAATCAGATAACAAATTAGAATTATCTTGTAGCCGTAACATTGCAGCAATAATTAATCCGCTGGGATCAATCCGTTCTTTTGCGTCAGCTGCACCTTCTTCGCGCATAGCTAAAGATTTGATATACCTATCCCAAAATTTAGCGATTGGGGACCAATAATTTTCAGAGTAAGTTTTTGCATATTCGCTAAGTTTTTCTGGATATAGGCCGCGTTCAGTGGCGCGCAATAGAACATCACGTAACTCTTTTGCAAAACCTCGGGTGGGTAAGGCAGCTTTCAGTTCTTCCGGCCAACCACTTAAATTATCGGCAGAATCGGTAAGTAGCATCTGCTTAATATATGAATCTTGCTCTGAGCCGGAGAATAGAATTGGATCGGGTTTATCTTCCGGAGTTGCCATTCTTACAATTGAAAACGCCAAAGCATGAAATGTTCGCGCCAATGGTTCATTTGCAGTTTTAGGCGAACGGAGCGAAATCTCATCGCGAAGATAATCTGCGCGATCGCGACCAAAAGTTAAAATTAATATCGAATTTGGATCAATCCCCGCATCTATCTTTGCCAGAGCTTGCGCAATTAAAGTTTGAGTTTTCCCGGTACCTGGTCCGCCTAAGACAATTAGCGGATTCTGGCCAGAGTGCGAGATGACTTCACTCTGTTTTTCGGAATAGGAAAAGTTAAGTTCGGGCAGCGGTTTTCGAAGCAATTCCAGCTTCGGTGCTTCACTTCTGCGGTTTGTCATCAGGTCTTTATCCAACCCCATGACACCGACAAACCCGTGGGTTTAGCTAGTTAGGTTGGCTTTCTTCGCGCGAGCAGTAGCGCGAGCCCGCTCTTGGCCATCGAGCACAACCTTACGGATGCGAACTACGGCTGGCGTAACTTCAACGCATTCATCTTCGCGGCAAAATTCTAAAGCACCTTCCATGTTGAGCTTCTTAGGCGGAATCAAACGCTCTGATTCATCGGTACCGGAAGCACGCATGTTAGTAAGTTTCTTTTCACGCACGCAGTTAACGTCCATATCATCGTTACGTGAATTCTCACCAATAACCATACCTTCGTAAACTTCATCGCCTGGTTCAACGAAGATGCTGCCGCGATCTTGCGTGCCATAAAGTGCATAAGAAGTTACAACACCTAATCGATCAGAAACTAATGAACCAGTTCCGCGAGTACGGATATCGCCATGCCAAGCTTCGTAACCATCAAAGACGTGGTGGAGTAAACCAGTTCCACGAGTTTCAGTTAAGAACTCGGTACGGAAACCAATCAGGCCACGAGATGGAACTCGGTAGTCCAAGCGAATCCAACCGGTGCCATGGTTAACCATCTGTTCCATGCGACCTTTACGGAGCGCCATCAATTGGGTAATCACACCCAAGTAATCATCTGGAGCATCAATTGTTAAATGTTCCATTGGTTCGTGAATTTTGCCATCCACTTTCTTAATAACTACTTGTGGCTTACCAACAGTTAATTCGAAACCTTCACGTTTCATGATTTCAACAAGTACTGCGAGTTGAAGTTCGCCGCGACCTTGAACTTCCCAGGTATCTGGGCGCTCGGTATTTAAAACTCGAAGTGAAACGTTACCGACTAGCTCGGCATCAAGGCGGCTCTTAACTTGGCGAGCAGTAAGTAATTTTCCGCTCTTGCCAGCAAGTGGTGAGGTATTGATACCAATAGTCATTGAAATTGATGGTTCATCAACGGTAATTAGCGGCAGGGCATGTGCATTTTCTGGATCAGCAAGAGTTTCGCCCAAAGTAATAGTCTCAATTCCGGCAACTGCAATAATGTCACCAGGGTGCGCTTCTAGCGTTGGAACGCGGTCTAACGCTTCGGTAATTAATAGTTCGGAAACTTTAACTTTCTCAGTTGTACCATCAGTTTTAATCCAAGTAACCATCTGACCTTTCCGAATTACACCTTCGCGAACGCGGCAAAGTGCAAGACGGCCAAGGTATGGCGATGAATCCAAGTTTGTTACATGGGCTTGTAGCGGTGCACCTTCATGATAAACCGGTGCTGGAATTGTTTTAAAGATCGTATCGAAGAGCACATCTAAGTTCGCTTCATCGGGCATACCACCATCTGCGGGACGGTTTAACGATGCCCGACCTGCTTTTGCAGATGTGTAAACAATAGGGAAATCAATCTGATCTTCATTTGCATCAAGATCTAAAAAGAGTTCATAAGTTTCGTCAACAACTGCAGCGATCCGCGCATCGGGACGGTCAACTTTGTTGATAATCAAAATAACTGGCAGATTTTTCTCTAGCGCTTTACGCAATACGAAACGAGTTTGTGGCAATGGACCTTCAGATGCATCGACTAAAAGTGCAACGCCATCTACCATCTCTAAGCCGCGCTCTACTTCGCCACCAAAATCTGCGTGGCCAGGTGTATCAATAATGTTAACGATGGAATCGCCGCGTTTTACCGCAGTGTTCTTGGCAAGAATTGTGATTCCCTTTTCGCGTTCTAAATCCATGGAATCCATGACGCGCTCTTTACCTTCAGACTGTTCCTTGTAAGCAGCGAATGCACCAGATTGCCATAACATGGCATCAACGAGCGTGGTCTTGCCATGGTCAACGTGGGCGATAATCGCCAAGCTCCGTAAGTTTTCGCGGTGCTTAATTGGTAGACCTTCTAAATGCGCTTGCTTCTTTGTTTTAGACATTGAATCGGAACTCCACTACATCGCCATCGGACATTACGTAATCCTTACCTTCCATACGAACTTTTCCTTTTGCTTTTGCTTCAACCATTGAACCTGCGGCTACTAGGTCCTCAAATGAAACAACTTCGGCTTTGATAAAGCCTTTTTGGAAATCCGTATGAATCACACCAGCCGCAACTGGAGCGGTATCACCTTTGTGAATTGTCCACGCACGGGCTTCTTTAGGGCCCGCAGTGAGATATGTCTGCAACCCAAGAGTTACGAAACCAACACGGGCAAGAGTACTCAAGCCAGGTTCGTCGAGTCCAATTGACTGCAAAAGTTCGAGCGCTTCAGCGTCATCTAATTCGCTTAACTCCATTTCAGTCTTAGCATCAAGAAAAATCGCTTCCGCTGGCGCAACTAAAGCGGACATTTTCTTTCGCAGCTCGCCATCAGCTAATTCGGCAGCATCAACGTTAAATACATATAAGAATGGTTTCGCAGTTAAAAGTCCTAACTCTGAAATCAACGATAAATCAATGCCAGAGCCGTGGAGAACTTTTCCATCGCCGAGAATTTTTTCAGCAGCTTTGGTTGCTTCTAAAACTGCTACGCGATCTTTTTGAATCCGTGCTTCTTTTTCAAGTCTTGGAATTGCCTTCTCAATAGTCTGCAAATCGGCGAGCGCTAATTCCGTATTGATAGTTTCGATATCACTTGCTGGATCGACCTTGCCATCAACGTGCACGACATCGCCATCGCTGAAAACTCGGATTACTTGGCAGATCGCATCGGTTTCGCGGATGTTGGCGAGAAATTTATTACCAAGGCCAGCACCTTCAGATGCGCCTTTCACAATTCCCGCGATATCAACGAATGAAACGGCAGCGGGCAATATTTTTTCAGAGCTGAAAATACTCGCCAAAACTGCGAGCCGCAGATCGGGTACGCCAACTACGCCAACGTTTGGCTCAATCGTGGCAAAGGGATAGTTCGCAGCTAGCACATTGTTCTTGGTGAGCGCATTAAAAAGGGTCGACTTACCGACGTTCGGCAGCCCAACGATCCCGATTGAAAGACTCACCTGAATTACTCCTATTAATATTTGCGGCTCAGCATGGTTCTAATTTGAACCCAGGGGTAGAGCCTACGCGTGATTGTCGGTGCTTCCTGCCACGATAGGCGCATGAACAGTGCGATATTCCTCATCATCGGCTTACTTATCGGGTTAGCCATTGGCGCTGCTGGCGGCCTTGCGATTTCACGCGCTAATTCCAAAGGTGCAACAACAGCCTTACAAGATCAGATAGCTGCGATGCAAAGTAATCAGAACGATTCAACGCGATTAACAACCGAACTTGATGCGATGAAAAAGAGCGTTGAAACTTTAGCTAACCAAGCCCTCGATGCCGATCGTCGTCGCTCTACCGCGGAATCAGATTTAAAGAGCCAAATTAAAAATATGGGCGATGCCAATAAGTTATTACTTGATGAAACCACAAAAATTGCGGGCGCACTCTCCAATACCCAGACCCGCGGAAAATTTGGCGAAGCGCAATTAGAACTACTTTTAGAGATGGCGGGCTTGCGCGAAGGAATTGAATTCGAACGACAGAAATCGGTAGCCGGAAGTGGATCTGCCGGTATTCCAGATGTCACTATCAAGATGCCTGGTGGCAGCGTCCTCTTTATCGATTCGAAATTTCCATTTGATCGCTTCTTAGATGCTTTCAATACGGAAGTTATGGCAGAGCGCGAAACTTTGTTGCAAGAACATACCGATGATTTATTGAAGCATGTGACGGCGCTAGCAAAGCGGGATTACCATAAACATGAAGCTTCGCCGGATTTTGTCGTTCTCTTTGCGCCTTTTGAAACCATCTTAAGTGAAGCGCTCCGTATTGATAAACGATTACTAGATAAAGCTTTTGAAAAGGGGGTAACCATCGCGACCCCAACCACGATGATGGCGCTACTTCGCACGGTTGGCTTTGTTTTCAGTAAGAATAAAATCGCAACTAATGCCAATGAAATTCAAGAGTTAGCTGGAAAGTTCTTGAAGAATGTTTCGGCGCTCCACGCAAAACTTGTAACAGTGGGCGAACGGTTAAAGAGCACTGTCAAGGCTTATAACGAAATGGTCCCAACCGCTGAAACTACCGTGGTTAATCCAGCAAAGCAGATTATGAAAATTAGCGGAATAGATCCTAAATCCTTAAAGGCGATACCGGAGATAACCGATAGCGTTAGAGAGTTAAAGAGCGGCGGCCAAACGTCGCTCGATGACTTTATAGATATAGAGGAAATTGAAGAGGGAGAATCCGATGACAACTAACTTGCCAAAGCTAGAACTGAAAAATCCAATCCAAGGTGCGGGTCTTACTGCGCCCGGCGTTGTAATTCTGCAATTCGTCTTTATTGGATTTTGGGCAATGGTAGAAATCTTCTTCCGTTCAAATGTTGGCGCACTTACTGGAATTGCTATCTGGCTTTCCTACTTCGGTGGCATCAAACTTGGTCGCCCGGGCACGCTCTATCCCGCAATTGTTAATCCCCCAATTGCGTTCGCGGTAGCAATCTTCTTTTTAATGCCAACCGTCGGTGGCTCTTCACTTCGAATTTCTAGAATCGGCGTTGATCTAGTTACCGGTTTAGCTAGTGTGGCGCCGTTTTTAATTACTGGTGCGTTACTTGGTTGGGGGTTTTACATTACAAAGAAGCGGCAAAGATCACTTACCAGCGCTGCGTAAGTCTTTTCTAAGCTCAGGTGGAATCGCAAAAAGTAAGTGCTCTTCCATTGCGGTGACCGTCTCAACGTCGCCATAACCACGGGACTTCAAGTCGATTAAAA
>Ga0194050_1000082_pt1 | contig 28326 bp, 26 predicted proteins | sample SepL2310m_MetaG_FD_148657 | JGI IMG/M metagenome (GOLD analysis project Ga0194050, IMG submission 148657) | Anoxic zone freshwater microbial communities from boreal shield lake in IISD Experimental Lakes Area, Ontario, Canada - Sep2016-L239-10m | ecosystem: Environmental > Aquatic > Freshwater >...
AATAAAAGGTTCTGTTTTGGCTATGAGTTCACCCGTGATGCGATTATGTATGTAATACCATCCGGTTTTGCTAGCTTGCCCCACTGCTGGAATAGTTTTACCGTCTTTTTTGTAGTCAAATAATACTGGTGGACTAGCTACATCATATCCCCATACATCATGAGGAACTTGTTGGTAAAACCATTTCAATTTACCTGACGTTGCATCGAGGGCTACAAGAGAGACTGTATATAAATTGTCTCCAGGTCTTGAAATGTCATTCATTTGCGGTGAAGGGTTGCCAGTGCCGAAATATAAAGTATTTGCTTCTTCATCAATAGCTGGAGTGCTCCATGCTGAGCCTCCCCCATACCTCCAAGCTTCTTTATTATTTTTAAGACTTTCTTTTTCTTGGGTAATGTTGCGATTTAAAGAAATATTGCCTTCAATTGTTTCTCTGAATTTACCTTCCCATCCTTCTGATGGAATTGTATCGAACTGCCAAACACGCTTGCCTGTTTGAATGTTATAAGCTGCCAAAAATCCTGGGCGTCCAAATCGACCATCCACCCCAATTACAGCTCCCATTGGTGCATCTGGTCTGGGGGTATCGACGTGTAATCCATATCCAACACCTGTAATGCCCAAAATGACTACATCTTTATAGGTCACTGGGGCCATAGCAATACCTACACCGGTTTGCCCATAAACATCCTTTTGACTCTTGCTGTCGGACTGACTTAGTGAGTTACTACTTTCAAATTTATTATCATTATCTGCAACATCAATATCCCAGATTTTTTTACCTGTTTTCGCATTTAAGGCAACAAGTCTTGCATCAACGGTACCGATAAAAATTTTATTACTTGAATAGGCCAATCCTCGATTTGCAGGTCCGCAGCACATTCTCCAGTTATCTCTTTTTTTATGGTTATAACGCCATAATTCCTTACCTGTTTTTGCATCTAAAGCCACTACATGGTTATGCGGAAGACTTATAAACATCACATTATTAATAACCAATGGAGATGCTTGAAATGTCGCTGCAACACCAGATTTAAATTTCCAAGCGAGTTCGAGATTTTTGACGTTATCTTGATTGATCTGACTTAAGGTCGAAAATCGTTGATTGCTAAGATTTTTACCGTATGAAGGCCATTGCTCGTCTGAGCCAAATTTAAATGACGAAAGCTTGGGAAGAGCAATCTTATCTAAAGACAGGGAATCTAGAGAAATAGAATCCATAGAAGCGCAGCCTGTGATGATGAGAAAAAAGAAGCTTAATAGCACCGCTCGGATAGATTTCAACGTAAACCCTTTCAAAACAACTTGTGAGATTAGTAGATTAATAAAGCACTTTATGGATAATGCCTAATACTGATATCTTATCTCAAGCGATCTTTTTTTAATACCAGATATAGACTGACAAAATCTTACATGCAAAAAAAAATATTAATTATTGGAGCAGGTATTACAGGCTGTTCATTAGCATATTTTTTAGCGAATACCGGATGGGATGTAACACTGCTAGAGAGTCAAGATGAGATAGCTCGTGGGGGGTCGGGAAATCCAGTTGCAGCGATTTACCCTAAATTTATGCTTAACGATAAGGCATACAATGATTTTATGCTGAAAAGTTTTGTGTTTACGACAGCATGGGTAAATCAATTAGGTCTAAATAAAGATGATTATCGATTTGACGGTGCGATTGAAATTTTAGAGGACGCATATGCTCATAAATTAGAAATTAATTTATCAGGGAAAATTGCAAACCAAGAAATTCTTTTAAGCTTATTAGATAAGCCAATACTTAAAAAATATTTAATGAATCAGGATTCAAGAGGACTTCTCTTTCATCAAGGAGGTTGGGTAAATCCAATAGCCCTGTGTCGACATTTAGTAAATCATTCAAATATTAAAATACTCACGAACCAGGAAATGATATCGATTGAAAAATTGAATGATCAATGGATACTTAAAACTAAAAATCAAAAAAATTTCAATGCTTGTCATGTTGCTATTTGCAATGCAGAACATCTCCATCAATTTGACCTAACTCAACATTTACATACAGATGCATTCCGAGGGCAAATCAACTGGGTAAATTCAACTTCATTTCAAATGCCTTCTATTGTCATCTGTGATGAGGGATACTTAGCGCCTCACATGCAAGATAAGCATATTTTTGGTGCAACTTATGCCATGAATGACTTTAATAAAGACTTAAGATTAAGCGATACAAGAAAGAATATAGCCTCAATAAAAGAAATACATCATGAGTTTTATAATTATTGTCTAGAGCAAAAAACAATTTCTGGCAGAGTGGCTTGGCGAGCATCCACAAGAGATAGAAAGCCCTATGTCGGTTGCGTATTTAATAATCAATTATTTAAAAAAATGCGCGTGAGAGAGCTTGCACAGACAGATCATCTCCCATGGTTAGACAATTTATATGTTGCAAGCGGTTTTGGCTCAAGAGGGTTTACATTTGCCCCCTATTGCACTTTCGTTCTTGCCAATTTAATCAACAAGAATTTATCTAAAGAAGATAAAGAAACACTTAACTATATAAATCCGGAAAGATATAGGCTCAAAAAAATGAGTTTAAAAAAAGCAGCGAGTCAGATATTTAAGGTATAAATTTACATCATGTCAAAAATTCTTATTAATCTTGCAAAAAAATATGAAGAAGAAGGCAATCTTGTAAGTGCTATTGAAACACTGAAAAAAGCACTTCAAGCTAAACCTAACGATCTATTTATTCAAATAGAATTGGGCAATCTCTGTGCTTTAAACAAAGAATTTGTTGATGCAGTAGGATATTTTAGAAGCTCCTATACGGCCTTTAAAGATAATCTTGACATTAAAAATGCGCTTTGTTTTTCATTGTCAGAGCTCGGTAATGACTACCAAATGCAGTCAAAATTTTCATTGGCTGAGGCTTGCTTTGAAGAGGTTATTCAATATGAAAAAAATAATTGGATTTATTATTACAATTTAGCGAATGCAAAAGATAAGCTTCAAAAGAAAGATGGGGCTTATCAATACTACCAAAAAGCATTAAGTCTTAACGAACAAGATGCTGATCTTTGGAATAATTTAGGCAATGTAGAGCGTGAACTAGGTATTCTAGACAAAGCTGTAGCCTCTTATGAGCGCGCATTAACTATAAACCCCCTCTTATTCCATGCTTGTCTTCATCTCACCCATCAAAAACAACATATGTGTGACTGGCAAGGGATTGAAGAGCTTTTCCAAAAAATATGCTCTATTGTGAAAACAAATCCCGAATCGCTTATTTCGCCTTTCGCTTTTACTTCAAACCCATTATCTTCATCTCAAGAACAGCTGGCATGTGCGAATCATTGGACACAAAATTACTTTAAAGGCCAATCATTCGAAAAAGGCAGATGGAAAAGAAAAAATAAAATTCGTATCGGGTATATGTCATCAGACTTTAAACTGCATCCCTTATATTTTTTAATACGCGATGTTATTAAATATCATGATCGAGATATTTTTGATATTTATGCTTACGATGCGAGCCCAAATGAAAAAACAAACGAACGAACTAAGCTTATTAGTTTATTTGATCATTATCGTGATATCTCAATTACAAATGATGGAGATGCTGTGACTCTTATCAATAATGACGAAATTGATGTATTGATTGATTTAACAGGCTATACGAACAACAGTCGAGCATTTATTGCCCCACGACTTAAAAATACAATCACCATCAACTGGCTAGGTTACCCTGGCACGATGGGCTTTACTCGAGAAAAATCACTCTACGAATTTATCTTGGCTGATGGTTTTATTATTCCTGAAGCTGATGAAAAATATTATGCAGAATCTATTCTAAGACTGCCCTTTGCCTATCAGCCGAATATAGAAAATCGTAGTCAATCGAATCAGAAAAATCGGCAAGATTACGGTATACCTTCTGACGCTTTTGTATATTGCGCTTTTAATCAATCGTTCAAAATTACTGAATTCATATTCAAAGCTTGGCTTACTCTTTTACAAAAATATCCGAAAAGTATTCTTTGGTTAACGCACTCTAATAACTGGGCTACAAGTCATTTAAAAAGCTATGCGGAGAAATATGGTATTAAATCTGAAAGAATTATTTTCGCGACACGCGTTCCTAATGAGGAACATATTGCTCGCCATGCCTTAGCAGATATTTATTTAGATACCCTGCCTTATAACGCTCACACTTCAGCCAGCGATGCCTTATCTATGAATTTACCAATTGTTACACTTAAGGGTAAAACATTCCCCTCAAGAGTGGCAGGAAGCTTGCTTCATAGCTTAAAACTAGATGAGCTAATAACCGAAGATATTGAAAAATATATTCAATGCGCTTCTAAGCTCACTGAAGATTTAACATATAGAAAAAATATAATTCAGAGGCTCAAAGAAGCTAAATTAACTTCACCGAACTTTCAGCCACGTTTATTTGTAAAATCATTGGAGAGCATCTATCAAAAGCTCATTTAATTTTGCGCAGCAAGAATCACGCCAGCAATAATCAAAATTCCACCCAGCCACTCTTTAAGTGAAATAGTTTCACCTACAAGAAAATAAGATGAAATTGCAGCGACTACAATTTCAAATAGAAAAAAACTCGACGCCTCCACTGCTTTAATTTGTGTGACGCCAAATTGCACAAGTAATGTTGAAAAAAATAAGCTCAATGCAATCACCATCATAATCGCACCATCTACCAGCGTGAAAAAATCTAATGTTGGCATAGTATTTCTATCAAACATGATGCATATCATGGCTACTACTATCACACCAAGCCAAATTGCAAGTGCTTTTTGATTGATTGTCATATGTTCATGTTTCCGTGTCATCACATTGGTTATAGCAAAACCTGCGCCAGAGCTCAGAGCTAACCAATCACTCTTTGAATCTAAATGAATCAGATAGCCTGACTCCCAAAACATAATGAAAGCTCCAATAAGAGAAATAAATACAGCGATGTAATGATGTTTTTGCGTATCTTCATTCAGCATAAAATGTGCTAAAAAAATAGTCCAAACAGGGGAGAGATAAAATAAAAGCATGACACGCACTACCTCTCCATCTATGACAGCAAGCACATAACTAATATTGGTATAACCTGCAACAAGAGCAAGAAGCCAAAAATCTTTTGACCATATAGGGACCTTTTTCTTAGTAATAAAAAAATAAGGCAGCGCTATAGAAATCGTCAAAATAAAAACATAAAAACTGGAATAAATACCTGAAACACCTGCTTGTGCCATTAAGCGATATGGATACCAAATGATTCCCCAGACAAAAGCTCCAAAAAGGAGAGAAAATATTGGAAAGTAAGATTTTATCTTCACAAAAGTCTAGCCTTTACGAAAGCTATAACTTCATTGCTTATATGATCATTGGAACAATCAAATAAATTAAGATTTTCCATGCTCCTCATCCAAGTCATTTGTCTTTTTGCCAGCTGTCGTGTTGCAAAGATAACCTTATCGATACATTCTTTTTCTTTAATATCATGATTAAAGTACTCAAGGGTTTGACGATATCCCACTGATCTCATGGATGGCATATGACTTTGAAGTGTAGGATATTTTTGAAGCAAAGATCTCACCTCTTCAAATAAGCCGGCCTCTATCATTTCATGAACTCTAAACTCAATTCGCTGATGAAGAATTTTTCTATTGCTTGGCATGAGTCCTAACTTACAAACTGAAAACGGGAATACATCTTTATTTTTTGATTGATGATAAGAAGATAGAGGTTTTCCTGATGAGTAAAAAACTTCTAAAGCACGACTAATCCGCTGAGCATCGTTAGGATTTAACTTTTCTGCTGTTTCTTTGTCAACGGATTTAAGCTTTTCATAAAGCTTAGGCCAGCCGACTTGACTCGCTTCCATTTCTATATCTTTTCGTAACTGCTCATCAGTCATAGGCATTTGATTAATTCCTTTTTCAAGGCCATTGAAATACATCATAGTGCCTCCCACAAGAAGTGGAATACGTCCTCGCAATATAATTTCATCAATAAGTTTTAAAGCGTCTTGTGTAAATTGCGCTACGGAATAAGCCTCGTTAGGCTTCATGATATTAATAAGATGATGAGGAGCAATATCTAAAACATCCTGTGACGGCTTAGCTACACCAATATCCATGTCTTGATATATTTGTGCTGAATCAACACTAATAATTTCAAAGGAGAATTTTTTAACAAGCTCAACAGCGAGATTTGTTTTCCCAGAGGCTGTAGGACCTATCAAAAAGAAAACAGCTGGCTTCTCTATAGCCATACTTTAGAAATTCTTAGCAATATTAGGATTGGAAGCTAAATATTTTTTTATCCCAATTAAAATATTTTTAGCTAAAATTTCTTGATGCTCTTCATTATTTAAAATCTGCTCTTCTTTACGATTACTTATAAAAGCAGTTTCCACAAGAATAGATGGGATGTCAGGTGATTTAAGCACTGCAAATCCGGCCTGCTCAACATTGGACTTATGTAAATCATTAATATCACCTAATTGATCCAACACAAAATTCCCAAGTTTCACACTGTCATTGATGGTGGCTGATTGTGATAGATCAAGCAATGTTTTAGCAAGCATGGGATCTTTATCATCTAAACTTACACCACCAATTAAATCAGACTCATTTTCTTTGTTGGCCAAATATTTGGCAGAGGCCGAAGTGGCGCCACTTTCTGATAATGCAAATACAGAAGAACCTTTTGCCTCCGGATTTGTGAAAGCATCTGCATGGATGGATACAAAGAGATCTGCTTTTAATTTTCTTGCTTTAACGACACGCCCATGAAGAGGCACAAAATAATCATCGTCTCGCGTAAGCACAGCTTTTAATTGCTCATCATCATCAATCGCTTTTTTAAGCTTCCTAGCAATAGATAAAGTAATATTTTTTTCGAAGCTACCCGCCGCTCCTCTGGCCCCAGAATCTTCACCGCCGTGGCCTGCATCTATAGCAATCACAATTTTTTTACTTATACTTTTAGCAGCTTGCGTTGGTAATGGTAATTCTTGATGTGTTTTTTCTTTATTTGTATCTTGAGGTATTTGAAGAGTTTCTTTTTTGGGGGGTATAAGATCTTTTTTTTCTTTATCTTGAACGAGGGACATTAATTCATCAATTCTTGGATATACGTCAATAACCAAACGATGCTTATATCCACCTGCCGGCTTTAAAGAAAAAATATTAATCTTAGATTCAGCTCTTAATTCAATCACTACTCGGCATACCTGGCTATTGAATTTAGCAACGCGAATTTGTTTGATGTTAGGGTCGCTTGATAATATCTTGGTACTTAAATTTTTTAGGTCCTCATTAAGATCAATATCATGGAGATCAATCACTAAACGATCTGGATTTTTTAAGATCATTTGATCATTGCTGATGGGTTTAATGGATTCAAGCGTGACTCGAGTATATTCCCTTGCAGGCCATACACGCGCAGATTCAATCGCATTTTTAGCCACGATATGGTTGGGGAATATCAGCCATATCAAGATAAAAATAATTTTTAGGCTATTGCTTTTAAACATTCGGTTCCTAGAGGTGTGTAGCTGATTAAATGAATATGACGGCCAAAGGACTCATGACTGAGCTCGATTGAAATATCAGGCTCTGGAAGAATATGTCCTGCTTTTTCTGGCCATTCCACCAAACAAATAGATGCTTTATTAAAATACTCCCTAAAGCCAGCATCATCCCACTCATATTCATCTTTAAAACGGTAAAGATCAAAGTGATAAATCGGAAATTTTTTAAGGTTATAGGGCTCTACGAGAGTGTAAGTTGGGCTTTTAACTTTATCCTGATATCCTAGGCCGCGGAGTAAGCCTCGCACAAATGTTGTTTTACCCGCACCTAATTCTCCTTTTAAATATAAATTCATACCTGGACGTAAATGAATCGCCATACTTTCCGCTAAACGAAGTGTTTCACTTTCGCCCTTTAAGTCATAATTAGAATCAAATATCATAGTCAAAACTTATATAAAAAAAATTATTAAAACATGACGCACATTTGGGATCAATTAGCTTTACAAATCAAAGGCTGGGGCAGAGAGCTTGGTTTTGATCAAATTGGCATTGCTGATATCGATCTCAATCATACAAAAGATCATTATCTAGAATGGATTAAACAAGGTTTCCATGGTGAAATGCATTATATGGTAAAACATGGCTCCCGGCGATATCAGCCAGATGAGTTAGTGCCTCACACCATTAGGATTATTACAGCTAGGCTCAATTACTTCCCTGACTCTCAAAATTCAGAAGCTGTTTTACAAAACAATGAAAAAGCATTTATTTCTCGTTATGCATTAGGCCGTGACTATCATAAAGTCATGCGCTCGAAATTAAAAAAACTTTCAGAAAAAATTCAAAAAGAAGCTCATAAAAGTTTAGATAGCTCATTTGAATTTAGATTATTTACGGATAGCGCACCTGTCATGGAAGTTGAGCTTGCAGAAAAATCGGGCCTTGGTTGGCGAGGAAAGCATACTTTACTTATCAACAAAGAACATGGTTCCTGGTTTTTCCTGGGTGAAATTTATATCAATTTGCCCTTACCTATTGATAAAAAAGTAGATAACCATTGTGGCACTTGCACCAGCTGCATAGACGTATGTCCCACTAAAGCTATCATAGGCCCCTATAAGCTTGACGCTAGAAAATGCATCTCTTATCTCACGATTGAGCATAGCTCTTCTATACCCTTAGAATATCGAAAACAAATTGGTAATCGCGTCTATGGCTGTGATGATTGCCAACTCTATTGCCCTTGGAATAAATTTGGTCAAACAAGCAAAGAAGATGATTTCAAAGTGAGGCACGGTTTAGACGATATTGAATTAGTGGAGTGTTTTTTATGGACCGAGGCGGAGTTCATGAAGTTCATGGAAGGAAGCGCGATTTTTCGCATTGGTTATGATCAATGGCTTAGAAATATAGCGGTAGGACTTGGTAACGCTAAAACATCAGAAAGCGTTGTGAATGCCCTTAAAAGTAGACTTAACGAAGCCTCTCCGCTTGTTAAGGAGCATATATCATGGGCACTCGCAGAACATAATTTTCATATGCATTAAGTATGACTTTGCTATAATGCGAGGCTAAATTACATTTTTTTCTATTAAATCTTTGAATTGAACGTTATACATGTCGCAAATTAATCAGTCGTCTTCTTGGAAATCGCTTCACCAACATAAAAAAGATATCGAATCTATCTCCCTTCGCGAGATGTTTCATAAAGACCCTAATCGATTTAATCAATTTCATATTCAATTAAATGATTTACTTTTAGACTATTCAAAACATCGTATTTCGAAAGAAACCATTAGCCTCTTAGTTAAGCTTGCAAAAGAAGCAGACGTTGAGGGTTGGCGAGATCGCATGTTTCGGGGTGAAAAAATTAATTCTACCGAACATCGCTCCGTTCTTCACATAGCGCTTCGTAATCAAAACAAAACGCCCATCATTTGTGACGGCGAAGATGTCATGCCTAAAGTTAAAGATGTACTTAAAAAAATACGTCGTTTTAGCGAAGAAGTCAGATCTGGTCAATGCAAAGGCTTTACGGGCAAAACGATTACGAGTGTTGTAAATATCGGTATCGGTGGTTCCGATTTAGGCCCTGCAATGGTATGTCAGGCATTAAAACCTTACGGCTCAAAAACCATAACGCCTTATTTTGTGTCCAATGTAGATGGCGCGGACCTCTCTCAAGTATTAGAAAGATGCGATCCAGAAACAACGCTTTTTATTGTTGCCTCTAAAACATTTACCACACAAGAAACCATGACCAATGCATTTTCAGCCAGAGATTGGTTCCTGAGAGCCGCAAAAGACAGCCTTCATATTAAAAAACACTTCGTTGCCTTATCCACCAACCAATATCTGGTATCGCAATTTGGAATTGATCCTGAAAATATATTTGAGTTTTGGGACTGGGTAGGAGGCCGCTACTCACTTTGGTCTGCGATTGGTCTATCCATTGCAATTTATATAGGTATGGATGGTTTTGAGGATTTACTTAAAGGCGGCTTTGAAATCGACGAACATTTTAAAACAGCGCCTATTGAACAAAATATCCCGATGATCATGGGGTTGTTAGGTGTTTGGAACATTAATTTCTTTGATTGTCCTACACATGCGATCTTAGCCTACGATCAGGGCTTGTCAAAATTAGCGTCGTATCTACAACAAACTGACATGGAAAGTAATGGTAAATTTATCAATCGTGATGGCGAACGTATCGAATTTCATACGGGCCCTGTACTCTGGGGTGAAGTCGGCACTAATGGTCAGCATGCCTTCTATCAACTTCTTCACCAAGGTACAGAAATTGTTCCAGCAGATTTCATTATGCCTATTGAATCCCATTACCACCTAGGTAAAGATGGTAACGAGCATCACAAAATTTTACTCTCTAACTTCATTGCGCAAACGCAATCCCTCATGCTCGGTAAAACATACGATGAGGCGCGACTCGAAATTGAAAATCAGGGATATCAAGGGGAAGATATTGAAAGCTTTATCCCGCAAAAAACTTTTGAAGGAAATCGCCCCACCTCCTCCATTCTTTTTCAAAAATTAACGCCAAAAACTTTAGGTCAAATTATTGCGATGTATGAACATAAGATTTTCACACAAGGCATCATCTGGAATATCAATTCATTTGATCAATGGGGTGTGGAATATGGCAAGCAGATTGCAAAACAAGTATTGCCTAAATTATCAGAAAAAACACCTACGAATAACTTTGATAGCTCGACAAATGGATTAATTAATTACATTAAAAAAAATCATTAAATTATTGATTTTATTTAATAATTAATTTTTGTTTTAATATGGATGTACGTAATGATTCATTCATGGAAGACCCGAAACTAGCACCAAACTTACGTGCAAAACGATCAGCAAAGCCTTCGTAAGTCGTAAAATCTACCACTTCTTCAGATTTAATAATTTCTCTTGCAACATAATCATAATTGCCAAAACCATCAGCCAAACCTAATCTCACAGCTGCTTCGCCATTCCAAAAAAGCCCAGTGAATATTTCTGGAGATTCTTTGAGGCGACTTCCTCGACCATCTTTAACGACTTTAATAAATTGCTGATGAACTTCATTGAGCATGTCTTGAACAAATACTTGCTGTTTAGGATTGATTGGAGAAAAAGGATCAAGTATGGCTTTATTTGAACCTGCTGTCATAAGGCGTCTTTCTACCCCCACTTTCTTCATAGTGTCTGTAAAACCAAAACCATCCATCAGAACACCAATGGATCCTACGATACTTGCCTTGTCGACAAAAATTTCATCAGCAGCCACAGCAATATAGTAGCCACCCGAAGCACAAATATCTTCAACTACTGCGTAGACTGGAATATGCGGATGTAATTTCTTTTGACGTTTAATTTCATCATTAATCATGCCGGCTTGAACTGGACTACCTCCAGGGCTATTGATTTTTAAAACAATACCTTTTGTGCCGCGGCTTTCGTAAGCCCTTTGTATACTTTCAAAAAAATCTTTTGCATTCACTTCGTCTTTTTCACCGATGACACCATTAATTTCAATCAATGCAGTATGGCTTCCAGAGCTACTCTTCGTGTGCATGGCACCAAAGGCGAGAAATAAAAGTACAAAAAGGTAAAAAAATGTAATCGATTTGAAAAAAATACCCCAGCGCCTTGCAATTCTTTGTTCACCTAAAGCTGAAAGAGCAATCTTTTCGAGCGCTTCTCTTTCCCAGTGCACATTTGTTTTCTTTTCTATTTTTTTTCTAATTGCCATCTACTTCACTCCATAAATACTTTAAAAAGTTTCAATCCATAATACATCGTTTGATTCGGTTACATTTAATTTATGTAATGTTTCGCCGCGACAGGGGCCTGAAATGCACTCTCCAGAAGCTGGATGATAAATGGCGCCATGAGTGGAACAAACAATCCATTGATTTTCATCGTCCATAAATTCATTGGGTTTGTAATCGAGCTCAATGGGCATGTGCCTGCACTGATTCAAATACGCATAATACATACCTTCAAAAAAAACTACAAAGCCTGACTGCTTAGCATCATGTGTTTGATATTCAAATCTAACAGTCGAGCTATCGCCTTGAAAGGTTTTCTTATCTATTTTAATTTTAACGTTTGTGTTCATGGTACTAAGAAATCTACCACTTCTTTAAATGAATCAAAACAGACTAAAGGCTCAAAACTCATTAATACATCTTTCGGTTGTGCGCCATAAGTAACGGCAATAGTTTGAATATGTGCATTCTTGCCCATTTCAAGATCATAGTGAGTATCGCCCACAATCACAGCGCGGCTAGCTGGAATCTGCGTTTCTTCTAAAATAGCTTTAACCATATGGGGATGAGGTTTAGAGAAACACTCATCTACAGTTTTAGTAGATAAAAAATATCTATTTAAATCAGTATCTTGCAAAGCAAAATTCAAGCCTTTTCTGCTTTTTCCGGTCGCAACTGCGAGCTTACATTTGTGCTGATAAAGTCGCTCAATACCCTCTTTTACACCATCGAAAAGATATGAATTACCTTCATTTGCATGATAATGCGAACGGTAGCCTTCAGCCACTTTTTCCAATAATTCGGAAGATAAATGGGGGAATAATTTAAGTAATAATTGATTTAAACCAAGCCCTAAAGTTTTTAAAATTAAAGTTCTCGGTGGCGCTTCAACACCAGCGCCTTCAGCCGCTGAAATAACGGCATCCACAATGATACCTGTTGAATCGGCCACAGTGCCGTCCCAGTCTAGAATAACGAGATCAAAACGTGGCGATTTCATTTGGCTTGCTGACTTAAGAATGCATCGAGTTCGCGTGGCAAAGGTGCTTTTAATTCCAATGGCTCATCAGTCAATGGATGTTTCAGTTTCATAGAAAAAGCATGCAGAAACATGCGCTTTAAACCTTTTTTTTGCAACGCTTTGTTTAAAGACAAATCGCCATATTTGTCGTCGCCTAAAATGGGGAATCCTAAGTGGGCAAGCTGAACTCTTAATTGATGAGTTCTACCGGTAATAAGCTTTGCCTCGAGCAGGGAGTAAGGACCTAAAGATTTCTTTAGGTAAAAGATCGTTTTACTCATTTGATTATCATTATCATCATCTTCATCAGTCACATTGACACGTCTCTCGCCGCCTTGTGTGAAGGTTTTCTTTAGCATGAGTTCGACCGTTTTTTTAGGTTCTGTCCATTCACCCTCGACCATCATGGTATATTTTTTTTCTATGCAGTTATGTCGCATCATATCGTGCATACTCACAAGCGCTGAACGCTTTTTAGCAATCAATAAAATGCCAGAAGTCTCTCGATCAATGCGATGAACAAGCTCTAAAAACTTAGCTTTTGGTCTTGCATGACGAATCAATTCTATGACACCAAAATTGAGGCCACTTCCGCCATGAACGGCGTAACCACTGGGTTTATTAATCGCCAATAATGCACCGTCTTCGAAAATAACATTTGTGTCTAACCAGGCCGTTTGTTGTTGCTTAGGCTCGATAATATGAGGCGTTCTCTCTGTTTCTATAGCAATGGGGGGGATTCTTACTTGATCATCTATCTTAAGGCGATAAGTCGTGTCGACTCGCTTTTTATTCACCCTCACCTCACCACTTCTAAGAATTTTATAAATGTGGCTTTTAGGTACATTTTTTAAAATTTTTAAGAGGAAGTTATCGATTTTTTGTGTCTCACTTGCTTCGTCCACAACAACAAATGTAGCTTTTTCATCAGAAAAAAGATTTTTAAGGTTTGTATTTTGAGCCATATTTTGTGTTATTGGATTTATACCCTATACTAGCTACGTTCAGATGCTCTTAATCAATTGAATTGAAGAGATAATTTAAGCTGAATTATACCGTGACAACAAATTACTATGGCTTTTTCCGCTCGCCTTATTTTGAGTAGCGGCCTTGAAACAAGGTTTAAAAATTTAAAGAATATTTTAGTTTTATTGCACATGTTTACAACAAAGATTAATAAATATATTGCTCAACAATCTTACAAATAAGATTTGTGATTAAGTAGATAGTTTAAAAAACTTTTTGATTAAAAAGTTTTAACTCAAGGAACCCTAACCTTTCCGAAGGTTAGATGTGCACCTGAACAGCTGAAATACATTCTTTATCTTAAAACCTACTTGTAGGAGTTTTAGATAATGAAACGTATGCTTTTTAATGCAACCCAATCAGAAGAATTGCGCGTTGCGATTGTAGATGGTCAAAAATTAATCGATCTTGATATTGAACGTGGAAGTCGCGCTTTAAAGAAAAGTAATATTTATAAAGGCATTGTGACTCGTGTAGAACCTTCACTTGAAGCTGCTTTTGTAAACTATGGTACAGAGCGTCATGGATTCCTTCCTTTCAAAGAAATTTCACCGCAATACTTTAAAGACACAACTCAAAACCGCCCTCGCATTCAAGATGTCATTGAAGAAGGCCAAGAAATCATCGTTCAAGTCACAAAAGAAGAACGAGGTAACAAAGGTGCCGCACTATCAAGTTACCTTTCTCTTGCAGGACGGTATATCGTATTAATGCCTAACAATCCCGATGGCGGTGGCGTTTCAAGGCGTATTGAAGGTGAAGAGCGTAATGAATTCCGCGACCATATTTCAAACTTAGATATTCCAGAAGGCATGAGTGTGATTGGTCGAACAGCAGGTGTGGGTTCGTCTCTTGAAGAGCTGCAATGGGATTTAAATTATCTAAAACAATTGTGGACTGCGATTGAAGAAGCATCACAAGGACAATCAGGTGCATTCCTCATCTATCAAGAAGGCAATCTTGTTATTCGTGCCATCAGAGACTATTTTCATCCAGAGATAGGTGAAATTCTCATTGATACTCAAGAGATCTATGATCAGGCGACACAATTTATGAATCATGTGATGCCAAATTATGTAGATCGCGTAAAACTTTACGAAGATGAAGTTTCTTTATTTTCTCGCTTCCAAATTGAACATCAAATTGAATCTGCTTTTTCAAGAGAAGTCAGATTGCCTTCCGGTGGCGCTATTGTGATTGATCATACAGAAGCGCTTGTTTCTATTGATGTGAATTCATCCAGAGCCACTAAAGGAAGTGATATTGAACACACAGCATTTAATACTAATATTGAAGCGGCTGAAGAAGTGGCTAAGCAATTAAGACTTCGCGACTTAGGTGGTCTAGTTGTGATTGACTTTATTGATATGGAAAGCCAAAAAAATCAACGTGAAGTTGAAAGTCGATTTAGAGATGCGCTTCATCATGATCGCGCACGCGTCCAAACAGGGAAAATTTCACGTTTTGGGTTGCTTGAGCTTTCGCGTCAGCGACTTCGTCCAAGTATTGGCGAATCAAGCAATAGCATATGTACCAAATGTAATGGCACCGGCTCAATTAGAGATATTCAATCATCGGCATTACATATCCTTCGTATGATCCAAGAAGAAGCCATGAAAGACCATAATGCAACTATTTCAGCTCAATTGCCTATTGAAGTCGCTACATTCCTTCTTAATGAAAAACGTTCAGATATATTCAGTCTTGAACAACGCTTAAAAGTTGAAATTATATTAATTCCTAATAAACATCTTGAATCTCCAAATTATTCAATTTCAAGCTCAAAACATGATGATGTTTCAAGCCAAACGAAGGCAAGTTACGAAATGATGGAGTCACTTAACGAAGGTAATCAAGTTTTAAATTACAAACAAGTCTCTAATGAGCCAAAACAAGAGCCTTTAGTAAAAGGTATCGTGCCTGATACCCCTGCACCGTCAGGACCAGGAAAACCAAACAAAACATTATTTGGTTTCTTTAAAAATCTTATTGCTGGTGATGATGAAAATACTGTAATTCCAAAGGAAGAAAAATTAGAGGTTTCTGAAACAAAAGAAAATAATCGTCCACGTCCGCAAAATAATAATCGAGGACGTAATAATCGCCATCAAAAATTTAAGCAGCCACATAATAATAAAAAACCACAAGGAGAGGCTCAGCCTTCTGAAACAGATGTAACTTTACCTTCAGAAAAAACAACTCCGGCTGATGCACGACCTAATCAAGATAATAATAGACGTGGACGAAACAATAATCGTGGTCGTTTTAATAAAGACCGTGGTCCGAGATCTAATCAAGGTCCAAATGATTTCGAGAAAAAAGCTTTAGCATCTCAAGATGCGCCAATTTTAAATAAACCTGCTCCTGAAGTTAGAGCGCCTCAGGCAAATAGAACAGAGTCTAAGCCAGTGGAAGCATCCAAAAAACCTGCTCCTCCCAAGCCTAGAAAAAAAGTAGAAGAAAAACCAGTTGATCTAAAAGCAATCGGTCTTGAGCTTGTTGAAACAAAAGCTAAATCAAAACCTAAGGCTAAAAAAGAAATAGAAGAAAAACCAAAAAAAATAGCACCAAAGAAAACGGCTGCTTGGCAAAAGAAAGAAAAAGCTAAAGATGAACCTATCGTGATGGTTGAAACAAAGGCTGTTAAGAAAAAGTCTGCTAAATAGATTGTTTAATAAAGCTTATAGATAACCAACCAAGATAAGCCATTAGAATCGATCCAAAGACATGAAGCGCAATAAGAGTGAGTGAGGCGACGAGCTCATTCTTTTGCAATAACTGAAAAATATCGGCAGTAAATGCAGAGAATGTAGTAAGGCCTCCTAAAAAACCTATATTAATAATAAGTTTTAAATCTGGACTAAGGTCACTAAAAAATTCAAAAGCCCCCATCGATACACCCATTAAGTAACCACCCAAAAGATTGACTGTTAAAGTGCCTATCGGAAATATCGGATGAAGGGTATCTAATAAGATACCTAAGCCCCATCGGCCCCATGCACCTATGGCAGCTGCCACGCCTATATATATAAAATTTTTCAAGATAATTTTAAGAAATGCTCGCGATAATATTTTAGTTCGTCGATCGAATCATATATATCTGACAAGGCTTCATGTTTGCTTGTTTTTTTAAAGCCTTGATATAGCGAAGGTCTCCATCGACGAGAAAGCTCTTTAAAAACACTGACATCTAGATTTCTGTAATGAAAATAACTTTCTAAAGTGGGCATATGCTTTGCCATGAAACGCCGATCTTGGCAAATTGAATTGCCACACAGCGGTGATTTATTTGGTGCAATATGTTTTTTTAAAAACTCAATAGTCAATTCTGAAGCATGAACTTCGTCAAACGATGATTGCTTCACTTTTTCAATCAATCCTGATTTAGAGTGAGTGGACTGATTCCATGCGTCCATACCATTTAATACTTCATCTGTTTGATGAATCACAAAAACTGGACCTTCTGCAATGATGTTTAAATGCGGATCGGTCACAACGGTTGCGATCTCGAGAACTTTATCGGTCTCAGTATTAAGTCCGCTCATTTCCATATCAAGCCATATTAAATTATCGTCCGAAGAGCTCATCATGATTTCCATTAAAATAGTACTAATTGATTGAAACAATCTACAACGTAAGATTGTTTTCGTACAGAATACTAGAATATTAACTTAATTCAGAGACATTATGGACGAAATACTACGCAACACCTTTATTGCTGTTCTTACCTTAAGTACCGGCATTCACCTATGGCTTGCAAGAAGACATATCAACTTTGTATCTTTGCATAAAAATAAAGTACCTGATGCCTTCAAAAAAAATATCACCCTTAAAGATCATCAAAAAGCTGCAAATTATGCCATAGCTAAAAGTGAGCTAGGCTTAAAAGATACTATTGTTCAAGCTTTTGTACTTCTCATCCTTACGTTGGGGGGATTGATCAGTATGATCTCTCACCTGTTTGATCCCATTACATCACCGCTTTTAAAAGATGCTGGAATCATACTAAGTGTTATGTTTTTGAGTAGCCTTATTGATCTGCCATTTAATTATTACAAAACATTTAATATTGATGAAGTATTTGGTTTTAACCGAATGACTAAAAAACTATTTTTTTCAGATCTTTATAAACAGATAATTTTAGGATTATGTCTCGGCCTCCCGATTTTGTTTGTTGCATTGTGGATGCTTCAAAATGCTGGCGCATATTGGTGGATTTATCTTTGGGCAGTATGGAGCGTATTTAATCTTTTGATTCTTGCAATCTACCCCACCTGGATTGCTCCATTTTTTAATAAATTTTTACCTCTTAAAGATAAAACATTAAAAAGTAAAATCATCGCGCTATTAAAAAAATGTGGCTTTAAATCCCAAGGATTATTTGTGATGGATGGTTCCGCTAGAAGTAATCATGGGAATGCATATTTCACCGGCTTTGGTAAAAATAAACGTATTGTATTTTTTGATACCCTGTTAGAACGTCTTAATCATAATGAAATTGAAGCTGTATTAGCTCATGAGCTTGGTCATTTTCATCACAATCACGTTAAGAAAAGAATTGTAATGATGTTTGTTGTAAGTTTTATTGGCCTTGGTATCTTAGGATACCTAAAAGATCAATTATGGTTTTATCAAGGCTTAGGCATTACTGAACCTTCAAATGGAAATGCTTTACTACTCTTTATGTTAGTAGGTCCTACTTTCATTTTCTTCATAAGACCGATCATGGCATTCTATTCAAGACAAAATGAGTTTGAAGCAGATCGTTATGCAAAAATGCATTCAAGTGCAAAATATCTTAAAGAATCATTAGTTAAACTTTATAGAGATAATGCATCAACCTTAACGCCCGATCCTTTATATTCGGCATTTTATGATTCTCACCCTCCTGCTTTACAGCGCATCGCGAGGCTATAAGAACTTTTTAGTAGCAACCAATGGTAAGATGTCATTAATTTAGATGACTTAATGCTTAATAAAATGGATATTACAACACGCTTAGAATTCGATGCAGGGCATCGTATACCCAATCATAAAAGTAATTGCAAAAATTTACATGGGCATCGTTATGCTATCGAGGTCACTGTAACAGGACCTATTCATGACGATAGAAAAAGTTCAGATTTTGGTATGGTGATAGATTTTTCTGATGTCAAACAAATCATTAAAAATTTAGTGGTGGAGCCTTGGGATCACGCATTCATCGTTTTTCATGATGATAAGGAAATTGTAAACTTTTTAAATACGCTACCAAGTCATAAAACTGTGATATTTCCTGTTGTTCCTACAGCAGAAAATATGGCATCCGAAGCGTACAGAATTTTAAATGATGAAATGAATAAACGCTTTAATGGTCAGCTTAAAATAAAACAAATTCGCATGTACGAAACACCTAACAGTTGGGCTGATGCTATTTAACTTAGATTACCAACTCAGTTTTTTTGCGCCTTCCATTTTATCCAAATAAGCTTCATGATTTTTAATTTCTTCATCATCGGCCTTTAACACTGCAAGATTAGTTGGGCGTTTAGCATTTTTTTCGCTTGCAATCTCCCCTGCACTATATTGAAAATCAATCATTAAATCTTCTTGTCCCCGCGTCATCGCTAAATAGACTTCAGCTAAAAGTTGTGCATCTAGCAAAGCACCATGAAGACTTCTCTGTGAGTTATCAATATTATAAAAACGGCATAAAGCATCTAAGCTATTGCGCTGTCCTGGTCTCATATCTTTAGCCATTTTTAACGTATCAATAATATTAGCAACGACACTTTCAATAGGCGGCTTTTCTATCAAGCCAAGTTCCATATTAATAAAACCTACATCAAAAGGTGCGTTATGAATAATCAATATCGCATCTTTAACAAACGCAAAAAAATCTGAAGCAATTTCTGTGAATTTTGGCTTGTCTTGTAAAAACTCCAAAGTAATACCATGCACCTCTTGCGCCGCAGGGTCTATTTCACGATCTGGATTAAGGTAAAAATGAAAAGAATTATTTGTAGGGCGACGATTGATGATCTCAATCGCTGCAATTTCAATAACCCGATGTCCTTGAGATGCATATAAACCTGTTGTTTCGGTATCTAAAAAAATATGTCTCACTACAATCCCTTTAATAAGTTATCAACGCCCTGATTTGCAAGCTGGTCTGCTTTTTCATTGCCGTCATGGCCGGCATGACCCCTAACCCAAAGCCACTCAATAGTATGACCGGAAGCTAATTCATCCAGTCTTTGCCATAAGTCTATATTCTTGATAATTTTCTTACTACTATTTTTCCAGTGATTACGTTTCCAATTATAAATCCACTCCGTAATGCCTTTTTGCACGTAAGTCGAGTCAGTATATATTTGAATATCTGATGACTGCTTGATAATTTCAAGCGCCTTAATCACAGCCAATAATTCCATACGATTATTTGTGGTGTTTCTTTCACCGCCACAGATAGATTTTTCATTGGTTCCCGAGATTAATATAGCACCCCATCCGCCATCTCCTGGATTGCCTCTGCAGGCTCCATCTGAATATATTGTAATGATGGGCTTCATAGTTTAATTTTAAAATTTTTAGTTTTTTGAGGTGAGTATACGGGCGTTTTAATCAATTTCTTTTTCCATAAGGGTCGAATAGGTGTCATTCCATGCACTCTTTTTTGAATCACTAAGAAGTAAAAGCCTCCTAACATAGGCCACCATCGGTCACCTAATTTTTCCATAGTGTGTAATTTTTTTAACCATGAAGATTGTTGTATCGGGGGAACGTAGCATCCCATTTTTCCTTCAACCATCTCTAGCCCTATAATGGGAAGCCACTCCTTGATTTTGCTTAGCGGTATAAACTTTGTATTCCAAGGGTAATCAATATCAAAACTTAAAAGCCTTTTTATACCCCATAAACTCATGGGATTAAATCCTGAAATAATGAGGCGCCCTTCGGGAATTAGGACTCGACGGATCTCTTTCAGTAATTCATAAGGCTCAGCCATTTGCTCTAATATATGGGGCGCAATAAGAAGATCTACCGAAGCTTCTTCGAAAGGTAATGCTTCGTTGGATGCCATTAAATCAGCATGATTGGAATTTAGAGAAAACTTATTTGGGATACGGGAATGGTCAAGGAAATCAATATCAAAATTACCCATTTGGATGGCATAAAATCCAAAAGTATCCATGACGATAGGATTGATATATCCATATTCTAGCCTAAGCAAATATTGGCCTAAGGGGCTTTTAAACCATTCTTGTGGTGAAATTTTAGGCATAAAAAATATCTTATAATGATCGAAATACTTTACTATGAATACAAATGACAGGCTACATAGATAATCAATTAATTCATATCCATCCCGTTGAAGCCTTTCAAGATAATTACATTTGGCTCATTCATAACGATCAAAATAGTATTGTCGTTGACCCGGGAGATGCAAGCCCAGTCATCGAAATATTGGAAAGAAAAAACTTAAATCTAGTCGCTATTCTTGTCACTCATCATCATGCTGACCATATAGGCGGGGTTTTGGAACTTCAAAAAAAATATCCTCATGTTAAGATTTTTGCACCAAAAAAAGACAAATATGATTTTGTCAATATAAGCCTTCAGGATGGTGATGAAATTAATATTCCTGAACTTCAAATAAACTATAAAATATTTGAAATTCCTGGGCATACCCAAGGTCATATTGCATATTACGATATGAAAAACCTTTTCTGCGGTGATACCCTCTTTGCCTGTGGGTGCGGCAAAATATTCGATGGAACCCATGAGCAAATGTATAACTCATTAAAAAAAATTAGCGGTCTCTCAAAAGATACAAAAATTTATTGCGGCCATGAATACACCAAAAAAAATATTGCCTTTGCTTTGTCAGTAAAACCAAATAATAGTGATCTGCTATTAAGAGATGAGCATGTATCAAATTTAAAAATTACTATCCCATCGACACTGAGTGAAGAGCTTAAAACAAATCCTTTCTTAAATTGCACCTCTATAGAGGCTTTCAAAGCACTCAGAGATCTTAAAGATCAGTATTAATATGACGCCATTTTCCAACCGCGGGTTAGCTGTCATTTGTATTTCATTATCATTAATTTCGACAGCCTTTGCTGAAATAAATATCTTAGGTGAGGAAATTAGTATTCTAGATAATGATGTCCTTGATCAGGAAATCAATAAACTAAATTCTTTAAACCTCAATTCGTTACCCCCATCCAGCATGACTGAGAATTTTCAATCTAACAAAGCTGAAATTAATCTTTGGCAACGTATTTATTCTAGATATAACATTAAAAATGAGAATAATTCGAGATCTAAAAAGTATGAAGAATGGTACGCAGCTCGCCCTGAATATGTAGAAAGAATGATGGATCGCAGTCAAAAATATCTCTTTTATGTTGTAGGTGAGGTAGAAAAAAGAGGAATGCCATCGGAAATAGCCCTTCTTCCTATGATTGAAAGTGCTTATAACCCCATTGCGAACTCGAGAAGTAAGGCTGTAGGTATATGGCAGTTCATCCCCTCTACAGGGAGGCTTTACGGGCTAAAGCAAGACTGGTGGCAAGATAAAAGACGTAATATTGTTGACGCAACCAATGCAGCGCTAGACTATCTTCAAAAACTGCATGCATTATTCGGTACATGGGATCTCGCTTTAGCCGCTTATAACGCAGGCGAAGGCACGGTCGGTCGAGCTATAGCTAAAAATAAAGCAAGAGGCCTCCCTACTGATTATGCTCATCTTAAACTGCCAACTGAAACAAAAGATTACGTTCCTAAACTTCAAGCTATCAAAAATATTGTTTCAAATCCAAATCAATATGGACTTTATATAGATCCCATACCTAATAAACCTTACTTTACTTACGTGGAAGCACCTGGAGTGATAGATGCAGATCTAGCTGCTAATCTCGCTGAAATTTCTTATGATGAGTTCTTGCTTTTAAACTCTGAACACAGAAGGCCCCTTATTAGAACAAGTGAAAAATCGCAGCAATTCATATTGCCGATCAGTGCAGCAGATACCTTTGTAAAAAATCTTAGTCAAAATGAAAAGCCTCTTGTTTCATGGAATATTTACCAGCCTAAACGTAACGAAAAAATAAAAGCGATTGCAAACAAATTTGATATGGAAGAGACTGACCTTATTAAAGCAAATGATTTAAATACGCAAAAATCAATTAAACCTTCAACAACCATATTAGTTGCTAAAAAAGAAGGAACAGAAACAAATGCAAATCGAGATATTGATGAAACAAAAATTCAGATAGATAATAAGTCTGAAACATATGTTAAACCAGATGAGTACAAAGTAAAACCTGGTGATACACTTTCTAAAATTGCTAAAAAATATAAAATACCTATTGATGAACTTAAAGATATCAATCGAATGACCTCGCCTGATATTCAAATCGGATCAATTCTTCGACTTCAAAGAAAAAATTAACTAATAAACTTTATGTATTTCAAATATATTTTTTTCTTATTAATATTGTTCAATGTTGCAGCGTGTAGCGATAAAAAAGAAATTGCTTATAACTACGAAGGTACTTTCAATAATGAGAAAGGTGGCACGCTCATTGATGCAATGTCGGGCGAGCCTAGCAACCTCATCTCTATGATTGCTGGAGATTCAGCCTCATCTGCTATTGCAGGAAATATTTTTAATAAACTTATTAAATATGATAAAAATTTGGACCTAGCCCCTGAATTAGCAGAAAAATGGATTATTTCAGGCGACCAGAAAACTATTACCTTCCATTTAAAAAGAAATCTTAAGTGGGCAGATGGCCATGATCTCACAAGTGATGATGTACTTTTTACTTGGAAACTAGTCACTGACGACAAAACAAGAACGCCTTACGGTTCAGACTATAAGTTGGTGGAAAAAGCTGAGGCTCCAGATCCACATACCTTTAAAGTAATTTACAAGCAAGCTTATGCTCCAGCTTTAGATAGCTGGGCATCACTCCAAATCTTACCAAAGCATATCCTTAAAGATGAAGATATTAATCACACATTCTTTTCAAGAAAACCCACCGGCTCAAGTTACTATAAATTGTCTCAATGGGTAAATGGTGAAAAATTAACGCTAGAAGCTAATGCTTCGTCTGTGATGGGCGAGCCTAATATCAATCAACTGACTTCTCGCTTTATTGCAGATACGTCTTCGCAATTCTTAGAATTAATTGCTGACAATATCGATCTCATGAATATTAACCCTATTCAATTTGCCCGTGTTATCCCCTCAAGACCTGATTTAAAAAAGAAATTAGCGCTTTATAAAGAACTTGGAAATAGCTATACGTATCTTGGTTTTAATTTAAAGCATCATCCATTTGATGATCTTAGAGTCCGGCAAGCCATTAATTATGCACTTGATAAGCAAGAAGTTATTGATGGCGTTCTTTTGGGATTAGGTGAGCCTGTAGCATCACCCTATAAACCAGGCACACGATGGAGTGACAAAGCACTACATCCCTACCCATATGATAAGAATCAAGCGCTTAAGTTACTGCATGAAGCCGGCTTCAGTGACACTAACAATGATGGTATTTTAGATAGAAATGGTAAGCCATTCACGTTTGAGATTCTCACTAACCAAAACAAACAAAGAGAGATGACTGCAGTTCTTATTCAAAGAAGGCTTAAAGATATTGGTATTGATGCAAAAATTCGCGTCATAGAATGGGCGAGCTTTGTTAACCAATTTATTAAAACAGGTGATTTTGATGCTGTTATTCTTGGCTGGAGTTTATCGCTAGATCCTGATCAATATAATATTTGGCATTCATCACAACAAAAACCTGGTCAATTTAATTTCATTGGATATAACAATAAAGAAGTGGATCAATTGCTTGAACAAGGTCGAACAGAATTAAATCCTGACAAGCGAGAAAAAATTTATCATGCTTTTTCTAAAACTTTACTCAGAGAAAGTCCTGTAATTTATCTATATGCAGGATATGGTCTGACTGCTATGAATAAACGCATCAAAGGTATTGAATCACCTGCACCCCCTGCTGGCATTTCGTATAATTCATATGACTGGTTTATTCCTTCCACCCTAAGAAGAAATGAAATAACGCCATAATGCTTAACTATCTCATTAAACGTTTGTTATGGATGATTCCAATGCTCATTGGTATCAGCTTAATATCTTTCTTTATTATGCATCTTGCTCCAGGAGATATAACAGCTTCAGAGTCAGCATTCAATCCAAAAGCGTCTGAAGAATCACGTCAAAAATTAAGAGCGCTCTATAATCTAGACAAACCCTTAACGACGCAATACGGTTTGTGGTTGAAACGCATTGTGAAATTAGATTTTGGTAACTCTTTTGCTTCACATCAACGTCCTGTCTTATGGGAAACTAAAGATGCAAAAGGTAATGTCACTAAAGGTATGATTCAAGATGCCCTGCCAATTACATTGATGATTAATTTAATTGGGCTACTCATCATTTTTTCGATCTCCATTTTTCTAGGCGTAACCTCTGCGGTCAATCAGAATAAATGGCCGGATCGACTCATTACTATCATTGTATTTATAGGTTTTGCTGTTCCAGGTTTTTGGTTGGCGCTTTTATTAATGTATTGGACAGGTGTAACCCACTCATGGCTTCCCATTTCAGGCCTCCATAGCGTAGGTTATGAAAAGATGGGGTATATGGCACAGTATGTGGATTTATTTAAACATTTGATACTTCCTGTTTCAATTTCAAGCTTAGGTGGTCTTGCTAGTATTTCTTTATATGTAAGAAATGGAATGTTAGATGTGCTTCAACAGGAGTTTATTACGACTGCGCGCGCTAAGGGCTTAACTGAAAATAAAGTCATTTATGGTCACGCACTGAGAAATACTTTATTACCGCTCATCACTATTATTGGTCTATCCATTCCAGGATTGATTGGTGGTTCTGTTATTGGGGAATCTATTTTTGCTATTTCTGGTATGGGAAAATTATTTTTTGATGCTGTACTAATGAGAGATTTTCCAGTTGTCATGGGAATCCTTACAATTGGCTCTGTCTTAACACTATTTGGAAACTTGATTGCAGACATCGGCTACGCCTGGGCAGACCCAAGAATTAGACGGGGCATTTCAAATTGAAAAACCTCACCCAAAATCCATTAGCATTAAGTGGCCTTATTATTATTATCGCTATACTCTTCATTGCAATCTTTGCGCCATGGTTATCTCCTTATGATCCGAATTACATTGATATTCAATCCATACTTTTACCCCCTTCTTTCTCTCACTTTATGGGGACTGATGGGCTAGGTAGAGATGTATTTTCTCGTATGCTTTATGGATCAAGAATTTCGCTGTTAGTAGGTTTTGTTGCAGTGGGTATCGCTACAGTGATTGGTACCTTTTTAGGTGCTATTGCTGGGTTTTATCGTGGATACACTGATTCTATTATCATGCGCTTTGTAGATATTATGTTATCTATTCCAACCTTTTTCTTAATACTTGCTGTGATTGCTTTTTTAACACCATCTATTTGGAATATCATGATTGTGATTGGATTAACTTCTTGGATGGGAGTTACCCGCCTTATTCGAGCTGAATTTTTGAGCCTTAGAAATAGAGAATTTATATTAGCAGCTGAAGCCATGGGCGCTTCAGATTATAGACTTATTGCAAAACATCTTCTTCCTAATAGCTTAACGCCTATTATCGTAAGTTCTGTTTTAGGGATTGCAAGTGCGGTTTTAACTGAATCTGGATTAAGTTTTCTTGGGCTTGGGGTTCAAGCACCGCAGTCCTCATGGGGCAACATTCTAACAGATGGTAAGGAGTACATTCAATTTGCTTGGTGGTTATCATTATTTCCGGGCCTCGCTATTTTGCTTACAGTCCTAGGTTATAATTTACTCGGTGAGGGATTGAGAGATTTGCTTGATCCTAAAAACAAGAATCAAAAAAAATAAAAGGGATATATTATGGGCTTTTTGACTGATAAGCGAGTTTTAATTCTTGGTCTTTTAAGTGACCGCTCTATTGCGTATGGTATTGCTTCAGCTATGAAACGCGAAGGGGCTGAATTAGCTTTCACCTATCAAATGGAAAAGCACGAGGAGCGTGTAAAAAAACTTGCTCAAGATTTTAATTCTACGATTGTACTTCCTTGCGATGTATCAAGTGACGAGCAGATCGATAACCTATTCCCTTTATTAAAAAAACATTGGAACACATTAGATATCATTGTGCACTCACTTGCATTTGTTACGAAAGAAGCTTTAAAAGGTGATTTCGTTGAAACAACAACGCGTGAAAACTTTAGAGTAGCTCATGACATAAGTTCTTATAGCTTTACGGCATTAGCTAAAGCTTCATTACCTATGCTGAGCGAGCATGCAAGCTTACTCACATTAAGTTACCTAGGTGCAGAAAGAACAATGCCTAACTATAATGTGATGGGGCTTGCAAAAGCAAGCTTAGAAGCTAATGTCAGATATATGGCGCAAAGCTTAGGGCCAAAAGGGATTCGAGTAAATGCAGTTTCAGCAGGTCCAATTAAAACGCTCGCAGCATCCGGCATTGCTGACTTTGATCGTATGATAGATTTTAATGCAAAACATGCTGCCTTAAGACGAAATGTAACGATTGATGAAGTCGGAAATGCGGCAGCTTTCTTATGTAGCGACCTCGCATCAGGCATTACAGGAGAAATTACTTACGTAGATGGCGGCATGAATATTACTGCTGCGGGTTCAATCGATTAATTCTTTTGTGTTGCTTCAAAGAATTTTTGGTTAACTGATACATTTGCCTTTGCTTTTAATCCTTTAAGGTAAGCAGTCAAATATTCAGCAGATAATGCCTCTGTATACTCCGTAGCAAAAGCTTTTTTGTTTTCTTCATTATTGTCATTTGGAAAAGCAACTTTATTCACTTTAACAATAATGTAACCATTGTTACCATCTATAAATCCACTATAACTAGGAAGTTTGTCTGTAGGCATTTTGTACGCCTGATTAATCACAGCCTCACTGAGGCCTTTGGTATTTTTTCGATCAACTAAGACTGCGGGTTGCCAATCAATTTTACGAGAATCATCCGTAACAGATTTTAATGCTGACTCACCTTCACTCGCTACTGTTTTCTTCGCAGCTTCAAATTTTAAATAATCCTCAATATTCTTTTTAACATCAACAAATGGTTTTGTAGATTGCGCTTTATAATCGACCACTCGTGCAGAAATCAGGTTGTTAGGTGTTACTTCAATAGCTTCCGTATTACGATGATCTTTAATTGACTCTTTAGTATATAAAGCATTCATTAAAGCTTCATTTTTGAAAAATTTATCTGAATCATTACGGCTAATCCAATCTGTTTTTTGAATAGGTAAATTAAATTTCTTCGATACAGCATCAAGACTAGATGACTGCTCATATACCTTATTGCTAAATTCTTCAGATAGGGCTGCGAACTTTTCTTGTCCTTTTTGGTAAATT
>Ga0194050_1000087_pt1 | contig 28077 bp, 29 predicted proteins | sample SepL2310m_MetaG_FD_148657 | JGI IMG/M metagenome (GOLD analysis project Ga0194050, IMG submission 148657) | Anoxic zone freshwater microbial communities from boreal shield lake in IISD Experimental Lakes Area, Ontario, Canada - Sep2016-L239-10m | ecosystem: Environmental > Aquatic > Freshwater >...
CCCGGCTTGGTAGCTGACGGGCGCGATATGGGCAGCGTGATTTTCCCTGATGCCAGCCTTAAGGTTTACCTCACTGCAAGCGTACTAGCGCGAGGCCAACGAAGGTATAAGCAGTTGATAGCTAAGGGATTTTCTGCTAATATGGCGGACTTACTGCGAGATTTAGAAGAGCGTGATGCACGGGATCAAACCCGCGAGAATGCGCCCCTCCTAATAGCAGCAGGAGCCAAAACCTTGGATACCTCGGATTTATCGGTTGACCAAGCAGTGCGGCAAGTTTTAGCTTGGTATCAAGGTTGAGCCCAGGCGTTTTAAGTAAGTGTGGTTTGTCATTCGTTTTTCTTGTTTTTTGGCGTCTTCAGAAACTCTACAACGCAAATTCTTAAAAGCGTGTTTCTGTAAGGCTTTTGCAACCTAACCCGTCGGGCCTTCCGGCGGCACAAAGTGAATACACATGTCTGAATCTTTTGCAGCACTATTTGAAGAATCCCTAACCCGTTCTAATATGAAAACCGGCCAGGTTATTTCGGCCGAAGTCCTTCGTATTGATCATAATTTCGTCGTTGTAAACGCTGGCTTAAAGTCAGAAGCGTTTATTCCTGTTGAAGAATTCCATAACGACGCGGGTGAAATTGAAGTCAACCCCGGCGATTTTGTTTCTGTTGCCATCGATGCGCTTGAAAATGGTTATGGCGATACGATTCTGTCGCGTGATAAGGCCAAACGATTGGCGTCATGGATGAATCTCGAAAAAGCCCTTGAACAAGCTGAGATCGTTACTGGAACAGTTACTGGCAAAGTAAAAGGCGGCCTCACTGTCATGGTGAATGGCATTCGCGCTTTCTTACCTGGTTCATTGGTTGACACTCGACCCATTAAAGACACCAGCCCCTATGAAGGCAAAACGATGGAGTTTAAAGTTATTAAGCTTGATCGTAAGCGTAATAACGTGGTCTTATCCCGTCGTGCAGTAGTCGAAGCCAGCCAAGGTGAAGAGCGTGCTAAGTTGATGTCAAACCTCAAAGAAGGTTCTGTCGTGCAGGGCGTAGTGAAAAATATTACCGATTACGGCGCCTTTGTTGACTTAGGTGGCATTGACGGCCTCTTACACATTACCGATTTGGCCTGGCGTCGCGTGCGTCACCCAAGCGAGATGTTGACTGTTGGTCAGGAAGTTACCGCGAAGATTTTAAAGTTCGACCAAGAGAAGAACCGTGTTTCACTCGGTGTGAAGCAGCTTGGCGATGATCCTTGGGTTGGTATCGCGCGTCGTTACCCACCAAACACCCGTTTATTCGGCAAAGTAACTAACTTGACTGACTACGGTGCGTTTGTTGAAATTGAAAGTGGAATTGAAGGTTTGGTCCACGTTTCGGAAATGGATTGGACCAATAAGAATGTCGCGCCAAGCAAAGCTACCGCATTAGGTACTGAAGTTGAAGTAATGGTGCTTGATATTGATGAAGATAAACGCCGTATTAGCTTGGGCATTAAACAGTGCAAAGCGAATCCTTGGGAAGAGTTTTCACGTGGGCAGCAAAAAGGCGATAAGTTAACTGGAGCAATTAAGTCAATTACCGACTTCGGAGTCTTTATTGGCTTGCCGGGTGGCATTGATGGTTTGGTTCATCTCTCCGATTTGTCATGGAACGAGCCTGGCGAAGAAGCCGTGAAGAAGTATAAAAAAGGTGATGAGGTTGAAGCGACTGTACTAGCAATTGATGTTGAGAAAGAACGTATTTCGCTTGGTATCAAGCAGTTGTCTGGTGACCCATTCAATAATTACACTTCCACTAGTGACAAAGGCAGCATGGTTACTGGTACTGTGAAGAGTGTTGATGCTAAGGGCGCAGTCATTCATTTGGCCGATGAAGTCGAAGCGTATTTGCGTGCCTCTGAAATTTCAACTGACCGGGTTGAAGATGCACGTAATGTTTTGAAAGAGGGTGATTCTGTGACTGCAATGATTATTAATATCGACCGCAAGTTACGCAACATTAATCTTTCGATTAAAGCAAAAGATAGCGCTGATCAACAAGACACGATGACTAAAATGCAAGGTGAAGCGCAATCTGGCACAACTAATTTAGGCGCTTTGTTAAAAGCAAAAATGGACAACCAGGGCTAATTTAAATCAACGCTACTTTCATCTGAGGGTAGCGTTTTTTTTACTTATTCATCATGTCAGATCAAGAGCAACAAGCGATTACCCGTTCAGAGTTGGTCGAAAGCTTGGCGGAGCAATTTCCGCAGTTATTACCGCGCGATGTTGAATTGGCGGTTAAAACTCTGCTCGATACCATGACTCAAGCATTAGCCGAAGGTAAGCGAATTGAGTTGCGTGGCGTTGGTAGTTTTGTTTTGCATCATCGACCAGCACGTGCAGGACGAAATCCCAAATCTGGAGAAAAAGTATTAATTCCCGAAAAACGGGTGCCGCACTTCAAGCCTGGCAAAGAACTTCGTGAACGAGTCGATTATCAAGCGCATAAAGCCAAAGGTAGTTCGGGTGCTTAGTCGCTTTGGGCGTCATGATTCAGATTGAAACCGCATGGTTATTGCTCTTGCCGGTGTTGTTTGGTTTGGGGTGGCTAGCATCGCGCTGGGATTTTCGTTTAGAAAGCCGAATGGACGAACAAGAGCGCATGCGTCAACAGCGCTCAACTTTTAAAGGCTTAAGTCTTTTACTGAATGAGCAGCCTGATCAGGCTATCGAAACCCTCGTCAAAATTGCGCAACTTGATCCTGAGACCATCGAACTCCATTTTTCATTAGGTAATTTATTTCGCCGTAGAGGTGAAACTGAGCGCGCAATTCGAGTGCATCAGCATTTAGCCAACCGCACCGACTTAAAATCACGCGATCGCGATCACGCCGCTTATGAATTAGGCCGCGATTTTTTACGTGCTGGCTTATTAGACCGTGCCGAGGCCTCTTTAAACCGCGTGGGTGAAGGTAAATACGCCGTTCCGGCGAAAGAAAGTTTATTAGAGATGTATCAAGTTGAGCGCGATTGGAAAAAAGCCATCGTTGCCGCCACTGAGCTTGCTGCCTTACAAAATAAAAGTCACCAAATAGAAATTGCCCAGTTTCATTGTGAAATAGCCCAAGAGGCGTTGCGCAGGAATGATCTTCTCGAGGCCGAGCAATCGATTGAGCGGGCTTTACAGGCCGTTCCCAATCAAGCTCGCGCACTTATTTTGCAAGGCGATTATTTGCTAGCGATGGACCGGCCTGCACAAGCGATAGAGGCTTGGAATTTAATTGCCCAAAATCACCCTGCATATATGCATTTAGTGGCGGATCGTTGGATGGCTGCTTTCACTAGCTTAGATAGGGCTAAGGAAGGCTTAAATCAGCTCGCTGATTTATTGCCCACGCAAGGCTCGGGCGAATTGTTAGACATAGTGCATAAGCACACCATGAACTTATTGGGTGCAAATGCAGCAGAAGCGATGTTAGTTGAAGTCATGCAGCATTCGCCTAGCTTAAGCGCATTAGCAAAGTTAGCAGAAACCCGTTTGACTTTAGCAAAGACTGATGGCCCAGCCACACGCATCACCGACTTACAGGCAACTCTAGGGTTGCTAAAACTGCGTACAACCTCATTAGCTCGCTATACCTGCGGTAATTGTGGCTTTAGGGCAAGACGTTTTTATTGGCAATGTCCGGGCTGTAATCATTGGGAGGCATACTCCCCACGTAGATCAGAGGGCGCGATTAGCGGCCCATCTGCGTAATGTTGACCTGTGCTAAAGGCGTAAGGATAGATTCATGAAAGTGACCATTGTTGGTAGTGGATATGTTGGGTTAGTAACTGGTGCCTGTTTAGCTGAAATTGGTAATGATGTTTTTTGTCTAGATCTGGACCCGAAAAAAATAGCCACCTTAAATTCAGGTGGAGTGCCTATTTTTGAGCCTGGCCTCAAAGAGGTTATTGAGCGAAATCGCGCGGCTGGACGTTTGCAATTTTCTACCGATATTGCGGCAAGCGTGGCGCATGGCGAAATTCAATTTATTGCGGTCGGTACGCCACCCGATGAAGACGGTTCTGCAGATTTGCAGTATGTAGTATCTGCAGCACGTAATATTGGTCGTCATATGACATCCCCAAAAGTGATTGTTGATAAATCTACGGTGCCGGTGGGTACTGCCGACCGAGTGAGTGCAGCAATTGCGGCAGAACTAAAACTACGTAACGTAAATTTTGACCTATGGTCGGTAGTGTCAAACCCAGAGTTTTTAAAAGAAGGTGCTGCAGTCGAAGATTTTATGCGCCCTGATCGCATTGTGATTGGCACTGCTAGCGATGCTGCGGGCTTACGCGCTCGCGAACAAATGCGCAAGCTCTATGCCCCCTTTAATCGTCATCATGAGCGTACCTACTATATGGACGTAAAAAGTGCTGAGCTCACGAAGTATGCTGCAAATGCAATGTTAGCAACGCGTATTTCATTTATGAATGAGTTAGCTAATTTGGCTGATATCGTGGGTGCAGATATTGAGTCGGTTAGGCAGGGAATTGGCTCTGACTCGCGAATTGGTTATGGTTTTTTATATTCTGGTACGGGCTATGGCGGATCTTGCTTTCCCAAAGATGTTTCAGCGTTGAGTAAAACAGCACTAGAGCATGGTCGTGATTTAAAAATTTTGCAGGCTGTTGAGGTAGTGAACGAAGCCCAAAAAACGATCTTGATTGAAAAAATAGTGAAACGTTTTGGTAATGATCTAACTGGCTTGAAATTTGCTTTATGGGGTTTAGCTTTTAAGCCAAATACGGATGATATGCGTGAGGCTCCAAGCCGCGTGATAATTCAAGAATTAGTCCAACGTGGGGCTAGTGTCGTTGCTTATGATCCTGTTGCCATGGCAGAGGCACAACATTGCCTTGAAGCCGATTTTAAAGACAATCCGGCAGGCTTAAAAAAGGTTAGCATGGTAAATGGTTCTATGGATGCAGTTGACGATTGCGATGCCCTGGTGATTGTGACTGAATGGAAGGCCTTCCGTAGCCCTGATTTTGAACAGTTGAAACAAAAGTTGAAAAATCCGATTATTTTTGATGGCCGCAATTTATATGAGCCCTTAACTATGCAAGAATTGGGTATTGAGTATTTTGGCATCGGGCGGCATAGTTAAGTCAGTCAGTAAAATTCACTAATAATTACAAGCTAAATAAACATACAGCAGATGGTCGAAAAAGCACAAGCCACACAATTTCAACAAACCCGTATTTTGGTGGTGGGGGATGTCATGTTGGATCGCTATTGGTTTGGCGATAGCGAGCGCATTTCTCCGGAGGCGCCCGTACCAATAGTTCAGGTAGCAAAAATTGATGAGCGTTTAGGTGGCGCTGCTAATGTGGCCCGAAATGTGGCAGCTTTGGGTGCGAAAACCAGTTTGTTGGGCGTAGTGGGGGTAGATGAAGCTGGAACTCGCGTGAGCGAACTGCTCTTAGCTAGTGGCGTTGATAGTCACTTAGAGCAAGATACCAAAGTACCCACCACGGTTAAATTGCGCGTCATTGCACGGCAACAACAATTGATTCGCCTTGATTTTGAAGAGGCGCCTAGTGCCGCTGCTTTAGAGCACAAATTGGCTCGTTTCGAATCATTACTTGGCGCAGTCGATGCAGTGATTCTTTCGGATTATGGCAAAGGCGCTTTAGATCAAGTTGCCACGATGATTTTACAAGCCAAGGCCAAACAGAAAATTATCTTAGTTGACCCCAAAGGAAGTGACTTTGAACGTTATCGGGGCGCAACAGTTATTACGCCGAATCGCGGTGAGTTGCGACAAGTCATTGGCAAATGGACTAGTGAAGATGAACTGACCGAACGGGCGCAAGCCTTACGACGTTCCTTGGACATCCAAGCCTTACTTCTAACCCGTTCAGAAGATGGCATGAGTTTATATACCGATGCCGGTGTCAGCCACGTGCGTGCTCAAGCCCGCGAAGTATTTGATGTCTCTGGTGCGGGCGATACTGTTATTGCGACCTTAGCTGTAGCGCTTGCAGCTGCTTGGCCGCTTGAGCGAGCAATGGCTTTGGCTAATCGTGCTGGCGGAATAGTAGTAGGCAAATTAGGTACAGCAACAGTAACTAGCGAGGAATTACAGTGACTATTATCGTTACCGGCGCTGCTGGTTTCATCGGCTCTAATTTAGTTGCCGCACTCAATGCGCGCGGTGAGCGGCAGATCATTGCCGTTGACGATTTGACTCAAGGTGATAAATTCCGCAATATGGCCGATCTGTATATAGCTGATTATGTCGATAAGGCTGCCTTTATTAATGGCTTTAAAAAAGGCTGGTTTGGTCAAGTTAGGGCGGTTTTCCATCAAGGCGCCTGTTCAGACACTATGGAGAGCGATGGCGTTTTCATGATGGCAAACAACTATCAATATTCAATTGATGTTTACGAAACTTGTATGGCGCAAAAGGCTTCTTTCTTATATGCCTCTTCAGCTGCGGTGTATGGCGGCTCTGAGCAATTTGTAGAAGACCGTCAATATGAAAAGCCACTGAATGTATATGGTTATTCAAAATTTTTATTTGATCAATATATGCGTGCCAAGTTTGCTGAGAATGCTAATCCAGCACAAGTGGTTGGTCTCCGTTACTTTAATGTTTATGGTTCGCGTGAATCGCATAAAGGCCGAATGGCATCCGTAGCATTTCATCAATTTCACCAGTTTAAAAAACAGGGTTTTGTGAAATTATTTGGCGAGTATGGTGGCTACCAGTCTGGTGAACAAAGTCGTGATTTTGTTTCGATCGAAGATGTGGTTAAAGTCAACTTATTTTTCTTTGACCACCCTGAAAAAAGTGGCATCTTTAATTTAGGTACTGGTCAAGCCCAGCCTTTTAATGACGTCGCTTGTGCAGTAGTGAACTCTTTACGCAAAGCCGCGGGCGATCCGCCACTGAGTCTGCCTGAATTAGTTAAAGCGGGTTTGATTCAATACATTCCGTTTCCGGATGATTTAAAGGGCAAGTACCAGTGTTTTACACAAGCGGATATGCAACAATTGCGCGCTGTTGGCTATCCTAATGACTTCCTCAATGTTGATCAGGGCGTCAGTCACTATGTTGACTGGTTGTCAGCAAATGCTGATTTTTTAGCTCAACCGATCTAATCCTGTTTTTTTTAGTCAACTCACTTTCTCCGATTTCGTTGTAATGCTTCGCAGGCTTCAGCTTGCGACTCATCATTAACGTGTCATTTTTTGGAGAATTTATGGATTGGAATTTGAATTCAGTTTTGCGTAATCTATTTTTAAAGCTGGCTTTTGTCACGACACTTATTGCATCTTGGGGGATGCTGCATAACACTGCAGTAGCATCTAATGATGGCATTAACGTGAATACGGCTAGCCAAAGCGAGCTCGAAAGTATTAAAGGTATTGGGCCAGCGCGAGCGCGAGCAATTATTACTGCGCGAGATGAAGGGGGTATTTTTCAAGATGCTGATGATTTGCAGAAGCGTGTCCGTGGCATTGGTTCTAAATCTGTAGAAAAATTAATTGATAACGGTTTGTCGATTGAGGCGGCTGGTGGGTATCGCGACACTAAAAGCAAGGGTCGCACTGAGTATGCTGGCGGTCGTCGCAAGCCAACTAATAAAGGTACTGAGCGTGAAAAGGCCTACTCAGGAAAAGCGTCACAAAGAAATTAAGCCGCAGCTCAGGCGCCAAATCAGCTAATCTCGTGGCCCTAAGTGCAGTAATTCAGCTCACGGCAGGTAATTTCCAATGTGGCTAAAATGAACTAATGAATTTGCCTGCCGTTCCAGACTTAGCTCCGATTCCTGCTTATCTTACGATTGCCGATACCGTCGGCAATACGCCATTGGTCCGTTTGCAGCGAATCCCTGGATCTGTAGGTGAGCCCCGTAATAACCTCATTTTAGGTAAATTAGAAGGTAATAATCCCGCGGGCTCGGTAAAAGATCGTGCAGCCTTATCAATGATTCGCCGTGCACAAGAGCGTGGCGAAATTCAACCAGGCGATACCTTGATTGAGGCAACGAGTGGTAATACGGGGATAGCCTTGGCCATGACAGCAGCGATGTTGGGATACAAAATGCTCTTGGTCATGCCGGAGAATCAAAGTCTAGAGCGTCGCCAAAGTATGACAGCGTATGGCGCCGAATTAATCTTAACTTCTGCTTCTGGGGGCATGGAGTTAGCGCGCGATTATGCCGTGCAACTGCAGCGCGAGGGTCGTGGCCGCTTACTCGATCAATTTGCCAATACCGATAATCCCCGTGCTCATATAGAAACGACGGGCCCTGAAATTTGGCGAGATACGCATGGTCAAGTTACGCACTTTGTCTCAGCCATGGGCACCACTGGAACAATTACTGGCGTCTCTACGTACTTAAAGATGATGAATCCAGCGATTCAAATTATTGGTGCACAGCCTGCTGAAGGTTCGCAAATTCCGGGAATTCGTAAATGGGCGCCAGCTTATTTACCGAAAATTTATGAAGGTGAGCGCGTCGATCGTATTGAATACGTTACCCAATCGGCTGCAGAAGAAATGGCACGTCGGATGGCTGCGGAAGAGGGAATTTTTTGCGGCATTTCTGCGGCTGGCGCTTTAGTGATTGCTTTGCGGATTGCGCAAGAAGTAGAAAATGCCACCATTGTTTTCATTGTTTGCGATCGTGGCGATCGCTATTTGTCGACAGGTGTATTTCCCGCTTAATTGGGGAGATTCGTTTTCTGCCGTTTTTTCTTAGCGCTAGCTTTTGATTTAGTCGAATGCATTGGGGTTATTTGCTTTTCAACAGTCCTGGATTGAGTGGCTTGAGAAATAACGGGGACAATACTTTTATTTTCATAACCCAAGGCTTCTGCAAATTCCGCCACACTTTGGGCATAAAAATAACTGCGGTTGTAGTTAACAATACTAAGAAAATTCGCTAGACCGACCACATAACGAGTTTGTTCAAGGCCATTTTTATCAAGATAGGGTAAATCAACAATGAGCGCTTTGCTTATTGGGCTGACCCCACCCATTTGCAGATCCCCACGCTCAGATGCCAGGATCCCAAGCCCAATGAACTCCTGAATAGTGTGTTTTGGGTTGGGTTCGCCATCGGCAAGTTGTGCAGCGGCAGCAACTGCTTGTGAAGTCGGCAAAAGCGAGAAGTAAATTGGCATCCCAACTTGCCAGCCTTGTTGTTGTAAAAAATTGGCTACGCTAGCGATAGAATCTTTAGCGCTGACTTTTAAATCAATCCGCTTATCACCATCACCATCTTTAGCATAAGCGCGAATACTGCTGGGCATAAATTGGGGTAAGCCAATAGCGCCAGCATAAGAGCTATTTTGGTTGAGACATTGATTGAATTCAGCCTGCTTAAAATTAGTGCCAGTATTGCTTTCTGCCCAGCAAAGTAAAATTAGTTCTTTAATTTGGTCGCGGAATAAAGCTTTACGAGTAGCTTGATTGGGGGTTGGCGGGTACTCAAAGGCGAGAGTGCTTAAGACATCTTTGACTCGGAAGGCCCCTAATTGCCGCCCATAAATTGTTTCGATACCAATAATTGCCACAATTAAAGGGGCTGGCACCCCAGTGCTGGCTTCGGTTTGGCTCAAAAAGTCGCGATTTTGTTCCCAAAACACTTTAGCTGCTTTAAGGCGAACGGGCTCAATAAAACGAAGGCGGTAAGCAGCCCAATTCTTTTTAAATTCCTTAGATGGGGGTAATACCAATTTCTTAATACTTTGAATCGTTTTAGTATCTTGAAAACCAGCTTCCAGGATTGGTAGCGGCAAACCTTCATTAGTTGCTACTTGCTGTAATAATGCGGTCAAGTTTGTGGCGAAATTGGGATCAATGGCACTTGTTTCGCTTGCTTGATCCGCGGTAATCGTGCTTTGCGCCAAGGGTACTGCAGGAGCTGGAGGATTAGATGGGGTACTGCAGGCTGTACAGCCGAGTACGATAAAAATGCTGGCGGCAATGACAGTGAAAACGAAGCCGCGATTTACAGTACGTAGTTGATGAATGGAATTAAGTTTATTCATAGAGCAGAAGTAGTTTACCGTTTAGATGAAAAGGTAGTAAAAATGACCACCGCTTATATCAGTCATCCGGATTTTCTTTTGCATGAAATGGGCCCCCATCACCCCGAGTGCCCTGAGCGCATCCAGGCTATTGAAGATCAAATAATCCAAAGTCGCATTGATGGTTATTTACAGCGGATCGACCCCCCGTTGGCAACCGAAGCGAATTTAGAATTAGTGCATGGTGCTGATCATGTTGAGTTTGTAAAATCGCACGCGCCAGACAATGGCTACTACATGCTCGATGGCGATACTATTATGAATAGCGCATCTTGGCAAACCGCATTGCGTGCTGCTGGTGCAGCGATTGCCGCAGTCGATGCGGTAATGAAGGGTAAGGTCGAAAATGCCTTTTGTGCGGTACGGCCACCAGGACATCATGCCGAGCCGAATCGAGCGATGGGGTTTTGTATTTTTAATAATGTGGCCATTGCGGCCCGCTATGCCATGCAGCAATATGGTTTAGAGCGGGTGGCAATCATTGATTTTGATGTCCATCATGGCAATGGTACTGAGGCTGCATTTCTTGACGATCCGCGTGTGTTGATGTGTAGTTTTTTTCAGCATCCGTTTTATCCCTATAGCGGCCTAGAGGCTGCCGATAATATGATTAATATTCCCTTACCAGCAGCAACTACCGGCAAGATAGTACGCGAGTTAGTTGACGCAGTATGGTTGCCACGCTTACGGGAATTTAAACCGCAACTGATTGTGATATCGGCCGGATTTGATGCCCATCGTGAAGATGATTTGGGTCAAATGGGTTTAGTTGAGGACGATTACGCATGGATTACCAAGCGCCTAAAATTGGTGGCGCATGAATTTGCCGAAGGTCGAATTGTGAGTTGTTTAGAGGGGGGCTATAACCTTTCTGCACTAGGCCGCAGCGTGGTTGCGCATTTAAAGGCTTTGGCTGATTTATAAGTAAATTTGCAGAAATAATTTCTGGGGTCAAGATGACAAGTATTTTTGAAAATGGATTAGAACGTAACGCGGCTAATTACACGCCGATGACACCGCTGTTATTTGTTGAGCGAGCGGCAGATATATACCCCAACCATTTAGCCATTATTCATGGGGCCTTAAGCCAAACCTGGAGCGAGACAGCTGCGCGTTGTCGTCGCTTGGCTAGCGCCCTCAGTAAACGGGGGATTTCCACCGGAGACACGGTAGCGGTCATGTTGCCAAACACGCCACCAATGGTGGAGGCTCACTTTGGGGTGCCGATGTCTGGAGCGGTGTTAAATGCCTTGAATACCCGTTTAGATGCTGAAGCGATTGCCTTCATGTTAAATCATGGTGAAGCTAAGGCGGTGATCGTAGATCCTGAATTTGTACCAACCATGAAAAAAGCATTGGCCTTAGCGCACGCAGAAAGCGGTCGTGAGATTTTGGTCATTGATGCTGAAGATGTTGAGTATTCAGGTACTAGTGAAAAAATTGGCAACCTGACATATGAACAATTATTGGCTGAAGGAGATCCTGAATATAAATGGTCATTGCCAGCAGATGAATGGGCCGCAATTTGTCTTAACTATACTTCTGGAACCACTGGCAATCCGAAGGGGGTGGTTTATCACCACCGGGGTGCAGCGATCAACGCGGTTTCCAATATTTTGGAATGGGATATGGCAAAACATCCGGTGTATTTATGGACCTTGCCACTATTTCATTGCAATGGCTGGTGTTTTGCCTGGACTGTTGCGGCCCGTGCGGGCATCAATGTGTGTTTGCGCCGGGTTGAGCCACAAACGATTTTTGCAGCCATTAAAGAGCAGGGTGTGACCCATTATTGTGCCGCACCTATTGTGCACAATATGCTCGTTAATAGCCCAGCCGAATTAAAAATTGGCGTACCACGCGGAGTTAAAGCCATGATCGCGGGATCGGCACCACCCGCAGCCATTATTGAGGGCATGGAAATGATGGGCTTTGATATGACCCACGTATACGGCCTTACTGAAACGTATGGTCCTGCCGCTGTCTGTGTCAAGCAGGATGATTGGGAGCAACAAGATTTAGGTACTAGGGCACGTCTCAATGCGCAGCAGGGCGTGCGCTACCACTTGCAAGAAGCCTTTAAAGTGTTTAATCCAGAAACCATGCAGCCCGTGCCAGCTGATGGAGAAACCATGGGCGAAATTATGTTTCGCGGCAACATCACGATGAAAGGTTACTTAAAAAACCCACAAGCAACGCAAGAAGCATTTGCAGGCGGCTGGTTTCATTCGGGCGATTTAGCCGTAATGAATCCCGATGGTTACATTAAAGTAAAAGATCGCAGTAAGGATATTATTATTTCTGGGGGCGAAAATATTTCTTCACTCGAAGTCGAGGATGTACTTTATCGTCATCCTGCGGTTTTGGCAGCAGCGGTTGTTGCTAAACCAGATCCTAAGTGGGGTGAGACACCCTGTGCATTTTTAGAAATTAAAGCCGGCGTAACAGTGACAGTTGCCGAGATCATCGCCCACTGCAAGCAGCATTTAGCTAACTTTAAGGTGCCTAAGGCGGTTGTTTTCGGCGAATTGCCCAAGACCTCGACTGGCAAAATACAGAAGTTTGAGTTACGCAAACGTGCTGGTTCAGCGGCTGCGATTGATGTTTAACTAGCCTACTGCCAATGCTTGATAAAATAGAGCCCGTGGTATAGCACTAACTATATTCTCCAGCAGTGTTTTAAGTTCCTCAAGATTTATTCGTTTTCAAAGAGAGTGCAATGAAAATTTTAGTTGCGGTAAAGCGAGTCGTTGATTACAACGTTAAGGTGCGAGTCAAATCAGATCAATCTGGAGTTGATATCGCCAACGTCAAAATGAGCATGAATCCTTTTGATGAAATAGCCGTTGAAGAAGCGGTACGCTTAAAAGAGGCTGGTTTAGCTACTGAGGTAATTGTGGTTTCTGCTGGCTTACCGCAATGTCAGGAAACCTTGCGAACCGCTTTGGCAATTGGTGCAGATCGCGCCATTTTGGTTGAGACCGAGCTTGATCTGCAGCCTTTAGCAGTCGCAAAAATTTTACAAGCCATCTGTATTAAGGAAGCCCCGCAAATAGTGATTCTTGGCAAACAAGCGATTGATGACGATAGCAATCAAACTGGGCAGATGTTAGCTGCCTTATTAGATTTCCCCCAGGCCACTTTTGCCTCTAAAGTCATGGTTGCTGATGGTAAAGCCAATGTAACTCGTGAAGTCGATGGCGGTCTAGAGACTATTTCGATTAGTTTGCCAGCTATTATTACTACTGATTTACGCCTAAATGAACCGCGGTATGTAACCTTGCCAAATATTATGAAGGCCAAGAAGAAGGTCCTCGAGATCATTAAACCAGAAGACTTAGGTGTTGATGTGAACCCGCGCTTAAAAATTGTGAAGGTGGAAGAGCCGCCTAAACGCACTGCTGGCGTCATGGTCGCCGATGTAGCAGCTTTGGTTGATAAATTAAAAAATGAAGCAAAGGTAATTTAAATGAGTGCTTTAGTTCTTGTCGAGCATGATAATCAATCGCTCAAATCTGCAACCTTAAATACTGTTGCTGCTGCTTTAGCCTGCTCCTCCGAAGTCGATCTCTTGGTTGCCGGTTATGCAGCAGAAGGGGTGGCGCAAGCGGCGGCGCAAATCGTTGGCGTGCGTAAAGTCATTCTCATTGAAGCCGATTTTTTAGGCAATCAATTAGCTGAACCCGTTGCTGCACAAATTTTATCATTGGCACCTGCATACGACTATATTTTGGCACCTGCTACCTCACACGGCAAAAATGTCTTGCCACGGGTGGCGGCTAAATTAGATGTTGCCCAAATTTCTGATATTACTAAGGTCATTTCCGGAGATACGTTTGAGCGACCTATTTATGCTGGTAATGCTATTGCAACCGTGCAATCGAGTGATGCTAAAAAACTGATTACTGTGCGCACTACCGGTTTTGATGCTGTGGTTGCGACGGGAGGTACAGCGAGCATTCATAAGCAAGCTGCAGTGGCAGACCCAGGGCAATCGAGTTTTGTAGGTCGCGATTTAACTAAATCAGATCGCCCTGAATTAACGGCGGCAAAAATTATTGTTTCCGGTGGACGTGGGTTAGGCTCAGGTGAAAAATACCATGAGTTGATTGAGCCTTTAGCCGATCAATTGGGCGCAGCCTTAGGAGCTTCGCGTGCAGCAGTCGATGCTGGTTATGTACCCAATGATTATCAGGTAGGTCAAACCGGAAAAATTGTTGCGCCACAGCTCTATATCGCAATCGGAATTTCTGGCGCGATTCAGCATTTGGCTGGCATGAAAGATTCGAAGATCATCGTGGCCATTAATAAAGATCCTGAAGCACCTATTTTTGGCGTCGCTGATTATGGTTTAGTAGCCGATTTATTCACTGCAATCCCAGAACTTACTGCATTGTTAAAGAGCTGATTCGGCATTGCCATGACTTACCATGCGCCAGTGAAAGAAATGTTGTTTGTTATGCAAGAGTTGGCGGATTTAGCTAAGGTAGTGCAATATCCTGCCTATGCTGAAGCTGGTGCCGATGCAGAGCTGGCCCCTGCAGTATTAGAAGAGGCGGCAAAATTCAATGAGACTGTGATTGCGCCGCTTAATTGGGCGGGTGATAAAAATCCCAGCACTTGGAATAACGGCATCGTTAGTATGACTGCCGGCTTTAAAGAAGCCTTAAAGCAATATGCGGAAGCTGGGTGGCAAGGGGTGATTCATCCTGCTCTGTATGGCGGGCAGGGCTTACCCAAATTGATTGCGACTCCCTGCTTAGAGATGGTTAATGCGGCTAACCTATCTTTTGCTTTATGTCCCTTATTAACAGATGGGGCAATTGAGGCACTGTTAATTGCGGCCAATGATGATTTAAAAGCCCAATATTTACCGGCGATGATTTCTGGTGCATGGGCAGGAACAATGAACTTAACAGAGCCACAAGCTGGCTCTGATCTTTCCTTGGTGCGCACCCGCGCCGAACCAGATGCCGATGGTAGTTATCGGCTCTTCGGTACCAAAATTTATATCACCTATGGTGATCACGATATGACCGACAATATCGTGCATTTGGTATTGGCTAGAACGCCGAACGCGCCTGCGGGAATCAAAGGTATTTCTTTATTTGTGGTGCCAAAATTTTTACTTGAAGCAGATGGTAGTTTAGGTGCGCGTAATGAAGTTGAGTGCATTTCAATTGAACATAAATTGGGTATTAAAGCGAGTCCTACTGCAGTTTTACAGTTTGGTGATCAAAGTGGGGCGAAGGGTTATCTGGTTGGTGAAGAAAATCGCGGCCTTGAGTATATGTTTGTGATGATGAATGCATCCCGTTTTGCAGTTGGTATTCAAGGTATAGCGGTGGCCGATCGAGCCTATCAAAAAGCGGTTGCATATGCCAAAGATCGCGTTCAAGGGCGCGATTTAGATGGCTCAGAACATTCTGTCAGCATCATTCATCAGCCTGATGTGAAACGGATGTTGTTAACGATGCGGGCTTACACTGAAGCAGCGCGCGCACTTGCCTATTTTGCTGCCGCACAATATGATGCTGCGCATGCTGCTACCTCACTTGAAATACGTACGCAGAGCCAAGCGCTCTATGAATTTTTAGTGCCAATCGTCAAAGGTTTCTCGACCGAAATGGCGATTGAGGTAGCTAGTCTTGGCATTCAAGTGCATGGCGGCATGGGCTTCATTGAAGAGACTGGCGCTGCGCAGTATTATCGTGATGCACGGATTTTGACAATTTACGAAGGCACAACAGCAATTCAGGCGAATGATTTGATTGGTCGCAAAACGGTACGCGATGGTGGCAAAGTTGCCCATGAATTAATTGCTAGTATCGTTGCTACAGAAGCTGACTTGAGGGCCAGCAATAGTAGTGCAGCACTTGCGGTGTTAATACAATTACAAATCGGTCGTTTGGCTTTTGAGCAAGCACTTAGCTATATTTTATTGCACGCTAAAGTAGAAATTAAAAATGTGTATGCCGGTAGTTGTGCCTATTTAAAGCTTTGCGGTTTAGTCTTGGGCGCCTGGCAGATGGCCCGCGCACTTATTGCAGCAGAGCGTTTGCGTACTCAAGATCCCGTATTTTATGAGGCCAAAATGATTACCGCGCAATTTTTTGCCGAAAATTTACTGCCGCAAGCTAGCGCTTTGGCCACTAGCATCACTACTGGAGGCCCTATTACCAACGCCCTCACTAGTGAACAATTCTAAGGCGGATAAGCGCCGTATTTTATTGTGAGAGTTTGCGTGCTTCTGTCAATTGGCTAATAAAAAATTGCTCAAATGCAATCGCCAGAAAAGTCATCATTACCCCAGCGCCGAAAACCAATGAAAAAATAACAGTTAAAACGGTAAGCCAACCTGATCGAGTAGCTTGGTTTGGTGCAATCAACGGATTGAATTGAGCATCCCAGCGCTGATCGGGACGTAAGCCAAAGGCAATCGTCGTCAGCCAACTCGCCTCTAAAGAAATAAAACCCAGGGTCAGTAATATCCAGCCGAGTGTAGAATTTAATTCAGCGCCCTGTAAGATGATCCAGCCACTGCAGCCTAAAAGTAGCGCGAGTAACTGCACCCAAGCCCACAATGAAGTAGGGCCGCGCAAATAAAAACAGTTCAAGCCTGTGCCTGGCAACAGTAAGCCAAGGGCGCAAAAAAACAGTTTTGATTTACGGTTAATTTGGGTAGTAGGCAAGTAGCGTTATTCTCTTAATTCTTTTTTGGGTTTATAGAAGCAGGGCGTTGGATAAAACTGAGTACCTCACGGTCACGTCCAATAATCAGTAGGCGATCACCGTCACGCACCAAATTACGGTAGTCATTGAGCTCATACAGAAAATCATTTTCTAATTCATTGCGCGGGCCAGAACATGAGATGCGCGTGCTAGCTACGCGTTCAATGCTAATACCCCGTGCTTCTTCGACAATCTCACCAGTAAAACGGTTGCAACCGGTAAAGCCACTGATGTTGAGGCTCTGGGCGGCAAATTCAAATTGAATAGGCTGACCCGCATCCCCTTGAGGAATCGGGCGCTGACGCACCTCTCCGGCCGCATTAGGGGGTAAATTCCAGCGCATGAGCTCCCACTTGGTGCCGCGTAACTCTGCATAAGGCGGGCTTACTCTGGCAGCGCAAGGTGGGGTGAGGCTACTGCAGGCCGTAAAGAGAGCCAATATGCAGCTGCTCAGGATGACTTTTAGGGGTAGCGAGGAGCGCCCTGTGCAGGACCAAGATAGCGCATAAGTTGTTGTTTTTAAGAGGTTTTTCATGGCTAGCTGCTTATTGGTCAAGGAATTCAATGGATCAAAGCTCGGTTTTCATCTAGAATGTGGGGTTCTCTGCTCTGGCATGAGTCATTAATAACCCGTTTTCATTTTAGATTTTAAGGAATAAGTATGGTCGTCATTCGACTGGCACGCGGAGGTTCTAAGAACCGTCCCTTTTATAGCATTGTTGCAACCGACAAACGCAATCGTCGCGACTCGAACTTTATTGAGCGCCTGGGCTATTTCAATCCTAACGCTGTTGAATCAGAGCAGGCCATGCGTATTGCGCAAGAGCGCATTACTTACTGGACTACCGTTGGTGCACAAATTTCGCCGACTGTAAAACGTTTGATCAAAGATCATCCCGCTGCTGTAGTTTAAGCTGAGGTGGCTGATTTACTGCCTGACGATTTAGTTGAGTTAGGCCAAGTTCAAGACGCACAAGGCTTACAGGGCGGAATTAAAGTCCGCCCTTTTTCTCCTGATCCTGTTGCACTATTGTCAATTAAGTCAGTTTGGTTGTCGTTGCGACCCCATTTGGCGGTTGATGCGGCCGGTGAAAAGTCTGCTAATTCGGTTTTTTCCCCACAAGAATATTGCGTTAAACAGGCCAAGAACCACAGCGGCCTAGTCGTACTACACCTCGATGGAGTAACTGATCGTGATGCTGCCTTAGCTTTAAAGGGCGGCCGTATTTTAGCGAGACGCAGCGACTTTCCTCAGCCTGAGAATGATGCGTATTACTGGGTTGATTTGATCGCCTGTAAAGTCATTAATCTCCAAGGGGAAGATTTAGGCGAGGTAATGGAGATTACCGATAACGCCGCGCACCCGATCTTGTCAGTAGGCCCAAAACCCATCCTGATTCCCTTTGTTCCTGAAATTATTAAAAAAGTTGATTTATCTTCCCGTACCATTGAGCTTGATTGGCAGGCTGATTGGTAAGAAAGGGGCTTAAATGCGCTTTGATGTGGTCTCAATTTTCCCGGAAATGTTCTCTGCGTTAACTCAGTGGGGGATTACTGGGCGTGCTTGTGAGCAACAGCTAACTAGTGTAAGTCTTTGGAATCCAAGGGATTTTTCTACTGATTCCCGTAAAACTGTCGATGATAGAGCTTATGGTGGCGGCCCTGGCATGGTGATGATGGCTAAGCCACTGGAAGATACGGTTGAGGCAATTCAGGTGCAACATCAATTACTTGGTATTCGTTCAGGCCCAGTTTGCCTGTTAGCCCCCCAGGGAAAACCATTTTCGCAACAGATAGCAGCAGATATCCTCAGTTATGGTAATTTAACCCTCATTTGCGGTAGGTACGAGGCAGTTGACCAACGTTTTATAGAGCGAAAGGTCGATTTACAGCTTTCATTGGGTGATTTTGTGCTTTCCGGGGGTGAAATACCCGCCATGGCGATGATGGATGCCGTGATTCGCTTAATTCCCGGCGCCCTTGGGGATCAAGAGTCTGCAGCCCAAGATAGCTTTATGAATGGCCTTTTGGACTATCCGCACTACACCCGACCAGAAATAGTTGGTAATTTATCTGTTCCGGACGTGCTTTTAGGCGGACATCACGCTAAAATAATGAGTTGGCGTCGGCAGCAGTCTTTAGCGCTGACAAAAAGGTTACGACCAGATCTCATTGAGTCTGCTCGTGCAAAAGGGTTATTAAGCCAAGAGGATGAGCAGTTTCTGCGTTCTCTAGCTTAATGAAATGGTTTAACTGCATCCTCTATCTGGTCCGCTCTAAGGTAATTACTACTGAGAGGTAAACGGGATTCAACGCAGACATGATGTTTAAGGAGTTGTAATGAATTTGATTGAAAAAATTGAGCAAGAAGAAATTGCTCGTCTCAGTGCTAATAAAAAAATGCCAAGCTTTGCACCTGGCGACACCATTGTGGTTAGCGTCAATGTGGTTGAAGGCACACGTAAGCGGACACAGGCTTTTGAAGGCGTCGTCATTGCGAAGCGCAATCGTGGCCTGAACTCAAGCTTTATTGTGCGGAAAATTTCCTCTGGAGAGGGAGTAGAGCGTACCTTCCAATTGTATTCACCTCTTATTGCTAATATTGAAGTGAAACGCCGTGGTGATGTGCGACGTGCCAAGCTTTATTACTTGCGCGATCGCTCAGGAAAATCTGCGCGTATTAAAGAAAAATTGCAAGCCCGCGTTAAAGCGGTGGTTGCTGAAGTTGTTGAGGGACCTGCCGCTGAATAAGGGCGATCTTTTAGTAACTAAATCAAGGCGACTTCGGTCGCCTTTTTTATTGCCCTAAAATAGCTTGATGTTGACTAAACTTTCTGTGCCATCTACTTCGATTGCCGTCCCACCTGGCTTTGATCCACAGGCAGTGCCAATTCAGTCGAATTGCGCAGGCGAGAAGGCAATAGCAAATGGTCAGCTGCAGCCTGATCAATTGCGGCAACGTTTTATTGCTCCACCCCCATGGACGCCAGAAATTACCGATGAAAATCGCCATGTAATGGCCAGTGACATTATTGCGCAGCGCCAAGAACAAGGCCTGTCGACCCAAGCTGCCGTGCTCATTCCGCTGGTCTTACGAGCTGCTGGTATTGCCGTTTTATTGACCCAAAGAACGGATCATCTGCACGACCATGCAGGTCAAATTAGTTTCCCCGGGGGGCGGATGGAGTCGAGCGATAGTAGCCCTGCGCTTACCGCCTTACGCGAAAGTTATGAGGAGGTTGGCTTAGTTGCCGATCGGGTTGAGTTGCTGGGCCAATTGCCAGAGTATTTAACAGTCTCAGGGTATCGCGTTACTCCCATAGTGGGTTTAGTGCAGCCACAGGCTAATTATGTATTAGATACTTTCGAAGTTGCCGATGCCTTTGAGGTGCCTTTAGCATTTTTGATGAACCCCGCCCATCACCAAGTGCGTGTGGCAACTAGCGAGCATGGGAGTCGCCGGTTTTATGCCATACCCTTTGAAAATCGTTTTATTTGGGGTGCTACAGCAGGTATGCTGCGCAACCTTTATCATTTACTCAAAGTATGATTTTTTTCTCTATTCTCTTCGCTCTTATTGCTGAGCAATATCGACCAGTCACTGCGCAGCATTGGGTGCGTCGGTGGAGTGTTGCTTGGTTAGATTGGGTAGCCAAAGAATTTAGTGGCAAAACGGGGCAAGGCGCCACCCCAGTTGGGGCTCGTCTAGCTTGCTTAATCGCATTTATTTTGCCGACCTTCTTAGTTTTTATCATTCATATCGCTTGTATGATGACATATCCAATTTTGGCTTTCTTTTGGAACGTTTTAATTGTGTATTGGTTTTTTGGTTTTCGTCAATTTAGCCATTCCTTTACGGCGGTTCATCAAGCTATTCAAAACCATGATCTGCCCGCGGCACGCCTCGCACTGGCTGAGTGGTATGGACCCGATTTGGCAGTTGCCCATTTAAATGAAATTGAGATTATTTCGCTAGCTTTAGAAAAAGCCATTATTGGCTCGCATCGCCATGTGTTCGGTGTATTTTTTTGGTTTCTGATGCCCCTTGGACCTGGCGGCGTGGTGTTATATCGTTTAGCTGATATGGCAGCCGAGCGTTGGGGAAAGCACGTGCCAAATTCATTCCATTTAGAAGCAGCAGCACGCCATTTCTTTTATGTGCTCGATTGGGTGCCGGCACGTTTAACAGCGATGAGTTTTGCTTTGGCGGGTAATTTTGAAGACACTATTTATGCTTGGCGCTATCTCACCCATAAGTGGGCCGATGAATTATCAGCGGTTATTTTAGCGGCTGGTAGTGGTGCTCTTGGCGTGCGCTTGGGTGAGCCTTTGCGTGAGCCCGATAGTGAAGAGGCTTTACGCATGGCCGAAGCAGGCGAGGCGCCGATTTACGATGTAGGACTTGAGCCGAGTGAAAGAACTTTGCGCTCTGCAATTGGTTTAGTCTGGCGAGTGATTATTGCTCTGATGATTTTGTTGGCAATGTTGACCATCGCTGTTTGGCTGTAGAAATTCCCATAATTTGGGTATCAGCAGTTTGCGAGTCTGAGCGCAGTTGACGAAATAAAGTCAAGCGCTCTGGCGCAATACGGTGTTTAGCAACTGCCTCACGAATCACGCAGCCTGGCTCTGTTTCATGGGCGCAATTATGAAAACGACAGTGCCCAAGATAGTCTTTGAACTCGCGAAATGCATGTTGTAATTCACTCACTGATAAATGCGCAAGACCAAATTCTTGAAAACCGGGTGAGTCGATGAGGGCGCCTAATTTGCCGTCTGCTATACCCCATTCACTTGGTAAATCAAAGTAGCGACAGGCGGTAGTAGTATGTTTACCCGTATCAAGGCGTACCGAATACTCTTGGGTGACAGCTGCGGCATTGGGCACCCAGCGATTGAGTAGGCTTGATTTGCCCATACCCGATTGGCCAACAAGTACAGAGACTTTTCCTTGCAGTGCGCTATGAAGTCGCTCGAGTGATGCTGCATCAAATTTTGCTGAGACTTCACTCACTGGATAACCCATGCGTGCATAGGGTTCAATTAAGTTACGGGCGGTTTCAATTGAGTCGCTTAAATCACACTTATTAAGCAAGATATGCAAGCCGATTTGATTAGCCTCTGCTGCCACTACTGCTCGCCCTAGTAGGTCTGGTGAAAAAGCGGGTTGAGTTGCCAAGACCACAAGAATTTGATCAACATTAGCGGCGATTAATTTACTTTTAAATGCATCGGAGCGATAAAGTAAATTACGTCGGGGCTCGATTTCAATTAAGCGTGCTTGAGTAGTAGAACTATTTTCTAATTGTAAAATATCACCAACGGCACCCAAGTGGCGTTTGCCTGGCGTAGTGACTTCGATTAGTGGCCCACTATGCGATGGACAGGTGGCACCATCGGGATGTAAGGTTTGGGCTAAATAATGCCTGCCATACGAGGCTATTAGTAAGGCGCGACTAATTGACATAGAACGCAGGCCATTGGACTCAAGATAGGATTAGCGGCATTGCTGTAAATTGGCAATGCGCAGGGGCGCAGGAGGGTGTGAACTATAGAAGGCGGTATAGATAGGATCGGGAGTTAAGGTTGAAGCATTGTCTTGATACAGCTTTACTAAAGCAGAAATTAAGTCGCTAGCAGACGATTTTTCAGCCGCAAAGTTATCCGCCTCATATTCGTGTTTACGGGAAGCTAGGCTATTAAGTGGGGTGAGGAAAAATCCAAATACGGGTGATACCAGCATAAATAAGGCCAGTGCTAATCCACCGTTATATCCAGCGAGACTCGGTGTCACGCCCAGTTCAATATAGAACCAGGGTTGTGCGCTAAGCCAGCCTAAGAGCGCCAGTACCACTAAGCTAAGGGCGAATGACACCAATAAACGTTTGCGAATATGTTTGCGTTTGAAGTGGCCTAACTCGTGCGCTAAAACTGCTTCGACTTCACCTGGATTTAGTTTCTCAATTAGCGTATCGAAAAAAACAATCCGCTTCGCCTTACCAATTCCCGTGAAATATGCATTGCCGTGGGCGCTACGCGTACTGCCATCCATGACAAAGAGGCCTTGACTAGCAAAGTCACAGCGCTTTAAGAGTTGCTCAATTTGGATTTTGAGGGGGCCATCTTCAAGGGCTTTAAATTTATTAAAGAGCGGCGCAATAAAAGTGGGGAAGAGCCATAGTAATAAACCATTAAATGCAGTCCAGACAAACCAAGTCCACAGCCACCAGAGCGGGCCTGCCTCAGCCATTAAGCTGAGGATTACCCACAGCAGTGGCAGTCCGAGAGCAGCCCCTAAGCCTAAGCCCTTTAGTAAATCGAGCCAAAATATTTTTGGTGTCATGCGATTAAAGCCGAAGGCTTCTTCCAACTTGAATTGTTTGTACCAACTAAAAGGTAGATCGATTACCCCGCTAATGATGAAGATACTGCACAGTAAAGTGATCTGTTGCAAAATGCCGTCCCCAAGTTGTTGCGTCAGTATTTGATTTAAATATTCAAGACCCCCTAAGAGCGTGAAGGCGATTAAAACGATAGCGCTCAATATGCTTTCGAGGTTGCCTAGGCGTAATTTAGCGATGGTGTAGTCGGCAGCCTTTTGGTGTTCTGCTAAGGAGATCTTGGCCGCAAACTCGGTTGGGACGGCATCACGATATTGAGCCACATGCCGCAGCTGGCGCTGAGCAAGCCAGTAACGCATGCCAAAGCTAAGAAAAAAGGCAATCAAGAAGATAATTGTGAAGGTCATGAGATGATTATAGTTATGAGTGAAAAAACTGCCTTAAGCACTGCTAGTGAGTCATTAATCTGGGTTGATATGGAAATGTCAGGTCTTAAACCCGAAAGTGACCGAATTCTGGAAATTGCCCTTGTTATTACTGATGCGAACTTGAATCTACTGGCTACCGCACCCGTTTATGTGGTCCATCAAAGCGATGCGGTTTTAGACGGCATGGACTCCTGGAATACCGGTACACATAGTAAATCAGGCTTAATTGAAAAGGTGAAGGCCTCAACCTTTGATGAAGTCATGGTTGAGCAGGCTGCCATCGATTTTCTTAAGCAATACCTGAAAGCAGGAGTTTCTCCGATGTGTGGCAATTCAATTTGTCAGGACCGCCGTTTTATGGCGCGCTATATGCCTAAGCTAGAAGCTTTTTTTCATTATCGCAATGTGGATGTATCCACCATTAAAGAATTGGCGAAACGCTGGCAACCCAATTTAATGAAAGGCTTTGCGAAGCAGCAAGCCCATACAGCTTTAGCGGATATTTTAGAATCGATTGAAGAATTAAAGTATTACCGCGAAAAATTCTTTATTGCAGCTAATTCGTAAGCTCTCGCAAAAGCAGCCCAGCAGTACAGCAAAGCTATTTTTTCAGCGCACTTTTCGGTCGAAAAGCGTTCACCACAGTTTCATTGGTTTCCATATAGGGTCCACCAATGAGGTCGATACAATAAGGCACTGCGGCAAAAATACCTGGGACAAGTACTTTGCCATCGGCATCTTTAAGGCCTTCTAGCGTTTCTTTAATTGACTTTGGTTGCCCGGGTAAATTAATAATTAATGCCGCATGGTCGACAATTTCTCGCAGGACCGCAAGCTGCCGCGAAAGAATAGCGGTGGGTACAAAATGTAAGCTAATTTGTCGCATTTGTTCCCCAAAACCAGGCATTACTTTTGTGCCTGCTTCTAAAGTTGCTTCAGGGGTAATATCACGCCGAGATGGACCGGTACCGCCAGTGGTGAGGACTAAATCGCAAGCATATTCATCAACTAACTCAATTAAGGTTACGGTAATCAACTCTTGGGTATCGGGAATAAGGCGCTCGATAAAAACATGGGGTGAGAGCAGGGCACTGCCAAGCCAAGCGCGCAAGGCAGGGATACCTTCATCGGTATATACCCCTTGGCTGGCACGGTCGGAAATCGAGACCAAGCCAATCTTGAGTTCATTTGGCACGCTGCGTTGCCAAGCTTCGGTATGCTTCATTACGCTATTCTAGCTATTATTAGGGTATGTTTACATATACGTCAGAGCAATTTCAATTAATTGTGCAATTTATGCTGGCAGAAGCCAGTCGCTTGGGGGCCAGTGATGCTGTGGCTGAGATCTCAGAGGGCCACGGCTTAGCTGTCACGACCCGGAAAGGTGAAATTGAGACTATTGAGCAAAGTCTCGATAAACAAGTGGGCGTAAGCCTTTATTTGGGGCAACGCCGCGGAAATGCGAGCACTAGCGACTTCTCACCAAGCTCACTCAGAGCCACCGTTGAAGCTGCTTTTCATATTGCCCAGCATACCGCCGAAGATAATTGCGCAGGCTTGCCTGAGTATGATTTACTCGAAAAAAATCCACTCAATCTCGATTTATTTCATCCTTGGGAGATTGAAGCCATTGATGCAATTGAAATAGCGCGAGCAGCTGAAGCAGCTGCATTTTCAGTGAGCCCGCAAATTCAAAATAGTGATGGTGCTTCAGTATCAACGCATCAAGGCCATTTTATTTTAGCTAGTAGCCAAGGATTTTTAAGCGGCTATCCCTATTCACGCCACTTTATTTCCTGCGCGCCCATTGCTAGTTCAACCGGAAAAAAACCCTCGATGCAGCGTGACGATTGGTATTCCAGTTCCCGTATTCCAGCGCAATTAGCGCCGCCTGCTGAAATCGGGCGTTATGCCGCTCAGCGTGCTTTAGCGCGTTTGCAAGCGCGATCTATTCGCACTCGGCGTTGCCCCGTTATTTTCGAGGCGCCAGTGGCCGCTGGTTTGTTAGGCTCCTTTGTTCAAGCTGTATCTGGCGGTGCCTTATATCGGCGTTCCAGTTTTTTACTCGACAGCCTCGGTAAAGCTGTTTTTCCAGCCCATTTAAATTTATATGAAAATCCCCATATCCCCAGCATTACCGGGAGCGCCCCATTTGATGAAGAGGGTGTACGCACACGGGCACGCACGGTAGTCGCAAGCGGCGTTTTACAAGGCTATTTTTTATCCACCTACACCGCGCGTAAATTAGGGATGCAAAGTACTGGCAATGCAGGGGGCTCACATCATTTGCGCCTCTCTAGCACTAACACCGCTCCTGGTGATTTGCCTGGACTGCTGCGAGCGATGGGTACTGGCTTACTCGTTACCGAATTAATGGGTCAAGGAGTCAATTATGTCACTGGTGATTACTCGCGCGGCGCCTTTGGTTACTGGGTCGAGCGCGGAGAGATACAGTATCCAGTTGAAGAAATTACCATTGCTGGGAATTTACGGGAGATGCTGCTCGATATTCAAATGGTCGGGAGTGACGTTTTAGTACGAGGCTCGAAAGAAACGGGCTCGCTGTTAATTGGGTCAATGACGATTGGCGGTAAATAAGGAGGCGCATTACTGCGCGCAACTATTTTTTTCGCTCTAAGGTTAAAAAACGGAAACGAATTTCACCTTCTTGACCTTCGACACATTCAACTTCTTGCCAATCTTGCGGGTCAGGAACTTCAAAAAAAGTATCGCCGGCAACCTCTAAATCAATTTCGGTGAGGTAGAGTTGATCGGCTTCTGCAAACGCCTGCTTAAATAATTGTTCACCGCCAATAATAAATACGCGCGGAACGTCAGCAAGCTGCTTAAGCGCATCCTCTAGAGAATGCACTACTTCTACCCCAGCCAATTGCAAATTGAGGTTGCGACTGACAACTAAGTTACGTCGTCCTGGCAATGGTCGACCGATTGAATCCCAAGTCTTTCGTCCCATAATAATGGGGTGACCCATGGTGACACGTTTAAAGAATTGCAAGTCGGCAGAAATCTTCCACGGAATTTGATTATCTTTGCCAATGACGTGATTACGGGTGCGAGCAACGATAAAAGCAATAGCGGGTTTAGTCATATGTACTTTAATTTAGATGGCAACAGGTGCCTTAATGTGGGGGTGCGACTGGTATCCAATCACCTCAAAATCGTCAAACTCATAGTCAAATAAAGAAGCGGGCTTACGGCGAATTTGTAGTGTTGGCAAGGGAAAGGGTTCACGGGCGAGCTGCAATTCAACTTGGGCTAAATGATTGTTATAGAGGTGGCAATCGCCACCAGTCCAAATAAAGTCACCGACTTCTAGACCTGCTTGCTGTGCCACCATATGGGTAAGGACTGCATAACTGGCTATATTAAAAGGCACACCAAGAAAAATATCAGCGCTACGCTGATAGAGTTGACACGATAGCTTATTGTTGGCGACATAAAATTGAAAAAAGGCATGACAGGGGGCAAGTGCCATGCGCGGAATGTCAGCAACGTTCCACGCCGATATAATCATCCGGCGTGAGTCGGGATTAGATTGCAGGGTTGCCATGAGCTCTTGAATTTGATCAATATGTTGACCATTTGGCGCTGGCCATGAGCGCCACTGATAGCCATAAATAGGACCTAGTTCGCCATCGGGCGCAGCCCACTCATCCCAAATAGAAACTCCACGGTCTTTGAGCCACTGGTTATTTGTACTGCCATTCAGAAACCACAGTAATTCATACACAATTGATTTGAGGTGAAGTTTTTTGGTAGTAACCATGGGAAAACCCGCAGCCAAATCGAAACGCATTTGATAGCCAAAAATCGATTTAGTGCCAGTGCCAGTGCGATCGGCTTTATCAACCCCTTGCACCAATACTGCTTTCATTAAGTCATGGTATTGGCGCATCAGCGACAGTCTTCAGGTAATTAATCAAAAACCGGTGATTCAACACCAAGCACTTTATGTAACTTAGTTGAAGTCGTGGTGTATTGCAAGTGCACTTTTTTATCGGGATAAATGTATTGCACGCTACCAAATGCTGCTAAGGCAGCCTCATGAAAGCCCGACAAAATCAGTTTTTTCTTACCGGGATAAACGTTAATATCGCCCACTGCAAAGATTCCTGGAATGGTGGTTTCGAAGCGCTCAGTATCAACAGTGAGTTGTTTGCGATCGATACCTAAGCCCCATTCAGCAATTGGACCTAATTTAGGGGATAAGCCAAAGAACACTAGCAAGGCGTCGAGGGGCATCCGGCGCGTAACGCCGTCACTACCCGTCACTTTGATTTCGCTTAGTTTTCCAGCTTGCTCTTCAAAGCCAGTAATTTGGCCCACTTCAAATTGCATTTCGAGGTTGGCACATAACTCTTTCATTTTGGCAACCGAGCTAGGAGCTGCTTTAAAGCCATCACGGCGATGAATTAAGATAACGCTTTCAGCCTTGCCAACAAAATTCAGCGCCCAGTCGAGAGCTGAATCGCCGCC
>Ga0194050_1000091_pt1 | contig 27274 bp, 30 predicted proteins | sample SepL2310m_MetaG_FD_148657 | JGI IMG/M metagenome (GOLD analysis project Ga0194050, IMG submission 148657) | Anoxic zone freshwater microbial communities from boreal shield lake in IISD Experimental Lakes Area, Ontario, Canada - Sep2016-L239-10m | ecosystem: Environmental > Aquatic > Freshwater >...
GCCAGCCGGCGCATCCCATCGTCCATCTTGCTGACTAGACAACCACCAGCCGAGATTGAGCTGATCGCAAGCACTATGCCCCCAGCGGGCGTCGCGGTACCGACCAGGTCGGCGCAGACCTTTGGGCTTGGTGCGCGTAGACCCCGCGCCTCGTAGGTGCCGAAGTGGTCTGGCCGGATTGCTGCCGACTTCGCCAACACGGTGCTCAGTCCAGGGCCTGGCAAGGCCTCGTCGTAGCCGTCGAACTCGTTGCAGGTACCGGTGTTGATACCCCTCGATCCGAATTTCGCATTCTCCAAGCCTTCGAACAACCAGGACCACTCTGGGTCATAGCTAGCTGTCGTGCGCTCGAACTCGAGGGTGGGGCCCGCGCCGAAACCTGAGAAGCCAACTCCTACTAGAGAGTTGGGCGGGCGGCCTGAGTCAGCCCACAGCCCGCCTAGGCGCGGCTCGTACTGGTGCTGTACGTCGCCAGGTTCAACGGAGCATGTTTGGGAACCGCCCCAGCGTCGAATCTCCATCAGGTGCGGCTTCGACGGGTGCAGCGATGTGACCCAGTAGAGGCCGTTGCCCCCAAGGTATATGACGTTGCCACCGCGGTCGATGAATGCCTGCAAAGCATCGAGCATGGCCTCGGTCCAGTATTCCGGATGTGCCGACAGCACTAGGACCTTCGTCCGTGCAAGTGCATCGCTTGAGAAGTGCAATTCTCGATCGTCGATGACGGCGACTCGATCTGGGTAAATCGATCGGACCCAATACCAGGCGTATAGGTCGGCCATGAGCAGGTGTGTGACGTTGTCGCCGTTGAGAAAACCGTCGGTCTCAGCCACCTCGAGTCGCGCGGATGGCGCGAACGTTTGCGACGGCTTGAGGGAAGTGGTGATGATGGTGGGAGAACCGTCTGAGTGCAGCGCGTAGTGAGACAGGCCAGGCCAGTCGGGGCCTCGTTCGAGGTTGGAGTAGGCCTGCCAGGTGAGTGTGGGGACGAGCAACGTCACCTCGGCCGAGCCCTTAACCAGGAACGGTAAATCCTGTGATTCCTCGTCGATGGTGACGCGCACCACGTAGAGGCCGGATGCCACCTGATCGGGCACGCGGATTCGTGCACCGACGTCCCAACCACAGTCTTCAACGTCGTCGCGATGCAGGTGGATCGAGCCACTGGTGCACAGCGGATGCCCGGCGTTATCCAGTGGCAATGGCTGGTCAGCACTCCAGGCAGGTGCGTTCACTAATTCCAAGGGCTCTCCTCCGCCTACCGCGGGGACGTTGTCGGGGTCGGCGCGGTCTCCGAAGTGCCATTCTTGATCCGCCGCTAAGCCAAAGCCATTCATGACGTTCATCAAATCGATGATGTCCAACGATGCGAAGTGCACGCGAACGCCTGCGATGCGACCGTCGAAGTCTCCTCGCTCACCGTTGTCAGATCCGAGCAGCAATTGGCTGGAGGCGGGCGAAGCATGAACATCGGAAATGACCCTGGTGTACGGTCCGCCGCTTCGCCCCCAGGGGGCCATGAAGAGTGTCGTTTGTCCGTCGGCTGCTGCTGAGATCCCGACGAAATGCCACATACGCTCGTGGACCGGTGACTCCAAGGTCCATGCGCCTTGTGGCGAGACGACCTCGATGCCAAAGCGTGAGAGCCGCACTAGCCAGCGTCCGTCGACCCCGTCCCAAGACGCCACAGTGATTGTCTGTGAAAGGTCGGTAGGTAAGACCCACAACGACAAGGTGAAGTCCGATCCTGCGCGCAGACCTTGCCCGGCCGACAAGTACGAACCCTGCTTCAAGGGGGCTTCTTCACTTGCCAGCGTTGTCGCGCCCCAGGCGCACGGCGGCATGATGACGCCTGGCCCGACTAGGTGCGGATCACTGTGCATGAGTTCCAAGATCTCGGTCGTCCCGGTGACAGCGCCCAGGAAATGAACTACAACTTCCTCTCCTGGCCAGACAGCAAGTTGGTCGAGGTAGGCGCGGATCATGGGGCTCCCTATCGTTCTGTCTGGCTAGCTGTTCGGGTCGGATGATTGGAACTGTCGGGCCACCTAGGTCTGATGAATCTCATCGTGCGTTGTTGCCGGTTGCGTCAGATCTGCGAGAGCGTGCAAGCCGAATGCTTGAGGGGATCTCGTGCGTATCGAGCAATGACCGGCCAGCTGCCGGCACAACGTCGCGCTTGGTTCGAAGCCTGTTCTAGCATTGCAAAGATGCTGGCACAAGCGCTTGTCTGAACTATCTGTTGGCTTCGTCAGTGCCCGTGAGATCGACTCCTTGATACAGCGGATAAAGCAGGTTGGGTGACGGGGCGAATCCCACAACCTCCGTGCGCCATAGCCACACATCGTTGGGGGTAAGCAGCGGAATGTAGGGCAGCGTGTCGACGAACGTGCTTTGAACTAGTACTGCAGCCCGATGTAGGTCGTCATCGTTCTCGGCCCGGATCCATTGGTCAAAAGCACGGTCGAGTTCTGGGGCAGATGCGTTGGACCAGTTGGGGAATGGCGCGGTGTCGGTGGTTGTGAAGCCCTTGAGCGCATCCACTGCATCTGGCCACAGCCACTTGGAGATAGAACTTGCCGGCGCAGTCCGGCAGGCTTGATAGAAGTCCGCAAAGGGCTCGGCTGGCTTGAGGAGTAACTCGATCCCGGCCGTCCGCAGTTGCGCGGCGACTAAAGCCGTGACGGGCTCGAAGAATGGATCGCGCTGCGTGACGCAGTCGAACGACATTCTGGTGCCATTCTTCTCTCGGATTCCGTTTGGGCCACGACGCCAACCGAGCTCGTCGAGAACTCGCTCGGCGTCCGTGCGATCGCGGCTGCCACGATGGTCGGAAGCAGCGTCGTAGAACTCCGATCCAGGAGGCAGGGGTCCCCATGTGGGCAGGCCATGCCCTGCAAGTCCAAGTCGCACTAGGGCTTCACGGTCGATCGCCGCTGACACAGCCCGACGAAGTCGGATGTCATGGAAGTCCAAGTCGGTGCGCTCCCAGTTCAGCGACAAGTACATGCTTGAGGACTGGGGCGCCTCATAGACGTGTATCCCAGGGTCTTGCATGAGCTCTGCGACCGCCGAATAGGGCGGGTTGTGGAGGACATGCACGTCGCCCGCTAGCAATGCGTCGAGCCTGCTCTGAGGGTCGAGCAGAGAGATCCACTCGATGCGATCCAGTGAACTAGCTTCGCGGCGTAGACCGGGAACCTGGATTGGCTCGTAGTCGGGCACGCGCGCCGTGACGATGCGGTCGTGATCGAGCGAGACCAGACGGTATGGCCCGGTGCCGTCGGCCACCGTGGCACCGAACGCTTCTGGGTCTTGCTCAAAAAGTGAATTGTTGAAAATGGCGGTGTGAGTGCCCCAGAGCAGCGATGGGAAGCGAGGATATGGGTGATGAAGTGTGAACTTGATGGTGCGGTCATCAACCGCTACAACCGTGTCGACTGGATCCCAATACCAGAGTTGACGATGCGATCCCGTGTGCCAGCGCAGCGCCTCAAGGCTTTCGATGACAGCGCGGGAATCGCAAACTTGGCCCGAGTGAAAACGAGCCCCGTGTCTTAGCTCGAGCGTCCACTCGAGTTGAGAGTGGGAGATATGAGCCACCCGCGCCAGGGAAGCATGGGCTGCGCGATCAGGGCCTTTGGTGAGCAGGCTCTCGTAGACCGCTATTGACGGTGGGTCGATATGTGCACCCATAGGGTCGAGTCGGGAAAACGGGTAGTCGAAGGCCTCGCGAAGCACTCTCATAGTGCGCCCTCCCAGTGCGGCCGGAATCCCAGTGTTGCCAGCGCTAACGGGCCCCGGGCAACAACACCCGGATGAGTCGGCGCATGCATGGTGGAGAGGTGTAATCGTGCGGCTAGTAGTCCTGTGGAGAATCCGAGACGACGACGCGCGCGGCACCGCTGGTGTCGGCGAAGGTGGCTGTATCGGCGCGCAGGATGAGTGCTTGTTCCGAAGCCAGGCTTTCCTCGAGTTCGGCAACCGAGCGGAACTCAAGGAGTCCGACCCCGTCGTACTCCGAGGAAACGTTGCTCACCTCAACTGCTGGCATGAACTTCACCTGCTGCACATACGGCAGGGCCAGCGCGAGTTGCTGGTGCCGCCCCAGCCAGGAATTGAGGAAGTCCTCCCGAGTGGTTCCTGGCTTTCGACGAAGAGTCGCGACGTAGGTGATCACTGCACTGCACCCGCGACTGATCGGCGCATCAGGCTGACTCCAAGCTCTAGCCTCAGGCCAAGATGTCTTCCCTTGAGCCCATTACCCGAGCGGATGGAGCAACGCGAACTAAGCCATGGCAGTAAACCGGTTAGGGCTTTGCTGCCGGCTCGGGAGGCTTCGATCGATGCACTTGTCATAACTTCTACCCCTGTTCGCTGATCAGAGCAGGCTTGGGGGAAGGCCAATCCGATTGAACTGGTCTGCGGCCTTCTGGATGTGTCGTCGACCGTTTTCCAACGAGAAGTTCAGGTGACCAGGCATCAGAGCCTGGAACTCATACTCCAACAGTCGGTTCATTGACTTGGCGTACTCCTGCACGCTTGAGTCGGCAACGTTCTGAAGGATGATCTTCCCGCCCCAGAAGACGTGGTCGCCGCTGAACAGGTAGCTGGAGTCTTCACCAGTGACAAGGAAGTTCATGTGGCCATTGCAATGCCCGTCGGTCTCAATCGCTGTCAGTTCGAAGTCGCCGGAGACCACAGTCTGATTGTGGGTGAGGTCGACATCAATCTCGGTTGGTTCCCATGAGAACTCGCTTGGGTAGAAGCCGAATGACTTGGCCCAGGTGAGGCCGATGACGTCTTCGTCTCCGGTCCGTACGGCCGATGCAGCCCTCTCACTGATGCAGATCTGCAGTTGGTCATCTAGTGACTTACGCATGTAGGACAAAGCCCCGGCGTGATCTGCGTGGTAGTGGGTAACGAAAAGCTTGGTCACTCGGTCGAGGTCGAGTCCGTCGTTGCGCATGTTCTGCAGGACGCGATCGCCGCCGTCGAAGCCGGAGTCAACCATCCACAACTCTTCGCCCGTATCGATGACGTAGACGTTGCTGTCCAAGGTGTTTGAAAGGTTGTATCCGTAGTCGCCGCCACCGACGATGTACAAGTTGTTATTGATCTTCACCGTGCCATCAACTCCTCGGGAATCGAGTACGAGTGTGCGCGAAGCCCACCGTCCACGATGATGTTCTGTCCTGTTATGTAGCCGGCATCTTCTGATGCCAGGAATGCGTAGGTTGCAGCGATCTCCTCGGGCTTGCCTAGCCGGTTCATTGGTACAAGGGGCCAGCGTTCTCTCGCCGCGGCCATCGCTTCGTCAGACCCGAGGACGTCGCGAGATTGTGGGGTATCAAGCGGGCCTGGGCTCACGGCGTTGACCCGGATTCCATAGTCAACGAGCTCGATCGCCATGGTCTGTACCAAGTTCACCATTCCCGCCTTGGCGGCCCCATAGTGCGCGTACTCCTTGGACGCACCCAACGCTGATACCGACGCGGTGTAGAGGATCGATCCGCGAGTTGAGTTCGCCACCATTGCGCGGGCTGCATCTTGACCGATCACGAAACTCGCTCTGAGCATGACCGCCAAGGTGCGGTCCCATTCGGACCGCTCCAACTCAAGGAACGGCGCGGACGAGTGCGCAGGCGCGTTGCTCACCAGGATGTCAAGCGCGCCACCGATCTCCACTGCGAGTGCGACTGCTGCCGCGCAGTCCTCATCCCGCGAGACGTCACCGGCAAAGCCAATGACGTTGGCGCCAGTGGCGCTGTGGACCTCAGCCGCCACGATGGGCAGCGCGTCGGCATTGCGGTCCATCAGGATCACAGTGGTGGCGCCCTCTTGGCCGAACCGGTGTGCGGTGGCGCGACCTACGCCGCTGGCCCCGCCGGTGATGAGGGCGGTCTTACCGACCAAGCGTCTACATGTCATGGCAATTAATCCTTTAGCAACTCGGTGATGGCGGATGTGACTCGTGCGACTGTCGGAAGGACTGCTTGGGCGAGGGCGGGCGACGATGGAACAGGTGTACCCAGTAGGCCGATGCGGCGGCTCGCCCGCAGCCTGCTACCTAGTTCCTCAGCAACGGTGCTGACGACTTCGGCGCCGAATCCAGCATTGGTGTTTGCTTCGTGAACGACGAGCAACCGGCCCGTTCGAGAGACAGACTCGAGCACTCTCGATGAGTCCCAGGGTGAAATCCAGCGAAGGTCGATCACCTCGATTGATGCCCCCGCCCCCGCGCCTGAGGCGACAGACTCCTCGACTAGGGCTCGCGCGGTTCCCCATGTCACCACGGTCAAGTCGTCGCCGGTTTGAATCGTGCGGGCAATCCCGATTCCGCTGTCGTCTTGACCAACCGCGACTTGCCCCTTGGTCGGGTAGAGCTTGCGCGATTCGAAGACCATCACCGGGTCGTCAAGAGCGATCGAAGCTTTCAGGATTGAGTAAACGTCGGCGGGTGTCGACGGGACAGCTACCCGTAGCCCTGGGATGTGCGCGAACAGAGCCTCGACGCTTTGGCTGTGCTGGGCGCAGGCACCGGGGGTGTGTCCTTGCTGTGTGCGGATTACCAAGGGCGCCTTGAGCATTCCGCGCGACACGTAACTGGAGTTTGCGATTTGGTTGACGATCTGGTCCATGGCGACGAAGAGGAAGTCCGCGTACATGATTTCGACGACTGGTCGCATGCCTCCCATCGCCGAACCAAGGGCGGCGCCCAGCATCGCCGATTCCGATATCGGCGTGTCGAATACCCGATCGCCGAACTTCGCGAGGAGCCCCTTGGTCGCGCCGAAGGGCCCATGTGGGATTGCGACGTCCTCTCCGAAGACGATCATTTCGGGGTGGGTCTGTAGGGACTCATCGAGTGCCAGATTCACGGCCCGGATGTAGGACAGCTCGGGGTAGTCAGCTACTGAAGACATAGTCAAACGCTCCTTCGGGACTCGGAGCCGGGATCTGAGTTGCAGCAGCGAATTCGTGGGCAATGTAGCTAACGACGCTCGCTCGGATTTGCGTAACCTCGTCCTGCGTTAGTTGTTCTTCCGCGCGAGCTAGTGGACATGATTCATGTTTCTCTTGGAGCTCACCCGCCGGCCGGTAGGCCTGAACGTCACCCGAGTAGTGACCGGCTAGGCGGTGGGTATGTGCCTCAATGAGAACAGTCGTGCTCTGGGCGAGTGCGATCTCTCGCGCCTTTGCCACAGTGCTTGCGACTGCAATGGGGTCATTCCCATCGGTCTCGAATCCTGGAATGTCGTAGGCAGCGGCGCGTGCGATTGCCGGCACAGCTGTGAGTGCATGAGACGGCGTCATTTCGGCATACCCGTTGTTCTCGACCATCAAGATCATGGGGATTTCGAGCACGGACCCCATGTTGAGTGATTCGTGTACGTTGCCCTGGTTCATGGCCCCATCGCCTATGGATACCAACGGGACTCGGCCGTCGCCTGCCCGCTGGCAAGCAATGGCAAGGCCTAGCGCCACCGGCACTCCGGCGCCGACGATTGAATTCTCGCCATAGAAGTGATTCAACGGTGCCGACAGGTACGCCGATCCTGCGCGTCCGCCATTGAGCGCCGAGTCGCGGCCCATAACCTCTGCCATGAGATCGACTGGGCTTACGCCACGGGCCAGCGCCCAGCCATGGCCGCGGTATGTAGCGATGAGCGGATCGTCCTTACGGAGCACCGAACATGCCCCTACTGGTATCGCCTCTTGCCCGATGCAAAGGTGGGTGGACCCGCTCACTAGGCCACTGGTCATTGCCACCATCAACTGCTCTTCCACGAGTCGGATGATGAGCATTTCTCGGTAGTGATCGGCAAGTGAGAGTTGCATTAGTTGGGTCCTCCATTCTTGTGTCGGTAGCGGGCGCAGCTCGGTGGCTTGGAGCTTGTGCAGTGAGCTGTGCTCCTCATGAATCTGCAAGGGTGGCAACGTCGGTATCGCGGGGGACACGACTTAGGTTTCGGTAGGCCAACTGTTCTGCGATGAACGCTGCAGAGGAGTGCTTCATGTGTTCGGTCCACTGCGGCGTGGCAGCGCTGGCATCTGCCTCGTAATGAACGTATACCCGCATTGACCAGGCCCGAACCCACAGCCGAAGGTTTTCCATACTCTCCTGGACCGCCTCATTGGTGGGATCACCCATAGCGATCTGTGGGATCGACCGCCACGACTCGGCGAGGTCGAGCTGGGGGACAGTGAGAGCAGGCTCGATGAGGGCTAAGGCGTGCACCGCAGGTGCGGGCAGTTCGAACAAGACAGTGGCCGCGGCGCCCACGGCTAGGACGCCGACGCTGCTGGCACGCTGCGAGCAGAGGTCGAGGGCCATGCTCACAGCCGTCATCGCATGCTCATCCCAGCTGCCACCGCTGAGGCCGTGCTCGGGTAAGTCGACCAAGCAGGTATCGATGAGCAGGCGGTGGAAGGCATGGGTGAAGGCTCGGACTGAATCCAAGTCGGCACCGCGGTCGTGAAGGAGGAGCACGACAGCGCGGGAGTCGGTGATCTCGGTGTACTCGCCAAAAATTGAGATGTCGGGCTCGACCTCGAACTCAACTGAGAAAGTGGCTGTCATGACGGCCCGCTCGGCGGGAGCATGGGGATCGAGGCCACAAGTGTCTTGGTGTACTCGTGGGTGGGCGAGGTGAGGATTCGGTCCGGATCGCCTTCCTCGACGATCTGGCCCTTCGACATGACTACTACTCGGTCACAAAATTGCCTGACCACGCCGAGATCGTGACTGATCAGAATGCAGGTGAGCCCGAGTTGAGTGCGTAGGTCGGCGAGCAGGTTGAGTACCTGCCCCCGCATGGAAACATCGAGGGCGCTTACTGGCTCGTCGGCAATGAGCACCCGGGGGTTCATCGCAAGCGCTCGCGCGATCGCCACTCGCTGTCGTTGCCCACCGGAGAGCTGGTGCGGGTGAAGCGCGGCGTATCGAGTGGGGAGTCCGACTAGCTCGAGCAGGCGCTCGGCCTCGGCCGCGCGGGACGCCCGCGGAGTCTGCGATCGGATGCCCTCGAGGAGTACCCGCTCAATCGTCATACGCGGATTCATCGACGAGTAGGGATCCTGGAAGACAACTTGGACGATGCCGGGCAGTGTCTTACGTTCCGCCTTTGGACTGTTCCAGACGTCGATCCCGGAGATCAGCGCGCTACCTGATGTGGGTGCTACTAGCCCTAACAACATTCGCGACACCGTGGTCTTGCCGCTTCCGCTTTCACCGACGATGCCAAAGGACTCACCCTCGGCTACTTGGAACGTGACATGGTCGACAGCGTTGCGAGCGCCGGACCCAGAACGGGAGCGGAAGTCTTTGGTGAGGTCGCGTACCTCAACGAGTGGGCTCACGATGTGGCCCCCCCACCGCGAGGGTGGTGACACCTAACGCCGCTCTGCTGTGATCCAGTGACCTCTGGGTGTTGCAGGCATGCGGAGTCCGCGAACGAACAGCGATTGGCGAAGCGACAGCCGGTGGCCCACTCGGTGGGCTCGGGTACCGATCCGTCGATGAAGCCAAACGGCTCACCGCGGTGGCGGTGGGTGGCGCAGTCGAGCAGGCCGCGGGTGTAGTGGTGTTTGGGCGCGGCGAAGATCTGTTGTGTGTCACCGGTTTCGACGATTTCGCCCGCATACATGACTGCCACCCGGTCAGCGAGTTGGGCGACAACAGCGAGGTCGTGTGAGATCCACAGGACACTCATGTGCAGCTCATCGCGGAGCCGATGTACGAGCTGCAGAATGCTGGCCTGAGTGGTGACATCCAAGGCGGTGGTCGGCTCGTCTGCGATCAGTACATGCGGATCCAACAGCAGGGCAGTAGCTATGGTCACCCGCTGACGAAGGCCGCCTGATAATTCGTGTGGGAAGGAGTCAAAGCGCTTAGCTGGCTCGGGGACCCCGACATGTCCCAGGAAGTCGATCGCGCGTTTGCGGGCCACGTCCTTCGATACTTGCTCGTGCGCAGTCAGTGCCTCCACCATCTGTCGCCCGATTCGAAAGCACGGGTCCAGACTGGTCATCGGGTCCTGGAAGATCATCCCGATTTTTGGTCCGCGTAAGGATCGAAGTTCCTGTTCCGAGGCGGCGGTGACCGTCTTGCCATCAAGGGTTATCGAACCTTTGGTTACCCGAACGCCGTGGGGGAGTAGCCCGAGGCAGGCCAGGGCTGTGAGGCTCTTCCCTGAGCCCGATTCCCCAACCAATCCAACGATCTCGCCTGAGCCGACAGAGACGGTGACGTCGGTTACGAGTGGGCGGGTGTCTCCGACGTGAACGGTCGAGATCTCAAGACCTTCGATGACCAGAGTGGTACTTACCGATCCGGCTGGAGGCACCACGCCGGTGCTCACCGCTGTCATTGGAGCCGCCTTGAGCGAGGGTCAAAGCGGTCGCGGACGTTATCGGCCAAGGCATTGAGGAGCAGGACGAGGCCGGTGAGCAGAGCTCCGGCAAGGATGACGGGCCACCAACTCTGACTCAAGTAATCTCGCCCCTCGGCCAAAATTACGCCAAGGCTCGGGGTTGGCGGCTGGGCTCCGAGCCCGAGGAACGACAGCCCTGACTCGGCCACGATTGACGTGGAGACGAAGAAGACGCTCACCACCATGGTGACGGGAAAGAGGCTAACGAGTAGGTGTGTGAGGCTGATCTTGAGTCGGGAGACCCCCAGGACCCGCGCTGCTGCGATGAAGTCTCGCTCGCGCAAGGACAACATCTCGCCGCGGACGATCACGGCAAAACTAGCCCAACCGGTGAGGGCCAGTGCCAGGACTACCGCGGGCAGCCCTGGCCCGAGCCAGCCGGCAAAGACGATGGCGAGCAAGATTGCTGGGAAGGCCCACGTCACGTCAACTACTAGCCCGGTTGCGAAGGACGCGGTCCGGCCGAAGAATCCGCCGAATACCCCGAGTGCGAGGCCGAGCACGATGGAGATGAGGGCGACGCCCACGCCTACACAGATCGAGACACCAAGGCCACCTAGTAGGCGCCACATGAGGTCTCGGCCGAGGCTGTCGGTGCCCAGGGGATGCCCGGGCGACAGCGGGTGCAGGAAGGTTGAGGTCAGGTCGGTATCGGTCATGCGGTTATTCATGGTCGGGCTCAGCAGTACGACGATGCCGGTCAGCCCTGCCACGGCGTAGACAGCCAGCGCGACCAAGATCCAGGGATTGATCCTGACCATGCCAGATCGGGGGGTCGAAGCCATGAGAACGGCTTCCCCCGCAGCAGCACTTGCTGGCTCAAGGATGGTCAAGCCGCTTCCGATCCGGAGAGGCGAACCCGAGGATCCGCCCATCGGTACACGAGGTCGGTCAGTGCGCTAGAGATGATCACGACCGCGGCAAGAAGGAGCGCTAGCGCCTGGGCGACGGGGTAGTCCCGGTGCAGGATGCTGTTAACGAGTTGGGTACCGAGCCCGGGCCATCTGAAGATGACCTCGATGATCAAGGTGTAGCCCAGCAGAGTTCTGACTTGGATCGAGCCCAACGAGATGATCGGTGAGAGTGAGTTTCGTAGGACGTGAATCCAATGAATCCGAACCTGTCGGATACCGCGAGCCCACAGGGTTCTGATGTAGTCCGCTGATAACTGCTCGAGAACCGCAGTGCGCCCGACCCGCACGGTCAGAGCGCATGGCTCCGCCGCGAGAATGAGCGCCGGCAAGATCAGGTTTTTCCATGAGGTTGACCCCGACACTGGAAGCCAGCGCAACTGGAGTCCGAGCACTAGGACGGCAACAAGAGCGAGCACGAAGTTAGGTATCGCAAGGAAGAAGCTGGCCACAGCCAGTGCCACGCGATCGAACCATCCGCCGCGGTTAAGGGCTGCGATTACCCCGATAGGGACGCCAAGTCCAAAAGCCACGAAGAACGCCGAGATCGCCAAGATGACCGTGTAAGACGCTGAGTTCGCGATCAGGGTTGTTACCGGGAGTTTCGTGACTAGCGAAACCCCAAGGTGTCCTGTGACCATGCCAGTGAGGTAGTTCCAGTACTGCTGCCAGATGGGCAAGTTCAAGCCCAATTGTTCTTTGAGTTTTTCCACTACCTCAGGAGGCGTCGTGGCCACATTGACAATGCTTGCGGTGACGTCACCAGGGGTGACCCGCATAGAAAAGAAAGTGACGACTGAAGCCAGGAACAGTACTAAGACCGCGTACGCCAGCCGTTGCAGCGCAAATCTCAACGGGGATAGGCTCCTTGACTCGCAGTCGCCACTCTCACATCACACCGATAGCCACACGTCGTTGTAGAACGGATAGAGGTTGGCCTGGTTCGGCGTCCATCCCACGACACTCTTGTTAGATGCCCAGACGGTGTTTGGAGTGATGAGCGGAATGAGCGCCAGCTGCTCGGCGAACACCGCCTGGTAATTCTCCGCTGCAGACTTCAACTGGTCCTCTGATGAGGCATCCTCCCAAGGAGCGTATGCCTCAAGTGTGGTCTTGGCGCCGGGTGCGTCAGTGGGTTGGTAGAACTGAACGAACAGCGCTGTCACGTCTACTACCCCGGACCACAGCCACTTAAACGCGTAGGAGTCGAGCGTGTTGGTGAGCTTCGGGAAGAACGCGGCGCCCTCCAGGGCTTCGACCTTCATCTCAATGCCGACCTTCTTCAGCATCTGGACAACAGCCTGCATGACTGCCTCCTCCGTGGAGTTGGCCATCTGCAGAGTCGTGAACGACAACTTCGTGCCGTTCTTCTCGCGGATTCCGTCTGCTCCCAACTTCCACCCGGCTGAGTCGAGCAACGTCGCAGCCTTTTCCGGGTCGAATGCGTTCATCGGCTCTACTGCGGGGTTGTACCACTTGAATCCTGGAGGTACCGGACCATATGTGGCTGCCGCGTGACCGAGGTAGACCGCGTCGACGAGTCCCTGCCGATCGATGGCGGCGGAGATTGCCTGCCTCACCTTGATGTCGTCGAAGCCCAGTTTGGTATTGCCCAGGTTGACGCTCAGGAAGAAGTTAGACAGCTCTTGAAACTCGACAACGACCAGATCGGGGTTGGCCTTGAGCCGGTCGACGTCCTGCGGAGGCGCATTCTTTACAGCGTCTACGTTGCCCGATTCAAGTTCGTTGGCGCGCTGTGAACCCTGAGTGATGGGCACCCACTTGATGCCATCCAGGTATGCCTTGCCCTTGTTCTGGAAGAAGGGGGTGATCGATCCTGGGTAGTCGTTCCACCGAGACGCTGTGCACCCTTGCGGCGTGAACGCATCTAGCGTGAATGGGCCGGTTCCATCGATGACCGATGCTCCGTACTCCGCGCCAGCCTTTGCTCGTGCTGCGGGGTTGAGAATGTAGGCGTATTCCGTGGTGATGGTTTCCTGGAAGGCTCGGTAGTCGCTCTTTGTCGAGCAGGTGATGACATTCCCGTCAGCAGCGATGCTTGTGATCGGCGTCCACCAGGGGAAGTTCTGGCCACTCTTGGGATCTGAGAAGAGTTTGAAGTCTTCGACTACTACCGCGGGAGTGACTGCCGCACCAGAGTGGAACTTCAAGCCATCGCGCAACGTGAACGTCCAGCCAGTGGGACCACTGGTGAAGTCACTGGCAAGCATCGGGACGGGGCTACCCTCGGGATTGCGGATCAGTAGGCCTTCGTAGAAGGCGTTGAAAGTCGGGTCGGCCCAAGCGTTTTGCACGGGGTCAGGCGCGGTCAGCTCACGGTCGTAGCCCTCGCGGAAGATCCCTCCGACGCGGGGCGCGGCCGGAGCCGACGGCGAAGCGGACGCGGAGTCAGCAGGAGTAACCGGAGCTGATGAACAGGCTGCTAGGAATTGGGATGCGAATGCCGCCGAGAAGCCCATGGCCATTGCGCCCGATAGAAAGCCTCTTCGTGTCACACCCTGCGAAGCAAACTCTTGCAGGCCACTGAGGTCACGCTGCGAGTCCGTCATTATTGTCCTCCTGTTGGAAACCGATGGCGCCAACCTAGACAAGCGCTTGTCTGGTGTCAATGATCTTGTGTGATGCACTCCAATCAATCTTTCCCTTTCCATCCGAGGTTGCGGTTGGGATGGTTACGAGTGGGCCTCTGCCACCGGTCGGATTGCCAAGACAGCACTAGCTGCAGGCAGTTTGGGGCGGGCATGCGTTCGCCTTCGCCGTCCATGGATCCGCGATAGATCTGCCCGCGGCAAGAAGGCGACGTTCTCCTGGCTCGAGGGTCGCTCGTGACCCGGGCGATCTCAAGTGCTGACGAAACGGCGCAGCGGGGGCCGACTACCGGCCGGGGTCTACCAGGTTGAAGCGTGCATAATTCACTCGTGCAGGACAGGGCTGATCTCTCGAGGCGTAAGCCGTTGTCGTTGCGGCCTGGGGTGACCCTTGCCGACGTGGCCCGTGCTGCGGGTGTAGATCAATCGACGGTATCGCGGGTACTGCGCAACGATCACGGGGCGAGGACGACGGAAGCGACCCGATCCAGGATTCATGACGAGGCGTCTCGACTCGGCTACGTGGCTAATGCCGCGGCCCGCAGTTTGGCGATGAGGCGGACCTCCACTCTTGGCATCCTCATCCCAAGTTCTTTGAACTTGGTCATAGTCGACGTCATCCGTGGCGCTCAGGACGCCGCCCGAGAACTCGGCTATGTGCTGATGGTCGCCGACGCATCAGAGCTAGGACGGGCCAGCGATGCCGTCAGAAGCCTTGTGTTGGAAGGCCGAGTTGATGGGCTGCTCATCGCGAGCGGAACCATCACCGATGAAGTGACTGATGACCTGCTCGACGGGTTCGGTAATTGCGTGATCCTCAACCGCCGGATCGGTGGCCGTGCACCCAGCGTCATTGAAGATGATGACCTTGGAATGTTCATCGCGACTCGGGAACTCATCGAGCATGGCCACGAGACGATTGCCTGCCTAGCAGGCCCCATCGACATCGATACTTCTCGAAGGCGCGTGGCCGGGTATCGACGGGCGATGAAGGCGGCAGGTCTCAAGGTGGGAAAGGGGAGCGTTGTGCATCGCCCCTTCGACGAGGCGGGCGGATTTAGCGGAACCACCGAGTTGCTGTCGGGGCCCAATCGGCCTTCGGCCATCGCGTCGGCGAGTCTCGCTGCAGCGATTGGTGGTTTGGCAGCGGCGCGAGGGATGAATGTTGGGGTCCCGGACGAGCTTTCCTTCACGGCGTTCCACGATGCACCGATCGCAAACTATTTGTCTCCGCCGCTGACGACCGTCGCGATGCCACTGGGGCAACTCGGCCGACAGGCCGTCCTTATGTTGCACCGTCGACTCACTGGCGTGAGTGGACCAACCCATGTCACGGTGCAAGATCCTGCGCCGCGTCTGATCAGACGAGAGTCAGTGGCCCGTTTGGCTAAGCCGAGATTGGGAGAACCAAAGTCGGCGGCCGTCTTGGGTCATCCAAAGTTGTTGCGCCCCACGACTCCTGAAGCGACACCGGCGATCTAGTAGCAGTGTCGCATCAGCAAGATGGGAGCCGCTAAAGCGAGTCTTCCGTGGTGATCTGGGAGTACGCCGGATACAGAAGTCGCGGCGAAAGCCCGAAGCCTTCTACGCGCCGACGCACGGCAAGGGTTTCAGTTTCTGAACACAGCGGGATGTAGGGAAGTTCGGTCATGAAGACTCGCTGAGCATCAGCGCTTGCAGCTAGCAGCGCATCGTGCGAATCAGCTTGCAGGAAGCGATCGAAGGCAGCGTCCACTCTTGCCGTCGTGGCTCCCTGCCAGTTTCCTCCACCGGCGCCCATGCACGTGGTCCGCGAGAATCCCATGATGGCTTCTATCGCATCGGGCCACAGCCACTTTGAAATGAATGAGGCCGGCCCTGATTCGACTGCCCGGTAGAAGTCTTCGAATGGCTCGACGAACCGGAAGTCGAGCCGAACACCCGCGCGCATTAACTGTTGCCCGAGCACGTTGGCGATTGAGCGGAACACTCCGGTGTCCTGCACGACACAGTCAATGGATAGCGACCGGCCGTCGCGCTCGAGTAGGCCGTCGACACCGCGAGTAAAACCAAGCAGCTCCAGGGTTGAGCGTGCGTCGGCGTGCGACAACGCGGGAACCGTCTGCGGATCGAATGCATGAGCGAACTCATCGGCCACTGGCACCGGAGACCGACGCGCGTCACCTCGTCCAAACAGGGCTGCCTGGACGAGCTCTTCGCGATCGACGAAAGCCTCAACCGCTCTTCGGATGTCGCGATCGCCGAACCCGCGTGGGTCAGCAAAGTTCAGGGCCAAGTAGATCTGTGAGCTCTCCGGCTGCGAGTCAAGGCGCCATGACGAGTCGAGCTCAGGTGTCTGGGATCCGTTGGTAGGTGCGCGCACGACGTCGACATTGGGCAGGCTCATCGCGTTCATGCGCTCGGCGGGGTTGGTGATCGAACGCCAGAGGATCGTCGATGGAGTGCCGCGACGGGCTACGGCCTGGGCCTGTTGGGACAGCTCGACGCGCACTTCGTCAGGGCTGAAGGCGACCAAGCGGTACGGCCCCGTGCCATCGGCCATCGTGACGCCGAACTCCTCACCATGTCGCAGTCTCGAGTCGGGATTCACGATCGCCGTATGAGTACCCCAGAGCAGAACAGGGAGCCTGGGGCACGGATAGAGCAGGGTGACTTCAACGACGTCATCGCCGACTACTCGTACTTGGTCGACTGGATCCCAGTACCAGATTTGGCGCTCGGGGCCGGCTGCCCACCGGCACAGTTCAAGGGCTTCCAAGACTGCTCTGGCGTCGCACGGTGCACCCGAGTGGAACACTGCATCGCGTCTAATTCGCAACTGCCACGTGAGCTGATTGGCGCTCACCTGCCACGACTCGGCCAGGCCAGCAGCGGGCTGACCGGCTGAATCCTTAGTGAGCAGCGTTTCGTAGATTGCAACACTGGGCGGATCGATGTGGTCTCCGGAGATCGGATCTAGTTTCGTTAACCGATACTCAAAGATCTCTTCCATGAAGGAGAGTCCTCACTGGCGGGGTCGACCATGCCGGATAGATGAGGCTTGCTGGAGCCCGATCGCTTGAGCCACTTGGCTTTAGCGTTGGGATGGTGACGCTACTGCGAAATCGCTGAGCCGCAAAGGCTTAGGAGTAGGTGCAGCGACGTTAGTTGCGAGGGTCGACGCGGTCGTGCGGGCACAGCTGGTGAGGTCACTCGTCGAACAATCCTTCGGGGCTGAGGAACACGCTCGCACTCATGCCTCCGTCGATAACAAGATTCTGCCCCGTGGTGAAGGCGCCATCGCTTGAGGCTAGGTAGGCGTAGGCCGCTGCAATCTCTTCTGGGAGACCGAGTCTTCCCATCGGAACTAGCGGGAAATGTTCGCGCGCCCGTTCCATCGCCTCATCGCTGCCTAGGAGTGCGCGCGACAGCGGGGTGTCTAGGGGCCCTGGGCTTACACAGTTGACTCGTACTTTCTGCTTAACAAGTTCAAGGGCCATGGTCTGAACGAGGTTGATCACGCCGGCTTTGGATACGCCGTAGTGGACATCGCCCTCCGACGCTCCCATGCCCGAGATCGAGGCGGTGTAAAGAATGCAACCGCCCTTGTCATCGGCGACCATCGCCCGAGCTGCCATCTGACCGAGGATGAAGGACGAAGTGAGGTTGACGTTGATGACTCGGTGCCATTCGTCTTCGGTCATCTCGAGGAAAGTTGCTGACCCGTCGACAGCTGCGTTGGCCACCAGGATGTCTAACCTTCCCGCGGTTGCTACGACTGCATCGACGGCGGCTTGGCACTGCTCGCGCGAGGTGACGTCGGCCTGGAACGTCAGGGGCGACGAGCCCCTATCGCGGATTTCCTGCGCGACGTTGGCGAGGTTCTCGGGGTTGAGGTCGTAGAGGCCAATGTGGGCGGCGCCCTCGTCGGCGAATCGAATCGCGGTAGCGCGGCCGACGCCACTGGCTCCACCCGTGATGAGGGCGGACTTTCCGGCGAGTCGCTTACTTGTCATGTTCAGTCTCCTATTGCTGGCCTCGGCTGGTGAATCACTGTCTCCGGGTCGACGAATTAGGAGACCGTGCGAACTAGTGTGTGCAGCTCAGCTGTTTCCGGGCTCTAGTAGTCCTGGCCCCGATGCAGGGGGAGTCACTATCACTGTCTCGGTCATGAGCCAGAAACGACCGGTCGTCCTTGCGTAGTTGGCGACGTCGGCCCATGTTGTTGCCGCCTCGGGTGTTGCCTGCGCCGCATCGAACGCCGCTTCGTCTGCATACCACTGCGCCACGATTGCGTCGGTTTCGTCGGTTCCTTCTATGACCTGGGTGTTTCGGGACACCACGTATCCGCGGACGCCTGGAACGCGGCCGCTGATGTGGGCGTGAATGTCGGACCAGTAAGTGAAGAACTCTTCTGTCGTGAAGTCATCTCGTCGGAATGCGGTGCCGGCGAGTTTGATTCGCCAGGGAGATTCTGCATTTGCAAAGTGCAAGACCTCTTTGATGATGATTTCGCTGGTTGCAGTGGCACTCACCGTCAAGCTGAGCTGCGTTCGGAGTGCGGCAGGTACGCACTGCGCAACTAGCCGGCCGAGATCTTCGTTCTCGGTCCACAACTCGATCATGGCCACGAGGTCATCTTGGGGAGCAAAGGGCCGGTGGACGGCTGACAAGACCAGACCGCTAACACCACTTTCGGCTGCAGCCATGATCGCGGCTTGCGACGCCAACGCGCCCTGGACCACGTCATGTCGCGTTGCTCGTTCGTCAGCCGATTCTTCCGCCGGAGATGGCTCACTCACCAGAACTATGATCTTGCGCATTGTCATCGAATCCCATCTGCCCCATGGCGAAAACTCGGAGTGAATCTCACGTTAGCCAAGTCGAGGTGCTCCGCAATGGCGACCTACCGCGGTCGTTCTCCTGCAGTTTCAAGCGATGATAGCGCTTCGATGATCATGGTCAAGCGGCCCGAAAGTAGCGCTTCGGCTGCCTCGCGCCTGGCTTGCTTCGAGATTTCTGAACCCGGTCGGTCGCACATTGGATGGTTGGCAGTCGCCACGTTTGGGGAGGCTCACCACTCACCAGCAGGCTAAGGTTTGGTGCGAGATCTACTCGAGCTAACGTCTCACGTTCGGTCGGAAGGAACGTCACATGACCATCGTTGACCTGCTAGGAACCGCAGATGGTCTGGACCTCAGCGACCGCGCGCAAATCGAGCGAGACCTCGAGATTCTGAGGCAACAGCATCGAGCTTTGGTCTTCTCCAGGTTCGACACCGAGGTCGCCCTTGCTTTGGGCTTGTATGTCCGAGAACTCTCTGCCGAGCGTGGTCTATCGGTGGCTGTCGACATCCACGGATTCGGCGGGCAGTTGTTCTTCAGCCGGATGGAGGGCACATCTCCGAACAACGAAAATTGGCTCAGGCGTAAGCGAAACGTGGTGCGCATGTACCAGCGAAGTTCGTACGAGGTCGGACGAGACTTCGCACTGGACGGCACCAGCTTCGAGATCCTTGAGGGTCTACCGCTGAGTGATTACGCAGCTGTCGGTGGCTGTGTGCCGATACAGGTGCAAGGCGCCGGAATTGTTGGGGATATTGGGGTTTCAGGGCTGCCCGATCGCGACGATCACAACCTCGCCGTGGAAGCGCTGATCGCGTTCTTGGACTGACGTTGCTGGCCTTGGCGTGCAGCATCGTTGATGTGCGCGACCCTATGCGCTGATGTTTAGCCACGGTGAGTCGTTGATCTCCCACTCAGTCGGAACCCATCGCTCGTAGCCGCCCTTTAACCACACCTGGACCATGTAGTCGTCGACCGCTCGCAGGACTGTGCATGTCAGGTCTTCGTACCCTTTGATCCTGATGATCCGCGGCTCCACTTCGACACGCTGAGCCTCGTATCGGTCTTCCGCCCCTGAACGGTTACCTGCCATCAGAACTCTCGTCCTGAAAGGCCACGCCATTGAGCGACCGGCTCGATCAGAACCACCTGCTCGATGAGAACGACCGGCTCGACCTGTGACTTCCTGATTTCGCTTGAGGCGCAGGCAGTTTGGCCGGTGCCTATGAGGCTAGCCCGCACTCGAACGCGATCAGGTAAGCCGACGACGAAACAGCGGCGGCGTCGATTCCAGCTGGATGCGACCACGACTCAGCTGCTGCTCTCGTTAGCTGCTCAGCAGCGCGTAGTCGTCGTGGTCTGAAAGGAAGTGTCGTTGCTCGGGCGTTGAATGAGCCGACACTTCTGGGTACGTCGATTGACCATCTGCGAGCCCGCGGAACTGTCTAGTTTGAGGATCAGTCGGCTTGCTAGTGGATTCTTCTTAGCCTCGGTAGTGCAGAAGGGGGTGACCGCAGCGGAGTTGCTGCGGTCACCCCCTTCTGCACTACCGACATCAACACCAACAACTGGGCCGGCCGCATCTGCGTATACCTCGGGGCCAGTCAACGATGGACCTCGTCCGCGCAGGTGACGCGAGGTCACGGGCAAGACGATGGTGCGCCCCGACCGGGTTAGGCGGATTGCGGTGGATGGTTTAGCGAGTACACCAAGGTCCACAACCCAAGAGCGACCAGTGCGACTATGGCCACGGCCATCGCCACCACTACCCAACGCGGTAGCGTGCGCCGCGACCGCCGGCCCCACACTCCTGCGCCTAGAAGTGCCAACGCCAGCGGTGTCACCCAGGCAGCGACTGCGCGGCTCGTACCGGATATCGCCAGCACCACCGACATCACTACCAAGGCGCCGCCAGCGGCCAGCAGCACCGACGACCATAAGCGCGCGTTCTGCGCGTGTGTCGAAGCCGCCGTCTCAGCATTCACACGAGCATCCTCTCCCGATCAGGCCCTTCGCGCTACCAATCCTTCCGACCCAGCTCACGACGAGACCGCTCCAACGAAGCCACGCGACAATGCCGAGGGTCACTGACAGGCCGAGGGTCACTGACAGGCCGAGGGTCACTGACAATGCCGAGGGTCACTGCCTCACCGAGTCAACTCCCACACCATCAGCCCGACAAACAAAACCGCACGCGCACTGTCATCAAGGACGACAGCGCGCGTGCGGCAACTCTTGAGAACGATCAAAGCCGAGCAATAGAGCAAGGCTCAGATGTCGTAGTAGAGCTCGAACTCGTGCGGGTGCGGACGAAGGCGGATTGGGTCGATCTCGTTGAGGCGCTTGTAAGAGATCCACGTCTCGATCAGATCGGGAGTGAAGACGCCACCTTCGAGCAGGTAGTCGTGGTCGGCTTCAAGTGCGTCGAGGACCTCGCCGAGGGAGCCTGGCACCTGCGGAATCGAGGCGGCCTCGTCTGGCGGCAGCTCGTACAGGTCCTTGTCGATGGGCGTGGGTGGCTCGATCTTGTTCTTCACACCGTCGAGACCAGCCATGAGCATTGCGGCGAAGGCGAGGTACGGGTTGCTCGACGGGTCGGGCACGCGGAACTCGATGCGCTTGGCCTTGGGGTTCGAACCGGTGATCGGGATACGGATACAAGCCGAACGGTTGCGCTGGCTGTACACCAGGTTCACCGGGGCTTCATAGCCAGGCACGAGTCGGTGGTAGGAGTTCACGGTGGGGTTGGTGAACGCAAGCAACGACGGTGCGTGCTTGAGCAGACCACCGATGTACCAGCGAGCCATGTCCGAAAGGCCGGCGTAGCCGAGCTCGTCGTAGAACAGCGGGTCGCCGTTCTTCCACAGCGACTGGTGGCAGTGCATCCCTGAGCCGTTGTCGCCGAAGAGCGGCTTTGGCATGAAGGTCACGGTCTTTCCGGCTTGCCATGCCACGTTCTTGATGACGTACTTGAACGCCATCACCTGGTCGGCGGCGGCGAGCAAGGTGTCGAACCGGTAGTTGATTTCCGACTGTCCGGCGGTACCAACCTCGTGGTGGCTGCGCTCGATCTCCAAGCCGACCGTCTGCAGGCCGATGACCATTGCATCGCGAAGGTCGGCGAAGTGGTCGACCGGCGGTACGGGAAAGTAGCCGCCCTTGTAGCGGGTCTTGTACCCGCGGTTGCCGCCCTCTTCGACGCGCCCGGTGTTCCATGCGCCTTCGATTGAGTCGATGTAGTAGTAGCCAGCGTTCGAACGAGTCTCAAAGCGGACGTCGTCGAAGATGTAGAACTCAGCCTCTGGGCCGAAGTACACGGTGTCGGCGATCCCAGTAGCGGTGAGGTACGCCTCGGCCTTGGCGGCAACGTTGCGCGGGTCGCGGCTGTAGGGCTCGTCGGTGAACGGGTCGCGAATGGAGAAGTTGATGTTCAGTGTCTTCTCGGTACGGAACGGGTCAAGGTAGGCGGTCTTGACGTCCGGCATCAGCTTCATGTCTGACTCGTGGATCGCCTGGAAGCCGCGGATCGACGATCCGTCGAACATCTGACCATTGGTGAAGAACGACTCGTCGAGTCCTTGTGCCGGAACGTTGAAGTGCTGCATCACCCCGGGCAGGTCGCAGAACCGTACGTCGACGAACTTGACGTCTTCGTCTCGGATGTACCGGAGTACTTCCTCCGCGTTGCTGAACATCCATTCCTCCTCGCGGTGGGGCGACGGTAGCCGCCACACATCGCTTAGCCGTGATCCGCGCCGGATTCGTCGCGGGCTTAGTGGTGAACCTAAAGGGGCGCCGTTACCCCCTGGTGTCTCGATTGTTTCGCGCGTGTTTCCGATCATTGCCACCGGGGTGTCACTGCTCACATCTACCTCAGTTTCGCGCTGCGATCACTAGCCACCTAGCCTGGGGACGTGACCAAGGACGAGGACGGCCCACGGCTGACCCGAGCCGATCTCGGCGCCTGGCTATCAGGCCCCAGCTCGGTACTGCCGTCTACTCAGGGCTGGCGCGGCGAACGCCTCGGTCTACCGCAGGACGGCCCAGGATCACTCGCTGGCTGGGGTCGGCGCCTCGGCGCCTTGATGCTCGATTGGGTCGCCTGCCTGTTGCTGGTGCGGCTTTTCCTCCCCAGCATCAACTATGGGACGTCGACCTCGAGCCTTGTCACCCTCGGGTTCTTTCTCGTCGAACGCACTGTGTTCACCAGCCTCGCGTCGGCCTCGTTCGGGCAACGGATTCTTGGCCTGGTAGTGGTGCGCCTAGACGGTTCGCCAGTTGGTTTCCTGCGGGCCTTCCTGCGCAGCTTGCTGGTGTGCCTGTTGATCCCACCGCTGGTGTGGGACCGCGACGGCCGTGGCCTGCACGATCGCTCGCTGCGAACCGCACTGGTTCGTCGTTAGTTAGCCTCGAGGTGCGCGGTTGCCCTTGGGCATCGGACCCTTGGGGATCGGCAGCGGTGATGCGGTGAGTGCATCAAGACGACGACGAATCTGAGTGACCTGCGCTGCCTTAAGGTTGCGCGGCAGCTTCATCACTTCGCGCTGCAGCTTGGCCAGCGGAACCTGGCCTTCACCATCACCGCACTGGATTTCGAAGATCGGGACTTCGCTGACGAAGCGCGCGACCTTCTTCCGCTCGATCGCAAGTAGGGCGGTCGCCCGCGAGCTCGGACCCTCCGATACCAAGATGATTCCCGGACGTCCAAGCACTCGGTGCACGAGATCCTGGCTCTTCGTGAAGCCGACTGCGGGGGTGACAAACCAGCCACTCTTCAAGGTACTGAGCACCGACGCAGCGGCACCCAACTGACCTTCGACCTGCGCGTACGCGGCACGTTCGGCGCGGCGGCCGAAGATGAATGTGGTGGCCAACAGTGCCAGCGGCAGACCGATCAGCCCGAAGAACCAGGTGAGGTGCAGCAGGAAGCCGATGAGCAACATCGCGGCGAATACGGCGAGGAAGATCCCCAGCAGTACCCAACCGATAGTGGGATCGGCCTTGCGGGTGAGGCGGAAAGTCTCGCGGATCTGCGCGATTCGGCCCTTCGGTGCTTCTGACGGTGCGGCGTTGCTCACTGGTGACTACTCCGGCTGCTCGGGTACGTGGGCACAGCCTATGTGGCCAGCTGCTGATCATGCCTACAAGGTCGTAATCAGGACCGGATTTCGACCGTATCGCCGGCTTTGATCTCGCCGGGAAGTTCGACCCAGCCGGTCACTCCCCGCTTGTGCATCGCAGCCTTGGGGAAGGACGTCGAGGTGATCCCGTGAACCTCCGCGACGAGGGCTCCGGCGATCGTGCACGGATCGTTCTCACCGCCGAGCATGATGACGGCCCCCGACGAGAAGACCAGACGGGTCATGAGGGGCAGCGTTGTCAGGTTGGCGGCCCCGCGCAGATAGATGTTGTCGGCGATCAGACCTGGCTCGATCTCAGTGATGCCCAGTGCGGCCGCGACGTCCTGCAATTCGGTCGCCTCGACTATCGACACCTGACGATGGTTTCGAATCTCGGTGCCCTTGGTGTAGTGCTTGCTCTGCCGCGAATTCGACTTCATGGTCAGCCCATGGTGTCGATCGCCTACCGGCCCACCCCAGTCGAGCACCAGGGAGTCGACTGTCACCGGCACCTTGGAGCCGGTGGGCCAGATGTGGCAGGCCACAACCTCGGCCGTTGGGTAGCTCACGCGGTTGCACCGCCGGTGAGGATGGTTGCGGTCGTGCCGCTGGCGCGGGCTTCGAGTGCTTGCCGGTGCAACCGTCCAGCACGATATGACGATCGCACTAGCGGCCCACTCATGACGCCCGAAAACCCAATGTCCGCAGCAGTTTTCGCCAGCGCGACGAACTCCTCTGGGTGCACCCAACGCTCCACTGGGTGATGACGCGGAGTCGGACGCAGGTACTGCGTGATGGTGATGAGTTCGCATCCTGCTTCGTGTAGGTCGCGCAGCGCCTGCACTACTTCTTCGATCTCTTCGCCCATCCCCAGGATGAGGTTGGACTTGGTGATCATCCCCGCTGCTCGCGCCTGAGTTAGAACGTCGAGTGAGCGCTCATAGGTGAACGCTGGACGAATTCGTTTGAAGATGCGCGGCACAGTCTCGACGTTGTGTGCGAGCACCTCGGGGGCAGCGTCGAAGACTTGGGCGAGCAGGTCAGGCTTGGCGGAGAAGTCAGGGATGAGCACCTCGACCCCGCAGCCGGGCACTGCGTCATGAATCGCGCGCACTGTCTGCGCGTAGAGCCAGGCACCTTCGTCAGGTAGGTCGTCGCGCGCAACCCCGGTAACCGTGGCATACGCCAAACCCATGGTCTGAACGGATTCTGCGACCCGACGGGGTTCGTCGAGGTCGAGTGGCTCGGGCTTGCCGGTGTCGATCTGGCAGAAGTCACAACGGCGAGTGCACTGAGCCCCGCCTATGAGGAAGGTTGCTTCCTTGTCTTCCCAGCACTCGTAGATGTTGGGGCAGCCGGCCTCCTGGCACACCGTGTGCAAGCCCTCGGTCTTGACCAGTTCGGTAATGCGCCGAAACTCGGGTCCGGTCTTCATCTTGGTCTTGATCCACGGGGGCTTGCGTTCGATTGGTACCGCTGCGTTTCGCGCTTCGATCCGCAGCATCCGTCGGCCGTCAGGCGCGGTCGCGACGACATCGTTAGCGGGTGCGTCGATCGGGCTCTGGGTCACGGGGTCCACCCTATGTCGAGCACTTCGCGTAGCCGCGCTTCGACCAGTGGCAGGACCTCGTTCACGCTGACTCGTCGCCCGAGCTCGGCGCTGAGCGAGGTGACCCCAGCGTCCGTGATACCGCAGGGCACGATCCGGTCGAACCAGGAAAGGTCGCAGTCGCAGTTGAGTGCGAAGCCGTGCAGCGTGACTCCGCGAGAAACGCGCACACCGATCGCCGCGATCTTTCGTTCTGGCCGTGTTCCACGTAGTGGCTCGTCGGCTGCGACCCACACTCCGCTGCGCCCCGTGACCCGTATGGTCTCGAGCCCAACGTCAGCGCAGACTCCGATCAGCAGTGCCTCGAGGCGTCGCACGTGTGCCACGACATCGATCGGCTGGGTGAGGCGCATTATGGGATAGCCGACGAGTTGCCCAGGGCCGTGCCACGTGATGCGTCCGCCGCGATCGACTTCGACCACCGGTGTGCCGTCGGTGGGTCGATCCTCGATCGGGGTGCGGCGACCTGCGGTATAGACCGAGGGATGTTCGAGCAGTAGCACGGTGTTTGGGTGCTCGCCGTTGACTACGCCCTCGTGCACTCGCCGCTGTTCGTCCCATGCGAGTTCGTACTGGACTGACTCGTCACCAAAGCCAAGTCGCTTGATCTCAAGCGATGCAGAGGTCGACGCAGTGGTCATGTGCCTCAGCCTAAACCGGTTGGAACGTCAGGCATAAAGCGTGTGCTGCGCTGGGTGACTAGGTCTGTCCTAGTCCTCGTCATCAGGGAAGAGTGAACCGGATCCCACCGGTGAAGAGTTGAGCCGCGTGATCTGCTCGGCAGAGAGTTCAATGTCGAAGGCGGCGGCATTGGAGTCAGCGGTTGCAGCGCGAGTAACCGCTGCGATGGGCACTACCACCGAGCCGTTGGACAGGAGCCACGCGAGGGTCACCTGATGGGCGGTCACTGTGCGACCAGTGGCACTGCTGATCTCTGTGGCGACGTCGGCGAAAGCGGGATAAAGCACGGGCAGACGTGCGGCATCATCGCCGCCGCCGAAGGGCGACCACGGGAAGTACGCGACACCCTTGTCGATACACCAGGCAAGCACATCGGTGTCATCGCGGTAGCGCGGGCTGCGCTCGTTCTCGACGCCGGAAATCGCGCCACCGCTTACCTCCCAAGCGATTTCGCACTCGTCCAGATGCACGTTTCCGATGCCGATACGTGGTGTGAAGCCGGCGTCGCGCACTGCGAGCATGTTTTCGACCGTGGTAGCGAATGGCTGCTGCTCGCGATTGAGCCGGTGCAGCAGGATCGTGTCGGGCTCGAAGCCTAGGCGCGCAACGCTCGCCTCTGCTGCGCGTAGCAGGTAATCACGTGAGCCATCGCGACCCCAGAGGTCGTCACCGTCGGGGCCGACGGTGAGTGTGATGCCAATTTTGGTGACGACGATTATCTTGTCGCGGCCACCCGACCAGGTGCGCACTGCTTCGCCGACAAGGCGTTCGTCGTAGCCGAAGTGAGCAGCGTCAGGTGCGTAGATGTCGGCGGTATCGACCAAGGTGATTCCAACGTCGAATGCGTGATGCAGTACCGCGATCGCATCGTCCCAGGGCATCAGTTCGCCAGTACTGCGCAGTGGTTCGGCGAGCAACATGCCGCCGACGCCGATCACAGGGACGGGCTTGTCGGTGAGCTGGGGGAGCGCGACGTGACGCATGACGGTGTCCTTCTGTCTCGATGATTAGGGCTGAAAGTGCTTGCGAGAGTGCGCTTTACCTGGTTTGCTGCTAGCTGATAGGGCCCGGTGCAAGCCGAGGGG
>Ga0194050_1000092_pt1 | contig 27195 bp, 26 predicted proteins | sample SepL2310m_MetaG_FD_148657 | JGI IMG/M metagenome (GOLD analysis project Ga0194050, IMG submission 148657) | Anoxic zone freshwater microbial communities from boreal shield lake in IISD Experimental Lakes Area, Ontario, Canada - Sep2016-L239-10m | ecosystem: Environmental > Aquatic > Freshwater >...
GGGCTATGAGTGATGAAGCCCTGGGCTTAGATGAGGCGTATTCAGTACAGAGCCCTGATGATAATCGTCGACTCTATGCCAAGTGGGCCGCCACCTATGAGTCTTCATTTGTCGATGCCAAGCAGTATCGATATCCCAAAGCGATTGCCGAAGTCTTTAATGATGAGGTAGATGCCGTTACTCGCGTTTTAGATATCGGTACGGGCACTGGTCTAACTGGCATGTATGTCTCCAGACTGCGGCCGGGGTTAGTTATAGACGGTATGGATATTTCGCCAGAGATGTTGGCACAGGCGAGATTGAAAACTCGCGCAGATGCCAGCGCTGTTTATCGCGAACTCTATGTCCGAGATTTAACCGAGAGCGTTGAGAATGAAAATAAACCATATGAGGCGCTGTTTTCTTCAGGCACATTTACCCACGGACATTTAGGCCCGCAATCCCTGCGCAACTTATTGCCACTGCTTGCTAATAATGGCTGGTTGATTGTTGGTGTTAATAATGAGCACTTTGAAGCTAAAGGCTTTGCCGAAGAACTCGATTTATTAGTTGCACTAGGGGCAATTAAAACACCAATAATTAAACGCATAGATGTCTACGAACCTGGCAGCGTTCATTACGGAGATCAAGCCCGCGTGATTATTACTCGTGTAATTATTTAACTGAGCGAAGAACCGCCGTTACTTTTCCTAAGATTTCGCAAGTATCGCCATCGATAGGTGCAAAGTCATCATTAGCTGGCAGCAGCCAGATATGCCCATTTTTACGTGAGAACGTCTTCACTGTTGCTTCACCATCAATCATCGCGGCAACGATTTCTCCGTTGTTGCAATCTTTTTGTGAACGGATAACAACATAATCACCATCGCATATCGCTGCATCGATCATCGATTCGCCAACGACTTTGAGCATAAACAAATCTCCACTACCCACCAACGATTCTGGAAGGGGATAGGTCTCTTCAATAACTTGTTCAGCGGTGATGGGACCACCGGCTGCAATGCGGCCCACCAATGGAATGAGACGTGTTTTATCTACGTTCGCATCTTCAGGTGTAAGTTCGAGTGCACGGCCTTTGCTTTCATCACGACGGATAAAGCCTTTAGATTCAAGGATTTCTAGCTGGTACTTCACCGATGCAGTGGAGGTGAGGCCAACGGCCGCGCCGATCTCACGCATCGAAGGGGCATAGCCATGCTCATTCATAGCGCTCTGAATAACGGTAAGGATCTCGGCTTGGCGCGGGCTCAGGCCGGCGCTGGAAGGGCTCTGTGTGCTCATGGATAGATAGTGACAGATATTCACCCAAAATTCAAACACCTGTTCGAAAAATACTTGCCTTTTGTCAGTGGTGTGGTGTTTAATTATCTTATTCGAACACGTGTTCGATTACCTTCCCCAAGGGCATGGGCAGAAAAAGTACGAGGAGAACGACATGAGCGCAGTAACATTTAATTCAGTAGCTCTAAAAAGCAGTGTAAATCAGGGCTTTCTAGCCACTCCGTCCGGCGGTCTCAATCGCCGTGGCCGCCTTGCTCGCACTCTTGTCGTTGCTTCGTTGGCCGTTGTTCTAATGGCCGGCTTCGCCGCCCGATCTGGGGCAGGGGATCAAGTCAGCCATGCCAGCTCATATGTGACCGTAGCTGTGCCAGCAGGTGCCACGTTGTGGTCAATCGCCTCGGCATATTCAAAGGGAGATACCCAGGCGATGGTGGAAGCTATCCGTGAAGCCAATAATTTAAGCGGCTATGACATTGTCGCTGGTGCCCGTCTTCGCATCCCAACTGCCTAGAAAGAACGCGGTATATGTTCTGCGCTGGGTGAGTGCTAGCCCCGACACGCCGTTCATCTAATGTTTGCCTACTGAGCAGGCAAACCCTCCTGTTATGCTTTATAGTTCCTACTAGATGTAGGGGTCAAAGCCAATAAAACTTCCATAAGTAGTGTTTTTGGAGTATATTTGGAAATCCCCTCTTTAGCGCTAAAAAGGGAAAAAGCAAGCAGGATGAAGGGAGACACGCCGAAATGATTTGCCCGTTTTGCAGACACGATGATTCACGCGTCGTCGACTCTCGCCCTGCCGAAGATGGCACCCAGATTCGCCGCCGCCGCGAGTGCCCACAGTGCGGTCAACGTTTTTCAACTCAGGAAGTAGCCGTGCTCAGCATCATCAAGCGCAGCGGAGCTACTGAGCCATTTAGTCGTGAAAAGGTCTTGGTCGGTGTTCGTAAAGCCTGCCAGGGTCGCCCGGTCAATGAAGATGATTTGGTTCTACTGGCTCAGCGCGTGGAGGAAAACCTTCGCAGCACTGGTCAGGCCGAAATCGAAGCTCAAGAAGTGGGAATGGCTATTTTGGCACCGCTTCGAGAACTCGATGAGGTCGCTTACTTACGTTATGCCTCTGTGTACCGTAACTTTGCCTCCCTTGAGGATTTCGAAGGTGAGATCGCACTTTTGCGCGCTCTTCCTTCGAGTTCAAAAACTGCAGACAACCCCCGTGCAGATGTTCGACAAGAAAAAATCACCACAAGTTCAGCACCAGCAAGTAAATAATAAAAGACCTACTACAAGAAATTCGGGGAACACATATGTCAGAGACGGTTATCAACCGACCAGCCAAGATCAAGGCTCATAACACCATCAAGGGTAAGGGCTTAACGATCGAGCGTATCTACACAACAGCTGGCGTGCATCCATACGATGAAGTTAAATGGGAGCGCCGCGATGTCGTGCAGAGCAACTGGAAAACAGGAGAGACCGTATTTGAACAACGGGGTGTCGAGTTTGCAGATTTTTGGTCGGTCAATGCATCGATGATTGTTACGACTAAGTATTTCCGCGGCGCAGTTGGTGCTGAAAACCGCGAGTGGTCATTGAAGCAAGTTATCGATCGCGTAGTACTTACCTATACCAAGGCTGGAAAAGAGCATGGCTACTTTGCGACCGATGCCGATGCAGAAATCTTTGAGCACGAACTCACTCATATGTTGCTCCACCAAATATTTGCATACAACTCACCGGTCTGGTTTAACGTTGGCACAGCATCACCTCAGCAAGTAAGTGCCTGCTTTATTCTCTCAGTCGATGACACGATGGAGAGCATTCTTAACTGGTATCGCGAAGAGGGAATGATCTTCAAGGGCGGTTCAGGAGCTGGACTTAACTTATCCCGCATCCGCTCTTCTAAGGAGCTCTTAAAATCAGGCGGAACTGCATCTGGGCCAGTCTCATTTATGCGTGGAGCCGATGCCTCGGCTGGAACAATCAAATCTGGTGGTGCAACACGACGGGCCGCAAAGATGGTTGTTCTAGATGTTGCTCACCCAGATATCGAAGAGTTTATTGAGACAAAGGTCAATGAAGAGAACAAGATTCGTGCATTGCGCGATGCTGGCTTTGATATGGATCTTGGCGGCAAGGACATCATCTCGGTTCAATACCAAAACGCTAACAACTCAGTTCGTGTATCAGATGAGTTTATGCGTGCAGTTGAAAAGGGCGAGCAGTTTGGTCTGACCGCCCGCTCAACTGGTGAAGTAATTGAAAGCGTTGATGCAAAGAGTTTATTTACCAAGATGGCACAAGCTGCATGGGCATGTGCTGATCCTGGAATTCAATACGATGACACGATCAATGATTGGCACACCAATCCAGAGACCGGTCGTATCAATGCATCCAACCCTTGCTCTGAGTACATGTCACTGGATAACTCTTCATGTAACTTGGCCTCTCTTAACTTAATGAAGTTTCTTAAAGCCGATGGATCATTTGATGCAAAGACCTTTGGTAAGGCCTGCGAACTCATCATTACATCGATGGATATCTCCATCTGTTTTGCAGATTTTCCAACCGAGGCAATCGGTGATACCACTAAGGCCTACCGCCAGCTAGGAATCGGTTATGCAAACCTAGGTGCGCTCTTGATGGCATCGGGTCTTGCCTATGATTCTGAAGGCGGGCGTGCATTAGCAGGAGCCATCACATCATTGATGAGCGGAATTACCTATAAGCGCTCAGCAGAGCTCGCTGGAATCGTTGGACCATATGCAGGCTTTGCACAAAACGCTAAGCCTCACGCCCGCGTGATGCGCAAGCATGCAGCGGCATCAAGTTCGGCAAAGTCTGAGACAACCCTTGATCGCGATGTATGGACTGAGGCCAACAAGGCCTGGGATGCATGTCTTTCAACGGGAGAAAAGAATGGTTGGCGCAACGCGCAGATTTCAGTTCTAGCACCAACCGGCACAATCGGTTTGATGATGGACTGCGATACAACAGGTATCGAGCCAGACTTCTCATTGGTTAAGTTCAAGAAGCTCGTCGGTGGCGGATCTATGCAGATCGTTAACCAGACAGTTCCAGCGGCCCTTCGCAAATTGGGCTATGCCGAAGAGACAATCGAAGCGATCGTCGAATTCATCGCAGCACATGGTCACGTCATCGATGCTCCAGGGTTAAAGCTCGAGCACTACGACATCTTTGACTGTGCGCTCGGTGCTAGATCGATTGCAGCTATGGGCCATGTGCGCATGATGGCGGCATGCCAGCCGTTCTTATCAGGTGCGATCTCAAAGACGGTCAACCTTCCAGAAGATGCAACTGTTGAAGAGGTTGAAGATGTCTACTTCCAAGCATGGAAGATGGGCGTAAAGGCACTGGCTGTCTATCGCGATAACTGCAAAGTTGGTCAGCCACTTTCTGATGGCAAGGCCGCTAAGACATCTATTCCAGAGGCTGCAACACATCCTGCAACTCCACTTCGCAAGCGTCTTCCAAAGTCACGCCCATCAACGACAACATCATTCTCTGTTGGCGGAGCTGAGGGTTACATGACATCAGGTGCTTATGCAGATGGTGCACTTGGTGAGGTCTTCTTAAAGCTAGGCAAGCAGGGATCAACTCTTGCCGGCGTAATGGATGCATTCTCAATCGCAGTATCAATCGGTTTGCAGTATGGCGTTCCACTAGAGACCTTCGTGGAGAAGTTCACTAACTTGCGCTTTGAGCCAGCTGGTATGACAGATGATGCCGATATCCGCATGGCACAGTCCATGATGGATTACATCTTCCGTCGTCTAGCACTTGATTACTTGCCATTTGAATCACGCAGTGCAATGGCGCTGTACACAGCATCAGAGCGCGCTCGCGCACTCGAGACAGGTGAGTACACCGAAGATGTTATTGAAGATTATGAGAACTTAGAAATCACTGCTCCGGTTGCTACCGCACCCGTTGAAAAGCCAGTAACGATCACTATCGATAGTAAGCAGCAGTTCGGTTCATCAACTGAATTGATGGAGGCGTTATCGGGCGTGAAGGCCGATGCGCCTTTGTGTATGACATGTGGCGTGAAGATGCGTATGTCAGGTGCTTGCTATGTCTGCGAAGGCTGTGGCAACACTTCTGGTTGCTCATAAAAAATAATTACCAGTAGTTAAAACCCCGCCAATCGCACTGATTGGCGGGGTTTTTCTATCTGTAGTTCTGTGGGTCACGCGTAAATCGGGGGTGGCACTCAAGTGCAATCCCCACTTCTTGGAGTAAAAGGTGCGGCCTCAGTATTTTCTCCACAGAAGGGTGCAACTGAAGAGCAAATAGTCGAACTTGAGAATGCATTACAACATTTTGCCTCTCTCACAAAGCATGCAGATAGTGCCGGCAGTGGGGCAGCAGGTGGAAGCGCTCATGGTCTGAGCGCACTATGGGGTGCAGCGATTGCGAACGGCGCAGAAAAGATTGCAGATCTGTGTGGGATCGAGGCTGCATTAATAGGCATGGATTTATTAATAACAGGTGAGGGACGTTTAGATTCGCAAAGTTTTCAAGGCAAAGTTGTTGGCCACATGAGTAAAAGCGCCGCTGCAGCACACGTTCCAATTGCTTTCTGTGTCGGTTCACTTGAAGGAGATTTTCCATCGACATGTGTCGGGGGAGTATCGCTATCTGAGATTGCCGGCAGCTCTGCCTTAGCTATGCAGAATCCAGATGAATATCTCTTTGAAGCCGGTGTACAACTCACGCATTTCCTATAGGATTTCGAACATGCCTCAGCCAGTTAAATCCATAAGTGTCAATCACAAGATTTCAACACCTGAGTGGGCACTCCTTGAGCGCGAAATAATCGACAAGCTCAATGCTGCAGCACCAGAGTTCGTGGCTCGATATACCAGGGCTGATGGATCATTAATCTGGCGTGATACATGGGGAAGCATGGATGGCTCCGATGATCCCTACGAAGCATTTATGTATCTTGCGCTTTTATACGCGATGGGTGGAAGCGAAGAAGTCTATGAACTTGCCCGCAAAATGTGGGATGCAATCACCATCCAATGGACGGCATACGGTCAGATTTATCGAGAGTTTGATGGCTATTACGACTGGATGCATCATGGGGAAGGCTATCTCTACCATTACTTTTTCGGTTTAACTAAACCCAATTCACTTATCGATCGCCAACGCGCTAAGCGATTTTCAGACATGTATACGGGGCTAGATCCTGAAGCAAAGAACTGGGATGGCGATAAGAAAATGATTCTCTCTCCGTTGACTGGTAGTCGTGGTCCGCGGCAAGTGGTAACTCATGAAGATTGGCAGACTCACCGCACCGTGCTTGATGATTACTTGGCACCTTATGAAGATATTGTTAAAACTGATTTTTCAACCATGCGCTGCCATTGGTCGGATCCGCAAGTCTATGACGATCTAATCAAGAAGATGAATGAGCGAATGAATCGTGGAGATGTCCCACTCAATCTCAATGCGACATCATTGATGACGCATGCCTTTATGTATTCAAGCGAAAATCGATTGAAGGATTGGGTTCTTACCTATCTTGGTGCATGGAAAGAGCGCACAGCGACAAATAATGGAATCATGCCCGACAATATTGGACTCTCTGGAAAAATTGGTGAGTACAACGACGGTAAGTGGTGGGGCGGCTATTACGGTTGGCGCTGGCCTCATGGATTCATGACGATAATGGAGCCTCTGACTAATGCTGCAATGAATGCAGTATTACTCACTGGTAATTACGAGCATTTAGATTTAGCTAGATCTCAGTTTGATCTCATTTGGTCACTTCGCAAAGAAGTCGATGGCGTCGTCAAAGTTCCACATCGCCACTTTGATGCTGGTTGGGGCGATTATCGAACTCCATCACCACGACATATGATTTATCTGTGGACTTCATCTATGGCCGATGAGGACCTGGCGCGAATCACTGCGCTACCGCGCGATAACGACTGGAATGCCATTGCAATTCCAGGGGTATCAGGGAGAGATTCGTTAACGGGTCGAGATACTAAGCACTACATTGCAAATACTCTGCCCTGGTTCCAATTTATACAGGGCGAACTACCCGACTATCCAGTTCAAATCTTGAAGGCCAACATCGAATTAATTAATACACAACTACGAAAGATGCGTTCGAAGACAGGCGATCCGCGGGGTTGGGATATGTATGATCCCGCAACTGCCGATGAGGTTGTTGGGTTAGATCTACGAATCGACGGATATCAGATACACGCATGGCAAGAGTTCAGTCCAATCTATTTCGAGGGCTTGGCGCAGATGACGATGGGTTCACCTATGCATATCTCGCATGGGGGATTGCAACACGGAAAAGTGCGTTTCTTCGACGGAGAACTACAACGTCCCGGCTTGCCTGCAGACATTGGCGCAATTGTAGATTCCTTAACAGCGACCACTATTGGTATGAAGATTGCAAATACAAGCTCTACTTCATCGCGTTCACTTGTGGTTCAAGCCGGTGCATTTGGTGAGCATAAATTTGTATCAGTCGTTGTTGAACTTGAATCTGGCGCCAGTGAACGGCATGAAATCGGATCAAAATGGTTCGAAATTAACTTAGGAGCACAGGCAGGGGCGACTCTAACTTTCATCGTTGAGCGCTATGTCAATGCTCCAAGTTATGAAACACCGTTTTCTGCGCTAGAGGATTGGGATCCATTGATCAAGGGCCGACCAGCAGAGAATTTTGCACGGTAGAACAATGTTTTGGAGCGAGTTTTCAGATTTACGAATCCCGAGTTCGCTCAATACCCTGCCCATCAATGGTGAATTTCCAGACGAGGGTGATCTTTCAACAATTACTTTCTATGTTCCACCGTATATGGCAGGGGCTCGAGCCCTTGAACCAATTGCAAAAATGTCCTCGCTGCAAGTTATCCAAAGCCCAAATGCGGGAGTCAATGATGTGCTTGCGATACTCCCGGAGGGAGTCACTCTTTGCAATGCCAAAGGCGTTCACGATGCATCAACTGCGGAGTTGGCCATGGGGTTAGCGATTAGTGCAAGGCGTGGATTTGCAACTTTCATGGCCAATCAAGCTAAGAGCGAGTGGATCCATGGCCGTCATAGCTCCTTAACTGATTCACGTGTTGGAGTCGTTGGAATGGGAAGTATCGGCTCATTGATAGCAAAACAACTTCAAGTCTTCAATGTTGAAGTAATTGGCTTTAGTCGAAGTGGGGGCAATTCAACTAAGACTATGGCTGACTTTGATGAATTACTTCCAACCCTAGATGTCATCATTTTGATTCTTCCATTAACGAGTCAGTCTCATCACTTGATGAATCGCTCGAGAATCGATGCTATGAAACCGGGTGCAACTCTTGTCAATGTTGCCCGAGGTCCCGTTGTCGAGACCGATGCATTAGTTGATGCTCTAAATCGTGGACACATCACCGCTGGTCTAGATGTCACAGATCCCGAGCCACTTCCACCGGGGCATCCCTTATGGAGCGCGCCACATGTAATTATCACACCGCATGTCGGGGGAGACTCAAGTGCATTTAATCCTCGCGTGCGCAGTCTTATTGAGAGTCAGTTGGAACGTTTTGCAACTGGCCAACCACTTATAAATATTGTGGCCGGCCCACTGCGTTAGAGAACTGCAACCGTGTGCTTGTCAATGAAATCCCAGTCATAGTCGATACAGAGGCCTTCACCAGTAGGTGCCATTACGTAGCCATCTACGATATTGAGCTTGCTCTTGGTACCGAACTCAAAGTCATCAAATGGATAGAGAGTTTCGAAGAATTCACAGTTACTAATTGCAAGTGATGGATGAAGTTGGACCTGCTCAAGGCCGTGATAAATCGTCGTGTGCAGTTCGCACTGAATGCCATGGGCTTCAGCCAAGTGTGCAGTCTTCATTACTGCAGTAATACCTGCCCGCCATGAGACATCAGTACGGACGATATCTACGATGCCCTCCTTGATGCAGTGAGCGACACTGTATTGGTTGCCAGCGATTACTTCAGTTCCGCATATTGGAATATCTAATTTTTCACGTAGTTTTTTCAGCCCATTGAGATTGACATCCAGGAGTGGCTCTTCAAACCATTTATAACCAAGGCGCTCAAGTTCCCGTCCTGCCTTCAACGCCTCTTCATACGATGCCATGATCACGGGATCGGCCATCAATGTGAAATCATCACCGACGGCTTCGCGCACTGCGCGGTAGCAGGCAATATCTAGATCTAAGCCTCCTGGTGGGTGAAGTTTATAGCCTCGATACCCCTTGGCTTTAACTTCTAGAGCCTGCTTTGCATAATCTTCTGGTCCAGGCAGAAACATTGATGAGACATACAAAGGAACTTTTTCACGAGCGGCACCGAGTAGTTTGTAAACGGGTTGGTGCGCCATCTTTCCAACGATGTCCCAACATGCATTATCAAAAGGAGCGTATGCATAAATTGGTACATGGTTCCAACGACGATCAAAGAGTTCAAATTCCTTCATATTTTTGGCCGAGCTATGCGCGCTTCGGCCGATAAAGAATGGCTTAACTTGTGACATTGCAGCAGCGGCGGCTTTTGCATCGAGGGCACCGAAACCGAAGGAGGTGCCTTTCACGCCATCTTGCGTTGTGATTGTGATGACGGTGAAATCTGGACGCGAACCTCCTGGAAGGCGAACGGCATCGACAGCATCGAGAGAGTTGAGTTCGTTACCTCCGCGACATGCGCGAATCTCAATATCTTTGATGATTGATGTACTCATTTATTTCCCCGTCTCTAAGAAATCCTATAGGATAAATTAGTCACAGAATGCTTCGATGTCAAGAATAAAAACAGTTTTTTTACTTATTTACAGCCTTAACCGATGGAGAGAAGCGCTTCAATGATGACTCTATGTGGGAGTGCATGGCGCTGCGCGCCGCCTTTGGGTTTTGATCAAGTATGGCTTTAGTAATTTTGTCATGCTCTTTGATAGCAAGCTGTCCTGAGCCTGAGTGGTAATACTGTTCAAATAGGTCCTGAACAAATTGAGTTCTTGATTCATTCTCAATTAAATGAAGTTTATTTGCCATAAACAAACGGAAAAGGTGCAGGTGACAGTGTGTTCGCTCAAAGGCTGAAGCCACTGAATTACTTCCTGAAATATGGGCTATGAGGGTATGAAAGCGGGCATCGTGCTCAGTAAGCGCTTGAAATTGGTCGTCGACTCTAAATTTTAGGGCAGCTTTCGCACTTTGCATTTCGCCTTTGAGTGCGGCTTTTCCAGTGGCGTCGATTTTTATTGCAGCTTGTTCTGCTCCCCATGGTTCAATCAGTAATCTAAATTGGAAGAGGTCATTGAACTCTTCCATCGAAAGTAATCTAGTAGCGGTGTATCCCTTCAGAGGCTCTTTCGCGATCAGCCCATCGGACTCTAAGCGAGCGAGCGCCTCTCTAACGGGGGTTTGTGAAACTTCTAGTTCAACTGCCAATGCATCGATATTTACTCGAGAGCCAGGGGCAATTTCGTGTTCGAAAATCATTGCTTTGATCATGTCATAAATTTCATCAGAGAGAACTGAACGACGGGGCGAGCGCTTAGCTTTTGGCGCAACGGCTTTCTTATTGACCATTCTCGCTCCTCGCCCTATCTATTGATACTTCTATTTTGGAAGTCGAAGCCCGTGCATTCCGCCATCTACGGCAAGAATCGTTCCGGTAGTGGAACCCTGCCGTGGATTTGCTAGATAGAGAATTGCACTCGCAACTTCATCTGCAGATACTAGTCGCCCAAGTGGCTGTCTAGCCTCTAAATACTGGCGTTCTGCCAATGGATTTTCGGCTTGAGATAGTAGGCGTTCAACCCACGGAGTATCGGCTGTTCCTGGATTAACGCAATTGACTCGTATTTTTTCTTTAACTGCGTCGGCGGCCATGGCCAAGGTAAGTGACATGACCGCGCCCTTGCTCGCTGAATACACAGCGCGTTTTGGCAATCCAACCGTTGCAGCGATTGAGCATGTATTTACGATCGCCGCCGATTTACTCTTTCGAAGGAATGGCATGGCTGCCGCCGAGACTCGACCTATACCTACAACATTTATATTGAGTACGCGATACCACTCATCTTCTGTTGCATCCTCAACCGTACCTACGGCACCAATTCCGGCATTGTTAGCTAAAACATCTATGGTGTCAGTCGACTTTGCAATCTCCTCGAATGCAGATTTAACTCGAGCTTCATCTCCGACATCGCAGGAAATCCAGGTCGCCACATCTGCCATCGAGCCTTCTTCAAGGTCTAAACCAAAGACACGAGCACCCTGTGAATGCAACGCTCGAGCGACTGCGAGGCCAATGCCTGCACCTGCTCCAGTTACTACGGCCGTGAGTCCTTTGAACTCTGCGCTCATGTGTTTGCTCCATTCATCCAGTATTTCCCCGATGGAAATACATAAGTGTCAATGCTCGATTGATGCATGTGCGCACCTGCTCCAGGAAGCGCGGGTGGCATGTAGCTACCATTGTGAATCAACGCCGGTTCAAGAAAATGCTCGTGCAGATGATCGACATACTCAACGACTCGACGCGGATGGTGTCCAGTAACGGCGATTGCATCCCACATTGCAATGTGCTGAACCATTTCGCACAGGCCAACTCCACCGGCATGAGGACATACTGGAACCCCAAACTTGGCGGCCATCAAAACATTTGCGATGTTCTCATTCACCCCAGCGACTCTTGATGCGTCAATTTGCATGACCGAGATGGCTTTACTCTGAAGCAATTGCTTAAAGATTATTCGTGAGCTAGCCATTTCTCCGGTTGCAACTTGAGTGGGTGCAACCTCGCGAGCAATTCGAGCATGACCAATAACGTCATCCGGATGTGTTGGCTCTTCGATCCAGCGCAGATTGAATTCGCGCAGTGAATTTACCCAATTGATTGCAACGTCTACATCCCACACTTGATTAGCATCGATCGCGATTGGAAAATCTGGACCCACGAGCTCGCGTATTTTGGTTAAGCGGCGTCGATCATCTGCCAAAGATTTTCCACATTTGTATTTAATAAGAGCAAAACCCTCGCTGACCGCCTCTTGCGTAAGCTTTAGCATTTTCTCATCGCTATACCCGAGCCACCCTGGGGTCGTTGTATATGCGGGTACTCCCTGTGAAAGAAGTATTGATTCATTCTTTGTCTTATGTGCTTCTTGGCGATCTAGAATTTCAAGGGCCTGTCCGGAGGTTAAAGCATCACTTATATAGCGAAAATCAATTGTGCTAACAATCTGTTCAGGGGTCATCTCACTCAAGAACTTCCAAAGTGGCAGACCCTTATTTTTAGAGAATAGATCCCACAAGGCGTTTAAAACCGCGCCTGCAGCCATATGAAATACACCCTTATCCGGACCCAGCCAACGAAGTTGGCTATCCGATGAGAGCTCTTTTGCGATGGCTCCAATATTTGTAAATGCATCATCTAGGTTTAAACCAACAACTTTTTCAGCCAAGATATTAATAGCTGCAATTTGAACATCATTGCCGCGACCGATAGTAAAGACTAAAGAATCACCGCTTATTGCACTATCGGTTTTCAAACGAAGATATGCCGCTGAATAATCAGGGTCTGCGTTCATGGCATCTGAGCCATCGAGCATCGTTGATGTGGGGAAGCGAACGTCGAAACTCTCACACGAAATAATCTTTGGCATTGTCTATTTCACGAATCTCTCTAGCCCAAGAGGAGTTCCTTTTATCGCCCACTGGCCCTCATAACCCACGCCTGGATGGGTTGGGGCGTGTACTAAACCTTGACTATCTACAAAGGCTTCTCGAGTAGTTGGATTTCCCCAAACTAAAGATTCGTAATATGTATTGTTCTTAATTGCCATACATAGATGGATACTTTCAAGACCCATCCCATGAACTTCAGCACGTAAGTGGTAGGCATCGGCTAAGTGGGCAATTCGCATTGCACCAGTAAATCCGCCACGCAAAAATGTGCTCACTCGAAGCGCCGAAGCAACGCCAGTTGCTACGAAATCACCTGCACTCATATGTGCGCCATCAGTAACTTCGCCCAGCAATAATGGAATACGAACTCGTTCGCCAAGCCATTTATAGGCCGTGATACTGAATTCACGCATCGGCTCTTCATACCAAGCAAATCCCGCATCATCAAGGGCATGTCCTAGGAAGACGGCATCTGTTAAATCAAAGCCAGCAGAACCGTCATACATTAACGGTATGTCATCTCCAACGTGGGCACGCAATTTCTGAGCCAATAGCGCATCTTTTTTAGCATCACCGAATGCGTGAAGTTTTATCGCTGGATAACCAAGAGCTAAACATTGATCGGCGATATCTAAAAACTCTTCGATACTCGAATACGTAACAGTTGAAGCATATGCTTGAATTGATTCACGAAATCCACCTAGCAACTTATAAATCGGTAACCCGGCGTGCTTTCCAGCGATATCCCACAGAGCAACATCGACAACGTGCGCCATATTCGGAGCAAATCTTTCGATGCGATCGAGCTCCCAAGCACGCTCCCATAAATACTCTCGCTGCAATGGATCCTGCCCCATGAGCTCGGCCTTGAATCTGCGGTCTACATAGTCTTTCAAAATCACGCCCCGAGGAGCCGCGGCAAAACCGGTTATTCCGGCATCGGTTTCAATCACCAGCCAGCCCCCAACAGTTGCTGGGTCTGAGCCAGGCAGGTTTTTGCGCCAGACGAAAGAGGGGCTAGCACTTGGATTTTCTACCAGCGCTACGTGGACATCGGTGATCTTCATGGCGTCCTTTCCCCTTCCAGCCTTGGTTTATAACTTCTTCATAACGCCTCGTGCGCCAGAAGTGCCAGCATACGAAACGCCTAAAAATCTTTTTGGAAATACTATACGAAATAGTATTTCAGGCATAGTATCTGCGCAACTGGTTCAGTAGGCAAGTTCTTGCAGACACCAGAAACGAAATGGGGGATACCTTGAAAAAGAAGTACTCATTGATCGCAGTTGCTGGTGCTATCGCAGTTGCTGGTGCAACACTCACCGCAATGCCGGTACAGGCGGCTAAGCCATCAATAACAATTTGGGTAGATGCACCACGCCTTCCTGGCGCACAGCTCTATGCAAAGCTCATGGAGGCCACTGTCGATGTGAAGGTAGAGCTTCACGCACAGGGCGATCTCGTTCAGAAAGTCGCACTCTTTAATCGCGTTAAAAAAGGTTGGCCAGATGTTGTATTCGGCCCACCAAATGACGTGTCCGTACTCGCAGATGCAGGTAACGTTTTAGAACTTGATAAATATGCACCTGCTGCCTTCTGGAAAGACATGGCAGCCGGCAACAAGTGGTGCCAATCTGGCGGTAAGACTTGGTGCGTAAAGAACGACCTTGCGCAGGATGTTTTGTGGGTCAACACAAAGTTGATGAAGGACTTCGGTTACACAGTCCCTAAGACAATGGATGATTTCGCAAAGATCGGTGCAGACATTGCTAAGAACCACCCAGGATATTCTCTTGGTGCACTAGGTTCACAGGGAATGTACTCAGGTTACTTGTGGCCATCACAGTGCCCTGTCAACCAGGCAACTTCTTCAACAGCAGTAAAGATTGCTCCAACATCACCTAAGTGCACACGTGCAACATCACTTGTGCAGCCAATGATCGAATCTGGTGTTCTTTCAACATCTGCTCCATGGGATGCTGATTTCATCAAGGACTTTGGCCAAACAAATAAGGTAGTTATGACAATCGGACCATCATGGTTTGGCGAGTTCGTAATCAAGCCAGCATCATCATGGGCTGTGCCAGCTGGTCAGATCACTGCAGCAGAAATGCCAATGTGGGCTGGCGAGAAGGTTAACTACTCAGGTGAATGGGGCGGTGGAATCTTCACGGTTTCACCTCACTCAAAGTATCCAAAGGAAGCTCTAGCTTTCGCAATCTTCATGGTTAGCGACAAGCGCAACGTCACTGATGTTGTGAACCCAGATGGTTCAAAGGGTGCACCAACATTCCCAGCTTCGGCTAAGGGAAATGCTTATTGGAAGGCGAAGATCTCTGCAGATCCTTGGTATTCATCGAATCCATATCCTGCAATGTTGGCTCAGTCAACAAAGATCTTCTCTGGAGAAAAGCCAGTTTCATATGACTCAAATGGAGCTATGGAAGGAACATTTGCAAATGCGTTGAAGAAGACAAAGAATGCTCAATCAGCACTCGTTGAATTCGCAACCTATGCAAGCAACCTTGCAAAGCAACTTGGTTACAAGGTAACTTCTAACTAACTGGGGGCACGGAGTAAAGAACCAAGTTGGTCGATTAGATCGGCCAACTTGGTTCTTACTTACGTTAATAATATTTCTCTATTGAGGAGCAAGGAAAATGGCAAGGACTAAGAAGGCAAGTCGTCAGCGCACAAGTTTGGCGATGTATCTCATGCTTGCACCGTACGTTGGTCTATTGATTATGTTCGGCATCGTCCCGGTTATAATGGCAATCCGTGAAGTTCCAGCCCCATCTCGAGTTAATGCTGATGGTGGATGGGATGCCTTCAAAATAGTCTCACAGGATTTTCGTTTCTTGCCCGCAATACAGCACGTCCTACAGTTCATGGCTGTCTTTGTGCCATTGACATTAATTTTCGTAATTGGCATGGCGCTCATGCTCGATGTGAAGCACTCAAAATGGAAAAAGTATTTGCGCTTGGCTTACATCGTCCCAGCCTCGATTTCAGGAGGCGTCGCCGTCCTTGTTTGGTACGTCATTCTGCAACCTACGTTGAGCCCAATTAAAGTTCCCTTGGGTTGGTTTGGTATCACGAACAGTGACCAAATTTGGAAAACTGAAAACCTCTTCATAATTTTCGCAGTTATGGCCTTCTTTGCTGTGGCGGGTAACTGGATATTAATTCAATATGGATCACTTCAATCAATTTCATATGAGATTCTAGAGGCGGCGCGTATGGATGGTTGCTCTGCGTTGCAATTAGCGCTTCGAATCAAACTGCCTCTGATTAAGAAATATATTATTTATATGGGTGTGCTTGTCTTTGCAGGCGGTTTGCAGCTCTTCGTAGAGCCTCAATTGTTAAATACCGGCGTCTACCAAGGAATTGCCGAGTCCTGGTCCCCGGATCAGTTGGCCTTTGAATTGGCCTTCACGAACGGTGATTTTGGTGGTGCATCTGCACTTTCGCTTTTACTTTTGATACCTGCACTTATTGGTGCTCTGATAGTTATTTTCAAGACAGACATGTTCGAAGAGGCAGAAGTCGCTGGCAAGAAAGTGAAGGATTAAAGGATGTCTAACATATTTGCTTCTTACAAAAGAACTTCCCACCTTCGCCAAGAGAGCCGATGGGGTACAGGATTAGTAAACACATGGTTGGTCTTTTTTGCGGTAGTGAGCATCGTGCCGATGATTTGGTTACTGCTTGCACCAACTAAAACAGATCCAGATTTAACGAACAAGAACCCTCTCATGTTTGGTCGTCTAGGTGGCTATATCGATGCCTGGAAAAACCTTCAATACTTTGACAATGGTGTTGTATTTAAATGGGCGCTTAACTCGATTTGGTATACAGCGGCAATCGTAGTCATTGCGACTATTTCAGCATCACTAGCAGGCTTCGTTTTGACTGCATCAAATCTAAGATTTAAGAAAGTCTATTTAATCTCAACTCTTATCATGATGCTCGTGCCACCAATGGCCTTGGTTGTACCAGTCTTCGTTTTAATGGATAAGTTATCTTTGATGGATAACCCCATGAGCGTTATCTTGGTTGCTTCACTCTATCCATTTGGTACTTTTCTTGCCTACATTTACTACTCAACAACAATTCCAAAAGAGCTATATGAATCGGCTCGCCTGGATGGCTGTAATGATTTCCGACTCTATTCGCGTATCGCCTTGCCACTCTCGTGGCCTTTAGTCTCACTACTTGCATTTTTCGCATTCATTGGTAACTGGGCGAATTATTTCTTGCCTTATATCCTTCTCCCATCCAGTGAGCATTACACACTTCCTATTGGATTGGGATTCTTGTTCTATTCCACTCCAGCCATTAACCCGGGTGTCGGTGCCACTTCAGTTCCAATTTATAAGCCCGAGATAGCCTTGGCCGGCGTGCTTATTGCTCTTCCGATCATGATTGTATTTTTATTCTCTCAAAAACGTCTGGTGCGTGGAATGCTCTCAGGTTCTATTAAAGAGTAATAATGCGACATAACACTTTAGTAAAGCTGCGGACTGGGCTAGAAATATCACAGTTTGGCTTGGGAACTGCCACCTTTGGTGGTCTCTACACATCGATGACCGATGAAGATGCTATTGCGACGGTCGACACTGCACTGGATTGTGGTGTTACATATATTGATACCGCTCCGCATTATGGCAAAGGAAGCAGTGAACGCCGATTAGCTAAAGCACTTGCAGGCAAGAGTGGCTTTCATCTTTCGACCAAAATCGGCAGACTTTTAGTACCAGCCGTCAATAGTGTGGATCCTGATTTCGCCGATACCGATACGAGTCTTGTGCGCAAATTTGATTATTCATCGGCGGGAGTTGAACGATGTATAAAGGAGAGTCTCGAGCGACTTGAAATGGATTGCGTTGATATCGTCTACATTCATGACCCGGATGACCCGATCTATATTGAACAGAGCATTAAAGAGGCGTACCCAGCTCTAGAAAAGATGCGCAGTAAAGGGCTAATCAACGCGATTGGTGTTGGAATGAACCAAAGCGCCGTTCCGACACGATTCGTCAATGAAACAGATATAGATATGGTTTTGATTGCAGGTCGCTACACACTTCTTGATCAATCTGCAGCCCTAGATCTCTTACCGGCTGCGCTAAAGCGTGACGTCGACATCATCGCGGCAGGGGTGTTCAACTCTGGAATACTCGTAAATCCGATTGTCGGTGCAATGTTTGACTATGCACCTGCTTCTGCAGAGATTCTTGCAAAGGCGTTAAAGATCAAGGAGATTTTGGATCACCACGGGGTACCCATAATGAGTGCGGCCTTACAATTTCCTCTCCGTCATCCCAGCGTAAAAGCCGTTCTCGTTGGATGTAGAAGCAGTCAGGAAGTACTCGATAACACTGCTGCATTTGATGCCGAAATTCCAGAGGACGTCTGGCAAGACCTTGCCCAACTAAGTAAAATCGTATAGGATTTCTTATGCCCTTAAATCTCCAAGCAGAAGCGTTTTTAGCCCGAGGGGCAGCTGCGGGCCTCCCACATTTGGTAGAGCAAGGAGTCTATGTAGCGCGAGGATATTCGCATGCAGAACCGGATTTAGGTGGAGAGCTAAACCCTAGAGTTGAAATCAAACATAGTTTCTTTACATCAAGTACTGCCGATATTCCAATACATATTTATGTCCCGCAAGGTACTGGTCCATTTAATGCTTTAGTTTATTTTCATGGCGGTGGCTGGGTCATTAACTATGTTGGTAAATATGATGCTCAACTTGGGGATATGGCTGAAAAGACAAACTCAGTAATTATTTCTATCAACTACCAGAAAGCACCGGAACATAAATTTCCAACTCCATTCAATGATTGCTATGAGGGGCTTGAATGGGTTATTGCTCACGCCAAAGAGCTCAACATAGATACTGCCAAGATCGGCGTAGGTGGCGATAGTGCTGGCGGTAACTTGGCATCGGCAGTTGCTCTAGCAGCTCGAGATCGTGGCAAAATCAAACTGGCATATCAGTGGCTTATATATCCATGCAATGGCCCAGAGTTTGTAGATTCCCCAGATGTTCCAAATGCTCTTAATTATGGGCTTGATCAACGTGGGATGAAATGGTTATGGGATCAATACATAACTCCGGCAGATCGTACTAATCCCTATGCCGTACCACATGCTGCAAAGAGTTTTGTTGGATTACCTCCAACACTGATGATTACCGCTGAGTTTGATGTGCTGCGCTCAGATGGCATTGCTTATCGGGATAAGTTGATGGCCGCGGGCGTACCTGTAGCCTATAAAGATTGCCCCGGCATGATTCATGGTTTCTTTAACTACGGTAAGTACATCAATGAGGGAATTAATATTCGAGAGTATTTTGCCGATGAGATTAATCGTATTCTCGGGGCCTAAATGACTATCACCGAGCTTAGGGGGATGACATGGGATCACCCACGCGGACTCGACTCCTTAGTTGCTTCCAATGAACTTCTTAAAAGTACTTTGGGAATCAGCATTAACTGGGATGCGCGATCGCTGCTGGCTTTTGGCGACCAGCATATTTCTGAATTCTATAAGAACTATGACTTAATGGTTATAGATCATCCGCATGTACCCGATGCCGTACATGCGCGTGCCGTGGTTGAGTTTGATCTCATTGCTGCTGGTGCCCAACTAGAAGAGCTTTCTCGAACCTCAGTTGGACAGTCACATAATTCTTACATTTATCAGGGAAAGCAATGGGCTTTGGCAATCGACACTGCAGCGCAAGTAAGCGCATTTCGTTCTGACAAAGCAGATGGCGCTCCGGTTTACTGGAGTGATGTCTTTGATCTGGCAAGGGAGAAGAAACTTCTTTGGGCGTATAAACCCGTAGATGCTTTTAGTACCTTTGCAACTCTTATGGCACAGAAAGGCGCAGCATTATGTTCAGGAGGCTCCTACCTCAATAAAGATATTGCACTTGAAGTACTTACCTTTATGACTGAACTTGCCTCGCTGGTTCCAGATTTTTGCGCAACTAGTAATCCAATTGATATCGCCGAAATTCTCAGCACAACCGAGGACTATGCACACGGTATATGTATGTACGGGTACAGCAACTATTCACATGAGGGTTTTAGAAGACACAGATTAACGTATGAGGATCTTCCATCTTTCGATGGTCATGCGACAGGTTCTCAACTCGGGGGAGCTGGTATCGCAGTTTCAAGCGCGAGTACAAATATTGAGAAAGCGGCACAGGCGGCAATCCTGTTAGCTCTTCCACTTATTCAAGCAACAACATACGGTCTCGGCGGGGGCCAACCAGGAAATTTAGTGGCTTGGAAAAATGATGTTCTTAATAGAACTACAGATAATTTCTTCCGTAATACTCTGCGCACTCTCGAAGGTGCCTGGGTTAGACCTAGAGTATTAGGGTGGCCAGATGTGCAGTTTGCAAGCTCTCAAATTATTCATAAGGCGTTGCTAGCGCGCATGGTTGATCACAAAACTATCTCTGAGATTGTCCATACGTACGAGAAGAATGTGAGGGAGTAGCGCCAATGAATATGTACTTTGAAGATTATGAGGTAGGAAGTTCGCGAACTTCAACCGGGCGTACAATCACTGAGGCCGACATCGTGACTCATGCGGGTCAAACTGGTGATTTCTACCCTCATCATATGGATGCCGAATGGTGTAAAACTCAACCATTTGGGGCACGAATGGCGCATGGAACACTAGTTTTGTCCGTCTCAGTAGGAATGCTTGCTGGTGAAATTAATGAGTCGGCTATGAGTTATGGATATGACAAAGTTAGATTTATAGCACCGGTCTTTATTGGCGACACAATCACTTCCAAGGCAGAGATTATTACCAAACGCGATCATGCTAAGAAGCCTGATGAATTCGGAATGGTTGATGAACAGGTGACGGTCATGAACCAAAAGGGTGAAACCGTTATCGCCTTCACTCATCTCTACTTAGTGAATCGGAGGAAATAATGAATGAAATCCTTCTGGACCGGCGAGTTCGAACGGCGATGGTAAGTGACTCATTAGATGTTGTCGGGGTACGCAATAATGTTATGAACTCATCAATTCAAGCTCTGCGCCCAGAAATGCGCGCAGTTGGATTTGCAGCAACCATTGAATTTGAACCTAGTTCTGAGTTCGATCAGAGAGATCCATACGGTGCAGCAATCGATTTTCTTGACAGATTGAATCCTGGTCAATTGGCCGTTGTCGCAACTGGAGGCAGAGATGATTCTGCCTTTTGGGGCGAGCTCTTTAGCGCAGCGGCAAAGGGTAGAGGAGCTACGGGGATGGTATGTGATGGCCCCCTGAGAGACACTGAAGCGGTAGTTGGATTGGGCTTCAATGTCTTTGGTGCCTCAAACCGCCCAATCGATTACAAGGGGCGAATGCGTGTTGCATCTGTCGGGACCATTGTCATCTGCGGTGGAGTGGAAGTTCATCCGGGAGATGCTGTTATTGCAGATGCCGATGGAGTTGTTGTAGTGCCCAAGATTCATATTGCCCGTGTTTTCGAACTAGCAAATGCACGTGCACAGAGTGAAAAGAGCGTTCTGAAAGATCTACTCGCAGGAAAATCAGTAAGAGAAGTATGGGATGCCTACGGTGTTCTGTGATTATCGAGTCGACAAGGAGTAAGAGATGGCTAAGAAAAAGTTAATAGATACTCACCAGCACCTGTGGGTGATGAGCGAACGGGCTTATAGTTGGATAGTCCCTGCATATGGGCCACTTTTTGATGATTTCACGCCCGAGCGCCTTGCCCCTGAGATAGCGCAATCTGGAGTTACTTCGTCGGTTCTTGTTCAAGCCGCCGATACCTACGATGATACTTTTTATATGCTCGATGTAGCCGCGCATTCTGATTTTGTCGTTGGCGTTGTTGGATGGGTTCCCTTTGAGCGTCCAAATGAGGCACGCACGGCAATTGAGCTCTTTAAGAAAAACCCTTATATCAAAGGCTTTAGAAACCTCTCCCATGACTACAGCAATCCCAAGTATGGCTCAGATCCTGCATGGATTCTGCGGCCAGAAGTCCTGCAGACCATCGGACTCATTGAAAAAGCGGGATTGAGTTTTGAGTATGTCGCGGTAAATAGCGATCACATCAAGAATGTTCCAGTTCTTGCAAAGACGTTTCCTAATTTAAAGATTGTAATTGATCATTTTGCTAAGCCAGATATTGCCGGAAAAGTTATGGAGCCATGGGCATCGCTGATGGCCGAGTGCGCAACTTATCCAAATGTCTATGCAAAGCTATCAGGGCTAAATACCGCGTCATCGCCCGAATGGAGTTTTTCCGATTGGCAGCCATACGTTGATCACATCATTTCCACCTATGGTGCCAATCGAACAATGATGGGTGGGGATTGGCCGGTATGTATCTTGTCGGGAGACTATGTAAAAGTCTGGGAAGCACAACTTGATGTAATTGCAAAGTACTCAGAGGCTGATCAAGAGTGGCTTTGTTCTAAAACTGCTGAAAAGTTCTACAACCTTTAATAACTAGTGGGGGAGATACACGTGCAAAGATTTGCTTCAGTAATCGGAATTAAACCCGAACACCGGGCTGAATACGAACGGCTCCATGCGGACGTATGGCCCGATGTATTGGCTCAAATTGCTACGAGCAATATTCGTAACTACTCGATTTATCGCTATGGAGAACTTCTCTTTTCATACTTTGAGTACGTAGGCGATGATTTCGATGGTGACATGGCAAAGATGGCCGCGGATTCAACAACTCAAAAATGGTGGGATGTATGCAAGCCAATACAAACTCCGCTTAATGATCGCGCCGATGGCGAGTGGTGGGCATCGATTCCAGAGGTATTCCACGTTGACTAAGCAATCTGATCTGCCATTAGATGGAATCCTTGTATTGGATTTCAGCCAATTTCTGGCCGGCCCCGTTGCTGCGATGCGGTTGGCGGATTTAGGCGCACGCGTCATTAAAATCGAACGCCCAGGTGTTGGAGATATTGGCCGGACACTTGCTTTTGCTGGTTTAGCAAGTGATGGGGACACGCTCTCTTTCCATATGATGAATCGAAATAAGGAAAGTTACGCCGCCGATCTTAAGAACTCCGAAAGTCTGCAAGAAGTATGGAAACTAATTGAGAAGGCAGATGTAATCATTCAAAACTTTCGTCCAGGGGTCATTGAACGACTTGGCTTAGGGTACGAAGAGGTTAAGAAACGCAATCCACGTATCGTTTACGGAAGTGCGACCGGGTATGGGTCGACCGGGCCATTTAAAGATCGACCTGGCCAAGATCTACTCGCGCAATCGATTTCAGGACTTCCTTGGCTCAATGGCAAGGCCGGTGATCCACCAGTTCCGGTTGGTCTTGCGGTTGCAGATATTTTTACTTCAACGCACTTAGCTCATGGTGTGACCGCGCTCTTGCTGCGGCGCGAACGAACTGGACTGGGAGGACTTGTTGAATCAAGTCTTCTTGAAGCAATGTTGGATTTACAGTTTGAACTAATTACTGCAAATCTCTTTGACCCAAGCGTCATAGTCAAACGTGGTAGCGGAGCACACGCCTTTCTTCCAGCCCCATATGGCATTTATAAGACTTTAAATGGATACATGGCAATTGCCATGACGCCGATTCCACCTTTAGGCCAACTACTCGGCATCGATCTCTCTGTTTATGAGGATCCAAAGAGTTGGTGGAGTGAGCAGGAAGCGATTACAAACATTCTCTCAGCGCGACTTTCAACACAAAGCACTGAGCATTGGCTAGAGATTCTAGATGCCGCCGATATTTGGTGCGCACCTGTCTTGACCTTGCCTGAATTAGTCGCACATGATGGCTTCAAAGAGCTAGACATGACACAGACCGTGACTCGCCAATCAATCGATGGCTCGAAGACGATTGATATTAAAACAACACGCTCACCTATACGTATCGATGGGCTGCCGGTTAAGAGCTCAAAAGGCGCTCCACACGTAGGGGAAGACACTGAAAAGATCCGCCAAGAGTTCGGGATATAGAGAGGTTTAAAGAAGATGAAGAATCCAAATCCAGATCCGATTGCACGTTATGAGATTCCAGTATGGAATCAGGATGTCCAGCTGTATGAGGATTATGAAGTGGGTGAGGTCGATCGCTCTCTTCGCCGAACCATTTCGGAGGGCGAAGTAATGCTCTTTAACTCACTCGTTCTGGATATGCACCCATATGTGGGTGACGATATATGGGCGCGTGAACATGGATTATTTAAACGCCGCTTGGTTCCGGGTGCGATGGTCTTTAGCTATGGCTTAGGTCTTTTTGCTCATAACAACGTTAATACTTTTAGTTATGGCTATGACAAACTACGTTTCATTAAGCCGACTTTTATCGGTGACACGATTTATGGAATGCGCACCTTGCTTGAAAAGACACCAAAGTACGAAACTATGGGTCTTATTCGAGTGAGCTATGAGATCTTCCGTGCCGATAATGAAGAGTTAGTTCTCTATACCGAGCATCTCCAAACCGTTCTTTATCGCACGTCACAAGCTGAAAATATCGCAGCTCAGGCAAAGGAGTAGGCCATGATCGACCAATTCAAAGAAGTTGCCGATGCAGTTCGCCTTGAAATTCCCATAGCTCATCGAGTGCCTGTTGCGATTGTTGGTGCAGGCGGAATTGTTGATGGTGCACATCTTCCGGCATATAAGAAAGCTGGGTTAGATATCGTTGGAATCACCGATGTCGATTTAGCCAAAGCAAAAGACGTCGCCACTCGCCATGGAATTAAAAAAGTTTACGCGAGCTTGGATGAGATGCTGGCAGAAACTGAGGCGACAGTTTTTGATATTGCAGTTCCTGCAGATACTCAACCCCAACTTTTTGAAAAGATTGCAAGAGCCGGAAAGAATATTTTGGCTCAAAAACCAATGGCAACAACGGTTGAAGCTGGACTTTCAATGGCAGATCTAGTTGATGAATTTAAGATTATCGCGGGCGTGAATCAGCAACTTCGATTCGAAGAGGGTGTTGCAGCGGCCCATAAGATGGTTGAACTCGGCTGGATTGGCGAAGTCAGTAACTTCTCAATAACAGTTAATTTAATTACACCGTGGGAGCTATGGCCTTGGGCCAAAGATCTTGAGCGTCTTGAAATCATGCTCCATTCGATCCACTATCACGATCTCATTAGGTGGTTCCTGGGAGATCCTAAGACAGTATTTTGTGTGGCAGGTCGTACTAATGGCCAGTATCCAAAGGGAGAAACCCGCACAATAAGTACATACAAATATGAGGGTGGAGTCTCAGCCCTAGTTCATGCCAATCACGTAAATCGCGGCGGCGATAACTCTGCAGAATACCGAATTGATGGCGACAAGGGATCTATCCGTGGGACTCTTGGTTTGTTATATGACTATCCAAATGGTCGCGTAGATACTCTGGAAGTTAATTCACAAGTAGTACCCACCGATGGCTGGATGCCTTACCCAGTGACCACTCGTTGGTTCCCTGATGCATTTATTGGAACGATGGGTTCGGTGATGTCTGCGATTGCAACAGGCAGCACAGTGCGTTCGTCAGTGCGAGATAACGTAAACACTCTCGAACTTGTGCAAGCCTTATATCGCTCAATGGATACTGGCACATCCATTGATCTCTAATTCGCTCTTTGACTTAACCGGCAAGACGGCGGTAATTACTGGCGGCAATGGGGGAATAGGTCTTGGCTGCGCTCGAGGACTTGCTGCGTCCGGTGCGAATATTGCAATTTGGGCGCGCGATAGTGACAAAAACCTTTATGCAGTCGAGGAGCTCAAGGAATTAGGCGTTAGTGCACGTTCCTATCAAGTCGATGTCACATCTAGAAGTGAACTTGAAAAAGCAACTGCAGCTACGGTGGTTGATTTTGGCGGCATAGATATTTTAATTGCCAACGCCGGTCTTAATATTCGAATGCGACCGGAAGAATATAGTGATGAGATCGTTGATCAGATGATCGATGTAAATCTCAAAGCAGTATTCAAGTGCGCACAGTTGGTCTATCCAGAGATGAAGAAACGCGGCGGAGGAAAAATAATCCTCATTGGTTCACTGACGAGTGTTCAAGGACTTGGCGTCGCTCCGATTTATTCGGCGACAAAAGGCGCGGTTGTGCAGTTAGGAAAGTCATTGGCCGCTGCCTGGGGAGCCGACAATATTCAAGTGAATACAATTTTGCCTGGTTGGATTGTTACAGAGATGACATCTGTAACCCGCGCCGTCCCTGGCCTTCCTGAGCATGTGCTCTCACGAACACCTGCGGGTCGATGGGGTTCACCAGCTGATTTTGCAGGTATTGCCACCTACTTTGCCTCATCTGCATCAGATTTTGTTACTGGGACAGATATTCAGATAGATGGTGGTTTTACAAGCACACTGGCAATCTTTGATTTACCTAAAGATTGACTTTCTACTTGTAGTCAATAGTTCTTGAAGTTATTTCGCCGATTCCTTCAATACCTGTTCGAACAACTTGTCCACCATGTAGATATACCGGTGGCTTAAAGCCAAGCCCAACACCAAAGGGAGTGCCTGTGTTAATTATGTCGCCTGGGAATAGCTCCATGAATTGGCTGATGTACCAAACTATGTGATTGATACCAAAGAGAAGATCGTTTGTATTTGAATCCTGCTTCATGGTTCCATCAACTTCACACCAAAGGCGCAGATTGTGCGGATCAATTGAATCTCCAGTAACAATGGAAGGTCCTATCGGGTTAAAAGTCGGAAATGACTTTCCCTTGACCCATTGACCTGATCTCTCAATCTGCCAGTGACGCTCACTGATGTCTTGACTGATTGTGTATCCAAGAATGTAGTCAGGGGATTGCTCAGGGTTTTCTAAATACAGCGCGCGCTTTCCAATAACAATTGCGAGCTCTACTTCATAGTCTGTTGCGGTACTGCCGGGCGGAATAACTATGTCGTCATTTGGACCAACAACACAATCTGGCGCTTTCATGAAAATGATGGGTTCTTTAGGGGTTTCGGCATTTGTTTCTGCGATGTGTTTTAAATAATTCAGTCCTACGCAGATAACTTTTGTTGGCCGGTTAATAGGTGAGCCATAACGGTGCGCATTTACTGAAGTGCGAGGCAATGTTGAGAGATTGGCATTCTTAACGCGATCAAAGGCTCCGTTTTCCAAATCTTCGCGAGACCAATCTTTGATGAGAGTGTCGACGAAAATCGCTTCTTCACCCTCAATGACCCA
>Ga0194050_1000094_pt1 | contig 27079 bp, 26 predicted proteins | sample SepL2310m_MetaG_FD_148657 | JGI IMG/M metagenome (GOLD analysis project Ga0194050, IMG submission 148657) | Anoxic zone freshwater microbial communities from boreal shield lake in IISD Experimental Lakes Area, Ontario, Canada - Sep2016-L239-10m | ecosystem: Environmental > Aquatic > Freshwater >...
ACATTAAATAGTGAGAATTTGGCCTGCCCAGCACGATTCGAACGTGCGACCTACGCCTTAGAAGGGCGTTGCTCTATCCAGCTGAGCTATGGGCAGATAGAAACACGAATTGCTGGACTAAAGAATCATGGTCGGGGCGAAAGGATTCGAACCTTCGACCCTCTGCTCCCAAAGCAGATGCGCTACCAGGCTGCGCTACGCCCCGACAAGGTGGCTATTTTACATGGGCTGAGCAATTTCACCGTAAAGTTGAAGATAGAAGGTCTAATTTAGGAGCACTGGGTAATTTTTCATTGATTTTCGCTGCAATTTGGTTGCGCGTAAATTCTGCCAAGGCTTTACGGTCTATGCCTTGTGGGGCTAATGGTAGGAACTCAAGCACGATCAATAATGGCCTAGCTTGTAGAATCTTAAAAATAGACTCTACTAATCCCATCTCACCAATAAAAGCGGCTGCACAGGATGGTTGGAGCCCATTAGGCGTCTCTCTAAAATACCGAATTACCACCATCGAAACCGGCATATTGCTGAGCACAGCCGCCTCAAATAAACTCGTTTTAAAGGGTAAAACTACGGCGCCATCTGTAGAAGTACCCTCTGGAAAAATACAAATACTTTCCCGCTGAAGAATCGGTGCCATTTCTTGCGCAACCTTACGACCATGAAGTGCACTGTCTCTTCGCACAAATAAAGTGCCTAATTGAATTGCCATCCAACCAAAAAGCGGCCACCTAGCAACTTCTGACTTAGCAACAAAACGCATGGGCTTAAATGCCAATATCGCTTGTATGTCAACCCAGGAAATATGATTTGCAACTAATAAACAAGGGCCTTTTGGGAAAAAATCTGCATTAACTATATGCATGCGTACGCCAAGTAAAACTAATAACTTGCGAGTCCAATCTTGAATCTGCTGCGCTTTCGCTTCACTACTAAGAAAAGGAAATAGAAAACAAAGTGTAAGCATACCGCGAACAATATGCCAAGTTATTGTACTTAACGTAAAGCAAATTGAAAATGAAAATAGATTAGCCATCAAGTAATCATAAAATGAAAACAAGTCATAAAAATGACATGAAACTGTCATGCTACTTACATAACTGGGTGGCTTAATGAACTTCCATGCAGCACTACAGAGCTATTTGGATTTCAGACGTGCACCTCGGAACAACAGGGTGCCAAGCAGACTACCTTCTCGATTTTCTGAAGCACAACGAAGCAGATACCTTTTATTTAGTAGGCGATATTATTGATGGTTGGCGCTTAAAAAAATCATTTTATTGGCCCCAATCGCACAATGATGTCGTACAAAAATTACTACGCAAAGCCCGTAAAGGTACAGAAGTAATCTATATCCCCGGCAACCATGATGAAAGTGCCCGCCAATTTTTTGGTTTGTCATTTGGAGACGTCAAGGTAGTAGAAGAATGCATACACGTGACAGCCGATGGGAAAAAGCTGTGGATTACCCATGGCGACCTCTTTGACGGCGTAATGCAATACGCTAAGTGGCTAGCTTACGTTGGCGATAGTCTTTATACCTTCATTCTTCATCTGAATCGCTACTTTAATCATCTGCGCATGAAGATGGGCTTGCAATATTGGTCTTTATCTCAGTACTTAAAGCATAAAGTAAAAAATGCTGTTAGTTTTATTGCTGACTATGAACATATGATGGCCCGCGAAGCTCGAATGCGCAATTGCGATGGGGTCGTTTGTGGGCATATTCATAAAGCCGAAATTCGCCAAATAGATGGACTACTTTATTGCAATGATGGTGACTGGGTTGAAAGTCTTACCGCCCTAGTTGAAACCACCACCGGTGAATTAAAAATTATTCATTGGCCAAAAATTAAAGGCGATCCAGTACTTTCGCTCGAAGAGGCATTAAAACCTAAATCAACTACTCCAAGTGAGGTGTTTGCATGAGAATCATGATCATTACAGATGCATGGGAGCCGCAAGTAAATGGCGTAGTGCGCACCTTAAAGCAAACTCGCGCTGAACTTATTGCTATGGGGCATGAGGTCGATATGATTACTCCCACAGAATTTAAAACTATTCCCTGCCCTACTTACCCCGATATTTCCTTATCCCTATTTCCAGGTAAAAAATTAGCTGAGCGAATTAAAGTATTTGCGCCAGATGCCATGCATATTGCTACGGAAGGGCCATTAGGTTTAGCGGCACGTGCCTACGGAGTGCATAACCATTTACCCTTTTCTACAGCCTATCACACGCGTTTCCCTGAGTACGTTCAAGCACGTACAAAAATTCCTGTGAGCCTCACCTATCGTTTTTTAAGGTGGTTTCATAAACCTTCCATGGCCGTAATGGCGCCAACCATAGTGGTTAAAAATGACCTTGAAAAATATGGCTTTACTAATGTTGTTTTGTGGTCGCGGGGCGTTGACCTCAACATTTTTAAAATGCAGCCCTCAAAAGTACTCAATTCAGCCCACCCTATTTATCTTTACGTAGGTCGAGTAGCAATAGAAAAAAATATTAATGCATTTTTAGAAATCAATTTACCTGGCTCAAAATGGATTGTTGGTGATGGACCTGCCCTGGCATCAATCAAGCAAAAATATCCTGAAATCAATTATTTAGGTGTCCTTGATCAATTTGAGCTTGCTAAGGTTTATGCCGCAGCTGATGTCTTTGTTTTCCCTAGTAAAACCGACACCTTTGGCCTAGTCCTGCTAGAGGCTATGGCCTGCGGTCTGCCAGTAGCTGCTTACCCAGTAACGGGCCCCATCGATGTACTGGGAAAATCGAATGCCGGCGTAATGCATGAAGATTTAAAAGAGGCCTGCTTACAGGCCCTCAAAATTCCTCGGGAGCAGGCTCGCGAACATGCTGAAAAATTCTCATGGCGGGCTGCTACCGAACAATTCGCTAGCCACCTTAAGCCAGTGCCCAATCCGCAATTACATAAAACCGTCCTTGCATAGATCACTTAAATTGAAGCCTCCTTACCATATTGATCAAAACCCCCATAAGGGTAATCGCGGCATCACACGCGCTTGGCATGCGGCTAAGAATTCTTGGTGTGGCGTCGTTTATGCCTTTCAAGAAGAAAGTGCATTTCGGCAAGAGCTCACTTTATTAATAATTCTGACGCCAGCTGCTATTTTAATGCCCGCCACCCATTTAGAAAAAGTACTAATGGTGGGCTCTCTTTTATTGGTGTTGGTAGTGGAATTGCTAAATTCGAGTGTTGAAGCGGCGATTGATCGCATTTCTTTTGAACATCATGACCTTTCTAAACGCGCCAAAGATTTTGGCTCAGCAGCAGTCATGTTGACCTTGTTATTTGCCTTATTAGTTTGGCTCACTATCGCCATACCACTTATTTTTAGTTTTTTTTATTGAAAGGTTAATGTATGACAGAAATTCCTAACCCTTTTAGGCACTTAGAGAGTCTTATTGTTTTTGATAAAGACGGCTGGGGGAAAAAATTAAAGCCCCTAAAAAAGATTTTTTCTAAAAAAATTGCTAAGAAACTGTTCGGCAAGAAATTTGCCCTTAAATCACGCTCATCCTTGTTAGCTCAAGCTGAGCCTATTGCACCAAACCTAAAACCTGTTAAAACAAAAAAACCTACTTTACAAATTTCTTGGGCCAGCGATGCGCAAGAAATAGGAGAGGCCCAACAGCTAAGATATGAAGTATTTGCCGAGGAGATGGGTGCGCAATTAGCATTTAACAGTTCTGGTCTAGATATCGATGAGTTCGATGCGTATTGCGACCACCTGCTGGTGCGCGATCAAGAGAGTCTACAGGTAGTTGGTACCTACCGTGTTTTACCGCCTCATAAAGCACGGGAAATCGGTCGTCTTTATTCCGACTCCGAATTTGATCTCACTCGATTGAATCATTTACGCCCTAAATTAGTTGAGGTTGGGCGCTCTTGTGTGCATGCTGATTACCGTTCTGGCGCTGTCATTATGGCCTTATGGAGTGGGCTTGCCCAGTATATGCAATTACATCAATATGAAATTATGTTGGGGTGTGCCAGTATTCCCATGGCTGATGGGGGGCATTTCGCTGCCAGCCTATTTAATTCATTAAAAAATGAGCAGATGGCGCCAATTGAAAACCATGCGTTTCCGCATGTGCCCTTGCCATTAGAACGATTAAATGGTGGCCTGGATGTCGATCCACCACCACTCATCAAGGGCTACCTAAAACTGGGTGCCAAGATTTGTAGTGCCCCCGCCTGGGATCCTCAATTCAATACTGCAGATGTACTTACTATTCTGCGTCTCGATGAGATTAATCCGCGCTACGCCAAGCATTTTTTTGGTACTACGAAATAGCGGCTGTTTATTTCAATTTAATCCGATAACTGCGCCCAATACGCTCCCACTCTGAAGCTTCCTTTTTTAAACTAAACTCAGTCAAAGGGTGGTCATCTGCCCAAGCTTTTGGTAAGCTAACGACAAAACCATCATCTTCGAGCGAAACCTTAACAGCAGGTAAATCGGCATCAATGCGACCGCGGCTGAGCACATGGGCTAGGCGCAAACTAAATAGCATGCGCCAATCTAAAAACCCCTCACTAGAAGCTAATTTTCCTAGCTTACCGGTATGCCCTAGCAATAAAGTCGCTAAACGTACTTGATCTTTTTTAGAAAAACCAGGCATATCGGCATTACCTGCGATATATGCAGAATGGCGATGATAGCCGTTATGCGAAATCGATAAACCAATTTCATGCAAATTAGCAGTCCACTCGATGAGCGCCAAATTATCGTTACGATTTTCTAAACTCGGCTTTGGTAATTGCTCTAAAAAATCAGTCGCTAACTTACCTACTCGCTTAGCCTGATCTCGATCGACGGTATAGCGCTGCATAAATTGCTCGACCGTAACAAAGCGCATATCGTGATGTTGAGCACGACCCAGTAAATCATAGAGCACCCCAATGCGCAACGAGCCATCGGTTACCTCCATCGAATCAATTCCGAGCTCATTAAATACGGCTAACATAATCGACAGCCCACCTGGCAAGACTGAGCGGCGATCATCTTTCAGGCTAAGCAATTCAACTTCGCCGACATTATCAAACTGGAGTAATTGCTTTTTAAGCGACTTTAAACCCTCACGTGTAATTAAACCCTCCGGATGATTCGCATCACCAGTTAAGTTATTTGCCATGATTAAATCAGCCAAGGCCCGGGCGGTTCCTGAAGAGCCTACTGCCTGACGCCAACCTGTTTTTAAAAAGGCGCCAGAAATTACCTGAATCTCCCTTTGAGCCGCTAACTCTGCCTCTTTAAAAGCATGGGCATCGATTGCACCTTTGGGGAAAAATTGCATGCTGTGCGAAACACAGCCAATGTAAAGACTTTCTAATAACTGCGGCTCGTACCCAGTACCGATGACGAATTCGGTTGAACCCCCACCAATATCAACTACCAAGCGATTGCCCTGCACAGCTGACGCTTCGTGTGAAGCACCAATATAAATTAAGCGCGCCTCCTCAACCCCAGCAATAACTTCAATAGGAAAACCCAAAGCCTGCTCGGCATCGGCAATAAAGTTCGCCGAATTACGTGCCACGCGTAAAGTATTTGTTGCTACTGCCCTTACTTTGCTAGGATCAAACCCGCGCAAGCGCTCACCAAATCGATGAATAGCATTCAGGCCCCGCTGGTACGCATCATGGCCTAATAATTTATTTTCGGTTAAACCCGCGGCCAACTTAACCGATTCGCGCAGAGTATCAATCGGCCTTAATTGGGTACCAGAGGAGGTGTTAATCGCTTGGGCAACTAACATGCGAAAGCTATTCGAGCCTAAATCAACTGCAGCAATTAGGTTTGAGCCCAGTGGGGATGAAATATTAGGAGAAGTGGGCAAATGAGCGAAACCAGTGAAAAATAAAAGATAAGCTTATATTATGAAATAAAAGTAACATATTAGTGAAATATAACCAAAAAATATGGTGACCCCTCTTCTCAACCGTGAAATCGGTATTCTGGAATTCAATTCGCGGGTCTTATCGCAGGCTGAAGATCCCCAAAACCCACTATTGGAGCGCTTGCGCTTTTTAAGCATTGTTTCTAACAATTTGGATGAGTTTTTTGAAGTACGGGTTTCGGGACTTAAAGAACAGCTCTTAAGTCAGCCTCTCAAGCTTGAACCGGACGGCCTCACGATTCATGATTGTTACCAACGGGTGGCTGAATACTCGCATCAACTCGTCGCGCGCCAATATGAGATTTATCAAAAAGTTATTATTCCTCAGTTGGCAACTGCTGGAATTCGTTTTTTAAGGCGTGAAGATTGGTCAGTGCAGCAACGTCGTTGGGCTTTAGAGTTTTTTCGTGCTGAAATACTGCCACTCTTAACGCCAATAGCCCTAGATCCTGCTCATCCATTCCCGCGAGTCGGCAATAAAAGTTTAAATTTTATTGTTTCTTTAGCTGGCAAAGATGCTTTTGGGCGTGAAGCCAATTTAGCCGTAGTGCAAGCGCCACGCGCTTTACCGCGAGTGATTCAAATTCCCAAACGAATTTCTGACTGTGAGTATTCTTTTGTCTTACTCTCCTCCTTAGTGCAATCGTTTGTGGCCGAACTTTTTCCTGGTTTAGACATTTTGCAAGTCCATGCTTTTCGCGTCACGCGAAATTCTGAATTATTTGTATCTGACGATGAGGCCACTGATTTACGTGAGGCTTTGCAGGGCGAACTGCCAACGCGACATTTAGGCGATGCAGTAAGGCTAGAAGTATCGGCAGATACCCCTCATGATTTATTAGAATTCCTGCGACTGTCAACCCAATTAGAGGCAACGGATTGTTACCGGGTAAATGGTCCTGTAAATTTAGTGCGACTTTCGCAAATACCCGATTTTATTGATCGCCCCAATTTAAAATTTCCTCTTTATCAGCCCGCTGTCTTAAAAACCGTTCCTGATGAAACGCTCTTTCAAAAAATTCAACGGGGCGATATTTTGTTGCATCATCCTTACGAAAGTTTTGAGCCTGTTTTGCAATTGCTACGCGAAGCCGCACATGACCCCGATGTATTAGCGATTAAACAAACGGTTTATCGCACCGGTGATGAATCGCCTGTAATGGAGGCCTTAATGGAGGCGGCTCGCAATGGGAAAGAAGTAACTGTAGTGCTAGAGCTATTAGCGCGCTTTGATGAGCAAACTAATATTAATTGGGCATCTAAACTAGAGTCGGTTGGAGCGCATGTCGTTTACGGCGTAGTGGGCCATAAATGCCATGCAAAAATGCTGTTAATCGTGCGCCGGGAAATCATACCCACTGCAAATTTAAGTTCTAGTAAAGCAGCACCAAAATACATTTTACAAAAATATGCGCATTTGGGGACGGGCAACTATCATCCCCGTACGGCAAAGCTATATACCGACTTCGGCCTCATGACTTGCGACTCTGATATGACGAGTGATGTCCATCAACTCTTTCAGCAGCTAACGGGTACTGGCTTGCAATCAAAGACGAAAGACCTACTTGAGGCTCCATTTACCCTCTTAAGTGAACTTATTAAGTTGATTCGCGCTGAGGCACGCGCGGCACGGCTGGGGGAAAAAGCCCTTGTTATTGCAAAAATGAATGCCTTATTAGAGCCTACTATTATTGAAGAGCTTTATAAAGCATCGCAAGCTGGCGTCAAGATAGAACTCATTGTGCGTGGTGTATGTGCCCTTAAGCCTGGCGTAAAAGGATTATCGGACAATATTCAAGTGCGCTCGATTATTGGTCGTTTTTTAGAGCACCACCGTATTTATTATTTTTATAATGGTGATAATGAATTAGTCTATTTATCTAGTGCCGATTGGATGGAACGCAATCTTTTGCGGCGCGTCGAGGTGGCTTTCCCGATTAAAAATCCCGTTTTAAAACAAAAAGTCATTCAAGAGGGCTTAAAAGTACTTCTGGCTGACAATGCTTCTGCCTGGCGCATGCACTTTGATGGCAGTTACCAGCAACTACAAACTAAGGCCAAGCAAAAGCCGATTATTGGTCAAAATGTCCTGATGGACCAGTTTTCCAGTTCCTAGCCTGTCATATTTGGAGGTTAGAATGTAAATATATGGATTCGTTGCGTCCTGAACATCATGAATTCGAGCTAAAACTCGTCTTCCTAGCCGAAAAATTACCGGCAATTGAAAAATTTCTCATTGGTAAAGGCGGGCTTAAGCGCCAGCACCTACAAGCGGCTTATATCGATACCCCCGACTTTCGTTTGGCCCGTGCTGGTATTGCCCTACGCTTGCGTAAAGAAGGCCGTCAATGGGTACAGACCCTCAAAACCGGCACTTCAAGCAGCTTTAATCGGCTAGAGCATGAGATAGCCGTTCCTCATCGCGGGACAGGCATTCCAGCCTGGTCACTGGCTGCCCATGCTGACCACCCCGCTGGGGCCATACTCATGAAAGCGCTTATTAATACCTCGGCTGAAGCTTTAGCTGTGCGGTATTCCACTGATATCTGGCGCCGTAAGGCCCATATTAAGGCGCGTAATGGCGTGGTTGAATACGCCCTCGATCTCGGTCAAATTAAAGCGCTCGACACCCAAGGCAAAGAGAAAACGGTTCCCGTGATGGAGCTTGAAATTGAACTCTTAAGCGGTCGCCGCAGTGCAGTTATTTCTCATGCATTAATGATGGTAAAGCGGTTTGGCGCCTTTATTGACACACGAGGTAAGGCACAGCAAGGCTTTACCTTGGCAAATGGCATTCAATCTAGCCCGCCAGTGCGGGCACAGTTGGCTCATTTTGCCAATTCCAAGCCAAGTGATGGCGAGATGATTACGACCCTAGTGCAGTCGTGCTTAGCGCAAATTTTGCCCAACTTAAGTGAAATGAATGCAGGTATTAGTCATTACGATGAGCACTTACACCAACTTAGGGTGGGCTTAAGACGCTTTAAATCTGTCCTAAAAATCTTGGCAATGAATCATCTTTATATGACCGAGCCCCAAATTCAATCGCTCAATCAAGTATTTCAATTGCTTGGCACCTATCGAGATAGCAATTTTATTGCCGAAAAATTGAGCCCTGCCCTAAAAGCCTCGAAGGGCCCTGCAATCCAGCTTGAAAGCATGCCACCGCAAGCGCATCCAAGTACATTTCTTCGTGCCAAGCCATTTCAAGAATTGTTACTGGCTATTATCGCCCTCGGCAACGAAGATAAAGAATCGAGTGTATCTACTAGCACTTTAAAAAAACGAGTTCTAGCCATGCTCGATATCACTTATCGTGATACCAAAAAAAATGCGGAGCAATTCAAAATGATCGACGATATCAAGCGCCATCGTTTACGTAAGAAATTAAAATTTTTACGCTACTCACTTGAGTTTTTTGGTGATTTTTGTCAGCCTAATAAACGCAATAAATACTTTAAGGTCATGGGTGCCGCCCTAGAAAGTCTCGGCAACTATAACGATATTTGTGTGGCAATTCATGAATTAGGGCCAAGTGTAGAAAAACATTCGCAGCATTGGTTTGCCATGGGCTGGTTAAGTGCAGAACAAAATCGAGTCCGCGAGCAAAGTAATGAGAACCTTAAATCGCTATATAGCTTAAAAAAAATCTGGTAACTTTTGATTATGCAAGCTTCGGCTTGAAGCGCCGTGAATGATTAAGTGCATTTGGTATACGCTTTAACCGATTAAAAACGCGAGGTACTTTGATGAGAATTAAAATAATTCTAAATATGCATCTCAATGAAGCGCACTATGCTTGATAGTGCTATTTTTTTAGAAATATTCCCGCGGCTAGCTCTGGCCTTATTAGCAGGCATAGTACTGGGCCTCAATCGCTGGCTACTTCATAAAGCAGCCGGTGTGCGGACCCATTCTTTGGTCGCAATTGCAGCTGCTTTAGCGATATTAATCATTGGTGATGATATTCATGATCAAGCCCAGGCAGTTAGTCGAGTATTACAGGGCTTACTAACTGGCCTAGGTTTTCTTGGCGCTGGCGTTATTATTCGAGAACCAAGTAACCAAAAGATTAATGGTTTAACGACTGCAGCAAGTCTTTGGGCCTGTGCAATTATTGGTGCTGCTTTTGGCGGTGGCCACTTTATTTTGGGACTCTCCGCCTTAGGTTTTATCATTTTTATCCTCCTCGCTGGCGGCAGCATAGAACATTTCGCCCGTAAGATAGTAGGTAATAGCAAAATATCTGAGACACCTACTACCCCCATTGAAGAAATTAACTCCAAATGAAATCAAGCGCCCCTAAAAAAAATATCAAGCCCAAAAAGTCTGATTATGAGGATGAACTTTATTTATTACAAATTGAGCTCGTTAAGCTACAACGTCACTTCATTAAAAATGGCGAGCGCATTCTGGTGATTTTTGAGGGTCGTGATGGTGCAGGTAAAGATGGCAGTATTAAACGCATCGTCGAGCATCTGAGCCCAAGAGAAACACGAATTGTTGCACTAGGCAAACCATCCGACCGAGAAACTAGCGAATGGTACTTCGAACGCTACGTAGCGCAGTTACCCAGCAAAGGTGAATTTACCTTGTTTAATCGTAGTTGGTATAACCGCGCCGGCGTTGAGCATGTCATGGGGTTTTGCACTGAGAAAGAATATCTGGAATTCATGAAAACGGTCAATGGCTTTGAGGCAATGTTAGTTGGCTCAGGTATGAAGTTAATTAAATACTATTTAGATATTTCTAAAAAAGAACAGGCTGAGCGCTTGTTAGATCGCACTAAAGACCCCCTGAAGCAATGGAAAACGAGCCCCATTGATCAGCAGGCGCAAAAAAAATGGCTAGCCTATAGCAAAGCGCGCGATGCGATGTTGAAAAAAACAAATAATGCGGAAGCGCCGTGGACTGTGATTCGGGCAAATGAGAAAAAAATCGCCCGTATTAACTTAATTCAACATCTTTTATCGACCCTAAGCTACCCCAATAAAAATAAGAAGATTTTGAAATTTGACCCGCAAATTGTGGTGCAATGGCCATGCAATTCGTTGCTACTTCCTCAATTAGAGCCTTAATTAGCTCGACATTTTAATAAATCTGTCATATTTGAGGGTAAAAATAATAATTATCCCCCCCGTATAAGGCTCCTATGAATGAATCAGATCTCTATCGTCGCGCACAAGAAGAACTTATGGACAGCCTTGATGAAGAGCTTGAAATGGAGATGGAAGACGAACGGCTCAGCCAAGATCCCCTTACAGCTGAAGAACGTGCAGACCGCACACATTATTTTAAAGAACTAATCCGCTTACAAAGTGAATTAGTCAAGCTCCAAGATTGGGTTGTAGCAAAAAAACTCAAGGTCGTTGTTCTATTCGAGGGTCGTGATGCTGCTGGTAAAGGTGGCGCCATCAAGCGTATTACCCAAAGACTAAATCCTCGCGTATGCCGTGTCGTTGCTTTATCAGCCCCCAGTGAGCGAGAGCGCTCGCAATGGTATTTTCAGCGCTATATCAGTAGTCTTCCTGCGGCTGGAGAAATTGTGCTGTTTGATCGCAGTTGGTATAACCGCGCAGGCGTTGAGAGAGTCATGGGCTTTTGTAACGATACAGAGTATGAAGAATTTTTCCGCTCAGTACCTGAGTTCGAAAAGATGCTAGTTCGCTCGGGAATTATTCTGATTAAATATTGGTTTTCTATAACCGATGATGAACAGCATTTGCGCTTTATGACGCGCATTCATGATCCATTAAAGCAATGGAAATTGAGTCCGATGGATCTAGAGTCGCGCCGGCGCTGGGAGGCATACACGAAAGCCAAAGAAATTATGATTGAGCGTACTCATATACCAGAAGCACCATGGTGGATAGTTGCAGGAAATGACAAGAAAAAGGCGCGCCTTAATTGCATCCATCATTTCTTGGAGCAAATACCCTATCAAAGCATCGAACATGAGCAAGTAATTTTGCCTCAGCGAGTGCATAACCCAGACTATATTCGTGATCCAATTCCAGAATCAATGTACGTGCCTTCGGTTTACTAAGGTAGGCACCAGAATTTTTAAGATTTAAATAGCAACGACTCTTTCGCTTGGGAACTGCAGGAGAAATTTACTGCCCTTTCCAAGAGTGCTATCAATCTGTAATCTTGCCTGATGCCGATTGGCAATATGCTTAACGATTGCCAGGCCAAGTCCAGTTCCGCCGGTCTCTCTAGACCTACTTCGGTCTATGCGATAAAAACGCTCGGTGAGCCTGGGTAGGTGTTCACTAGAAATCCCAGTACCAGTATCGCTAACTGAAAAATTACCTTGAGAATTTTCATCAACCTGCCATGTAACGTAAATTTTGCCGCCGCTCGGGGTGTAATGCACCGCATTAGAAAGAAGATTACTAAATGCCGAGAGTAACTCCTTATGGTTGCCTAAAATATCATGCTGCTGGTCAACCGTGAACTCAATTTGATGATCGCCATGGGACAAGGCCTCAGCATCATTTTTCAATAAAGAAACTACACTAGCCATATCAATCGGTTGCATAAGCGGTGCGCGAATATTGGCCTCTAAATTAGCTAAGGTTAAAAGGTCCTCAACCAAACTTTGCATACGCTTTGCCTGAATCTGCATCATCTGTAAATATCGCGTGCGTTGGTCCTGATCTAAATCAAGCGTTAAAACTGTTTCTAAAAAACCAGTCATGACAGTTAAAGGCGTGCGCATTTCATGCGAAACATTCGCCACAAAGTCGCGGCGCATGGCTTCTGTTTTACGTAAATCAGTAATATCTTGTGAAAATACTAAGCTTCGATTTTCGGCAAAAGGAAAAACCTGTAGCATTACCGTTAAGTTTGCTGCTGGCCCCATTTGCTCTAGCAATAAGGGCTCATTAAAATTGCGTTGCGTTATGTAGCTAACAAATTCTGGTTTGCGTATTAAATAATTAATTTGCTGCAAAACATCGCGTTTATAACTTAAGCCAAAATAACTTTCAGCGGTTGCATTACACCACTCAATTTGATCCTGATCATCTAGCATCACAATGCCGTTTGGCGAGGCTTGCAAAGCCTGGATAAATCGTTCGTGCTGTAGTTCAATTTGGCGCACCTTTTGGCGCATGCCTCGTGCAAACCGCTGTAAACGGAAAAAAATATCTTCCCATTTTCCACTTACAGCGGGCACATTTTCACTATTTCCGGCAACAATATATTGTTGCAGTCGTGACAAGTTCACATATGAATTTACTAGCGGCAGCCCTAAAGCGGCTATGGCAAAAATTATCCCAGTAGGGGCGCCTAAGTATTGATTACCCAAGATATAACCAAGTATTGCCAGGGTGAGCAATGTGCCAAAGCGCAATAAAATATCAAACATTGATCAATCTTAGCAAAGTAAGTACATAAAATCTATGTTGCTTAAGCCTAAGATACTGATTCTTATCGAAAATTTACTCATTTAGAGGTATTATCACAATATAAGCATAGAATACTTCTTTATTTTAATGGGGCGCATAATGGGAGCATACCTTTATGAGGATGCAGTCAAGCAATTGCAAGAGACTGGATCAATCAATCTCATGGATTTAAGAGCGCTTCCTTATACGGATCTCAAAGATTTGCTCGATGAAATCCAAGCATGGACTTTATATGCCAATGGCGACATGAAAAAGTTTAAGAAAATTTCTAAAAAGAATCGCGAAAAGCATAAGAAAGATCTAGTCTAGACAGATAATCCGCTCTTTTTAATACTTGATTGAGGCAATGAAATTACTACTAACAATTATTTTTGCGTTATTTTCAATAAGTATTTCGCAGGCTCAGCCGATCCGTTTTGTGGCATTCGGCGACATGCCGTATTCTGTTAAAGATGAAATCCGTTACAAAAGACTAATTCAGGAAATTAACCAAAACAAGCCTAATTTCAGCATTTCAGTTGGAGATATTAAGGCAGGCTCAATTCCATGCAGTGATGCAAATAATGATCGTGCTTTTTTGGAATTTCAAAATTTTAATGGTCCCGTGATTTACAGCATTGGGGATAATGAATGGACTGATTGCCATCGTGAAGAGGCGGGTTCATTTAACCCAAGCGAACGTCTTAATGCCATACGGGCAAAATTTTTTCCATCTAATCAAAGTCTCGGGCAAAATAAAATTACCCTCGTACGTCAAGCGGATGTACAAAGTCAATTTAAATCCTATGTTGAAAATTCCTATTGGATTAGGAATAAATTCTTATTTGTAAGCGTCAATATTCCGGGATCCAATAATAACTTTGAGCGAAACTTAGAGTCAGTACAAGAATATTTTCAAAGAAATGCCGCTAATTTAGCTTGGATCGACTATGTATTTCAGTTGGCAAAAAAACAGGCATTGGCGGGCATTGTTTTTGCTTATCAAGGAGATATGTTTTATAGCCCCGCTCAAGCAACTGACCTATCAAGCGGCTATCGCGATACTATTGCAGCCCTTAGGCACCATGCCGAAATTTTGAATAAACCAATTCTATTAATCCATGGCGACTCTCATCGCCTTAAAATCGACCAACCTTTAATGACCACCAATCAAAAATATGTTCTTGAAAACGTCTTTCGTTTGCAATTAATGGGTGCGGATCAAGTACAAGCAGTTGAGATAATAATTGACGCTGAGAAGCAGGCACCATTTAGTTTTCGCCCGCTCATCGTGCGCGCTAATAGTCAACTGTAACAATCTTTGGCTTAATGTCGCAGAATCCATGTTGAGCAATTCGCGACTGGTCCTTCAATAAACTGCGCAAGCTTTAAGGGCAAACGCAATGGTTTAATCAACATTTTTGCTGCCATTGCCAGTGGGTATTCTTTTTTTATTTGCCTGCTCAGTTGTTGATAGAGTAATTTAAATTGACGTAAATTTTGCTGCTTTCTGTTGCTGTCGCAATTATTAAAAACATGCCACATTGCGCATTCAGCATCGTCTTTACGCGCCTCAAGCACTCGCCTGAAAACGGCACCAAAAATTTGCCAACGGTTAGTAATGCAGTCAACATTTAATTTCTTAAAATAGGCATAAAAATGTTTGTAATGGTTAATTTCTTCTGCTCGAATTGCCAAGGCAATGCCTTTTAAAACAGGCTCGTTTGTTTGCGTTGCTAGGGACTGATAAAAAGTAGCAGTACCGGTTTCGACCACACATCGAGCCACCATCTCTAAGACATGAGTAGGCTCGTAGGCACTAATAATACATTTACGTGAATAATCTGCAAAGAATTTGGAGTACGCACTATCCCAATCAAAATGTGGCCATGCGTGTTGTACATAGTTACGTAAGGTTGTGCCATGGCGCACCTCCTCCTTTTGCCAGCTAGATTCAAGCCATTCAACAATTTCTCGATTATCAGCAAAATACAGTGCTAAGTTATTGCTATAGAGATCTGCAGCAATCTCTATAAATGACGCTGCCGTAACTAAATAAAATAAGTCTTCACGGTCACGAACTAGCGACGTATCTAACTGATCCCACGGGATAGCTCCTAGATCCCACTTGGCTGGTGCATTTGCAGGCTGTAGCATCTTCACCTCCCAAAACAAATGTTCAAACTGAAAATTTATTTTAAGTTAGTAGTATGTAAAACCTGTCTTAATAGTGTCATTAAATTGACATACTTACCATAACTATTGACGACAAAATAAAGCCTGACCCATTTTTATAGTATCGCCCAGCTTCCAATGAGGTATTAGCTTATAAGTTGGTGGCGCAAAAAATAGGATAGTTGAGCCATGCTGAAACCAGCCCAATTCACTACCGCGCTGAAACTCAAAATGGCAAGGTATTTGATTTGGCCCTGGGTACTTTAAATGCAATAAAATATCAAGGCAGTGCAAACGAATACTAGCAACTAATATAGCTGCCACTGGAACCAAAGTAATGATTTGATTGTCATCTTGCTCGCTCAAGGTATATTCCATAACTGCTCGTTCATTCTTACAAAATAAACTCTCAATCCGCTTTAGGGCAATTGGATTGACATTCCAAGTATCCCCAGAGATATAGGTCAGCTTCTTTAAAATACCATCTGCGGGCGCATGAAATCGATGGTACATACTTGAGGTTAGGCGCAATGTCACATAATCGCAGCCCTCATAACTGGCTGCTAGTTGCGCATCGGGAATCAGCTCCAATAAGTTATAGGTAAAGCCTTTGGCTTGGAATGCCATACCACCGTTCACTTGCCCAAATGCACCTATAAGGGCATCACATGGACTCACCAGCACGTTCTCAGATTGATTGATAGGCCTTGCACCAGCCTTCAACTCTCGAGTAAAGCAAGCGTGCATACTCTTAAAGTGAGTCTTTTTCGCCTCCGACAAATCTAATTGGGAAAAAAATTGCCAAACTTGAATCGATAAAAAAGCGACCCAAGGATGCTCAATCTGGCTAAACCATCCCATAAAGCGCGTCAGCGTAATTCGCGGAAGTCGATTAGTCAACAAGAAATTGAGATCCTCCTGACCAAGGATGCTTTGCGTAATTTTTTTAATTGACATATTTATGTCAAAAAAATGCAGTAAAAGAGTCAAATAGAGTCATTGGGAGCTAGCATGGAATATCAAATCGCTTTTAGTATAGTAGGCGCAGGTATAGGTCTATTATTGATCAAGAAAATCGTCTCACGTTTGCAGCTCTCAAAAGCCAAGCACCCGTCTTTGGCCGGACACTCGCGGATGGCAAAACGAGTTGCTCGCTTAATTCCATATTACACATTTAATCAAACATCATTTTTTAATGTTGATAATGCCCCAGCTGAAATTAGCTCCTTAAGACGAACAGGTTTTGAGCGCCTTACAAAGATATTCAAACAGCGTTTCGCAAAATCTATTTCCCTTACTAGTGAAGCAGCACAAAATATATCAGATTTACAATTTACAGCCAGCTATCGAGTGCCTTTCCAATTTAATGACTATGTTAGCAAGCACCTTAAGGCGGGTAGCTTCATGCAGTCATCTGCTGGAGTAACACTAACTGATCTAGACGGTAACATTTTTTATGATCTAACTGGCTCCTATGGGGTTAATGTGTTGGGGTATGATTTTTATAAAAAATGTATTGCCGAAGGTGCTAAGCGAGTCGAGCACTTAGGCCCTGTATTAGGGTTTTATCATCCGATCGTGGCTGATAACGTAAAACGGCTACAAGCCATTTCGAAGCAACCCGAAGTTTCATTTCATATGTCTGGCACAGAAGCGGTCATGCAAGCAGTACGATTGGCTCGCTATCATACAAAACGAAGTCATTTGGTACGTTTTAATGGTGCTTATCATGGCTGGTGGGAAGATGTTCAACCCGGCATTGGCAATCCCCTCCCCCCGCGCGAAACATACACCTTAAAAGAGGCTGACCAGGATAGCTTGCGAGTATTGCGTACCCGTAAAAATATTGCTTGTGTCTTAATCAACCCACTTCAGGCTTTACATCCCAATGCAGGGGCACCTGGCGACTCATCCCTGCTCGATAGCAGCCGCAAAGCAAGCTACGATCGATCCGCATATGCCGCTTGGCTGCATGAGCTTAGACAAGTCTGCACTGAAAAAGGAATTGTGCTAATTTTTGATGAAGTTTTTGTCGGTTTTCGCTTAGCGCCTGGTGGCGCACAAGAATATTTTAATGTTCAAGCAGATATGGTTACGTATGGCAAAACCTTAGGGGGTGGCTTACCTATTGGTGTTGTTTGTGGGCGAGCAGATTTAATGAAGCGCTTTCAGGACAAAAAACCGGCAGATATATGCTTCGCAAGGGGTACTTTTAATTCGCACCCTTACGTCATGGGTGCGATGCAGGTATTTTTAGAACAACTCTCTACACCTGCAGTTCAAGCACTTTATCAAGATCTTGATCAAATCTGGAATCAACGGGCAAATGATCTTAATCAACGTCTTCTTGAGCTGAATTTGCCTGTCCAGGTTGCCAATATGTCATCTATTTGGACGGTGTACTATACCCAGCCTAGCCGCTACAACTGGATGTTTCAATACTATTTAAAGGAACAGGGGCTGGCACTTAGCTGGATCGGAACTGGACGGTTTATTTTTAGCCTCAATTACACCGCAGCAGATTTCGCAGCAGTGCAAACGCGTTTTATTGCCGCTGCCCAAGCAATGCAGGCAGATGGCTGGTGGTGGCTAGCACCGGGCGCAAGTAATAAAGGCATTAAACGTCAAATTTTAAAAGAAATGCTCTTTAGTCGAAAAAAATAGATGGTATTACTAAAAAGTATTTCCACCTATCACTAAGTCTTAATTAATGCGCTTCGACATGTCCCATGGGGTCAATTAACTGACCGCGTAAAAGATAGATTGGGGCAGTAGCATAGAGCTTCACATCATGAAAGGGGTCGGTGAGAATTTTAGTCATCCACGCTAACCCAGCCTCAAATCCCTGTAAGAAAAATAAATGTACAGTTCGAAATAAAAGGCCGCCGGCCCCAAGCCACAACCACAATAAGCCAGTTTGCCGCACAAAGCCCTCAGTATTGGTAAAGCTATTGAGCGCAATAAACTTTTGTAAAAACACCGGGTTAATGTAGACAAGGACTGGAATTAGTGCCCAAATTAATAACAGCACAATTTTGCGGTTAAGGTTATAGCCTACTTTTATTTCTTCCTTATACTCATGTGTAGCTTGATTTACTGCATCATAACCTTTGGGCTCAAAGAAAAAATGACCACTCTGACGCGTTGTCATTGCTACTAACCAAGCCAGCAATGCAGCTGCAATCGGATCACTAAAAAGAAGCACATAGGAGCCTAGAAAGCTTAAGGCGCTTACTAAATGCAATGATTGATTTATACGACTATGGTGATAGTAACGATGATCATCCCAGCGCTGGATTTTGAGAGTTTCAAAAAATTGGATCAATATTGGCTCCTAATTGAAATAGATTTACGATAAAAAATGACATCAAAAAAAGTAACATTTTTTATCATTTAAAGTTACTTTTATGACAGTAAGAAGAAAAAGGTCACTTTTTCATCAATTTGTTATATTTCTTGTGAATAATTCCGGTATGACTCCAAACAGCCTCTTCAGATTGCAATAATTACCGAAACATATCCTCCTGAAATAAACGGCGTAGCCAGTACCATAGCGCGCTTTGTCAAAGGCTTGTATGAGCGGGGCCATGCCATCACCCTAATTCGTCCACGGCAAGCCCGCCAAGAGACGGCCACGCAAAAAGACCGCTTTCAGGAGATTTTAGTTTCTGGGTTGCCTATTCCAGGTTATAGCGCGTTAAAAATTGGTCTGCCTGAAAAAAATATGCTTTTAAAGGAATGGGCTAAAAAGCGCCCCGACCTAGTTCATCTGGTTACTGAAGGCCCCTTAGGGTGGTCAGCACTGCAAGCAGCAAAAAAATTGGGGATTCCGGTGTGCTCAGATTTTCGAACTAATTTTGATGCTTACTCGTCTCACTATGGCTTTAGTTGGCTAAAAAGTTCAATTCAAAAATATATGCGCTATTTTCATAATCGAAGTAATTTTACAATGGTGCCAACTAAAGCTATGCGGGAGCATTTACATAACCAAGGGTTTGAACGGCTTAAAGTAGTGGCCCGGGGCATTGATACAGATTTGTTTAATCCTACAAAACGGTGCGAAATACTACGGAAACGGTGGGGGCTTAGAGGCAAAAATAAAGCTGTTCTTTATGTTGGCCGCTTAGCATCAGAAAAAAATTTACAACTTAGTGTGGATGCTTTTAAAGCCATGTTACAAATTGATCCAAGTTTGAAAATGATCTGGGTTGGGGATGGTCCTGAAAGAGGCGCACTTGAATTAAGTTGCCCCAATAGCATATTTGCCGGCATGCAAACGGGGGAAAGTCTTGCCCAATATTACGCCAGTAGCGATATTTTCTTATTTTCAAGTGTTAGCGAAACTTTTGGCAATGTTACCTTAGAGGCAATGGCAAGTGGTCTTGCAGTAGTTGCCTATGACTATGCCGCAGCGCAACAGTTTATTCAAAACGGTAGCAACGGTTTACTGGCTGAAATGAATAATGCTGCAGCATTCATTGCGCAAAGCCAATCTATCATCAGAGATCCGCTTGATTTAAAAAACATTAGTCAACAAGCACGAATCACTACCCTAGATCATTCTTGGCAAAAGGTTACTCAGCATTTAGAAGATAATTACCGCGACTTGTTAAGCCGTTCAAAAAATGATTGTGGTGTTATTTCAAAAAATTTAATTACTTGCTAACTGGATTCTTAGTTATCCGATAACCGCTACCTCTTACAGTCTCAATTAAATGTTCACAATTATTAGGTGCTAATGCAGCCCGCAAGCGCTTAATATGCACGTCAACTGTGCGTTCTTCTATATAAACTTCATTTCCCCAAACGCGATCCAGCAAAGCCGATCTTGAGTGAACGCGCTCTGGATTTGACATTAAAAAATGCAGTAGGCGGTATTCAGTTGGTCCTAATGCAATTGCCTTGGTACTTGCATCGGGTAAAGTCGCCATCAGCCGGTGAGCAACTGGATCGAGTTTAAGCGGTCCAATAGCTAGGGGGCGCTCCTCTATTGCTGGGGCTTGGCGGCGAAGCAGTGCATTCACACGCGCTACTAATTCTTTTGGGGAAAATGGCTTTGTAACAAAATCATCAGCGCCAGCATTAAGGCCCTGTACTTTATCAAGCTCTTCGCCTTTAGCTGTTAGCATGAGAATCGGTAGCGAGGCTGTTTTAGGTGAATTGCGAAGCTCTTTAGCAAACTGAACTCCAGATTTTCCCGGCAGCATCCAATCTAGAATTAAGAGGCAGGGAAGCGTCTCCTTCATCATTACAGCAGCCTGATCTGCCTGAAAGGCACGATCTACCTCAAAACCAGCATGCGATAAGTTTATGGAAATAAGTTCAGCAATTGACGGCTCGTCCTCTACAATAAGGATTCGCTGAGTTGTCATTAATTACACCCCTTATTGATTAAAATTATTCTGATGCCTGTCGAAGAATTTCTGCATGAGGTAAATGACGAATATCTGCACCTTTAACAATATAAATAACAAATTCAGCGATATTTTTAGCATGATCTCCAATGCGCTCGATCGCCTTTGCTATGGTGAGCATATCTAATGCAGGAGTAATAATACGGGGATCTTCCATCATATAAATAATTAGTTTACGCACAAAAGAGCGGAACTCTTCATCGATGAGCTTGTCTTCCTTTATAACGTCAGCTGCTGCAATCGCATCTAGGCGAGCAAAAGCATCAAGGCTTCTCCGCAGCAAAGAAATTGCCATCTGCCCAGAAAGCTCAATCTCGGCAACATTAATACCGGGATTATTCGCTGCCTCAATAATGCGCTTAGTTCGTTTGGCAACACTTTCAGCCTCGTCACCTGCCCGCTCTAAATTAGTAATAGCTTTAGATACTGCCATTACTAACCTTAAATCCCGAGCAGTAGGTTGGCGACGAGCGATAATTTCAGTGCATGCCAAATCTACATCGATTTCAAAATCATTCACTGTTTTTTCGCGCTCGATAACTTGATTACAGGACTCTAAATCCATTTCAGTAAAAGCGTGCATGGCATTAGATATTTGTGACTCAACCATACCACCCATCTCAAGTAACTTACTACAGAGCGAATTTAAGTCGGAATCAAATTGCGATGAAAGGTGTTTATCTGGCATATGCCCTCTTAATTAGCCAAACCGGCCCGTAATATAATCTTCTGTTTCTTTGCGCTTGGGTTTAACAAAGATTTCATCTGTTTTACCAAATTCAACTAATTCACCTAAATACATATAAGCTGTAAAGTCAGAGACACGAGCCGCCTGCTGCATGTTATGGGTGACAATTGCAATGGTGTAGTCTAACTTAAGTTCATTAATTAATTCTTCAATTTTGCCGGTTGATATTGGATCTAATGCTGAAGTTGGCTCGTCAAGTAATAAAACTGAGGGCTTAACGGCTACGCCGCGCGCTATGCACAACCGTTGTTGCTGTCCGCCAGAAAGCGATAAGCCACTTTGATTTAACTTATCTTTCGATTCACCCCATAAGGCGGCCTTATTAAGCGCCCATTCTACACGCTCATCCATTTCCCCCTTAGAGAGTCTTTCGTATAAGCGGACACCAAAGGCAATGTTTTCATATATCGACATCGGAAAGGGCGTTGGCTTTTGAAAAACCATACCTATACGTGAACGAAGTAAATTTAAATCTTGCTTTGGGTTAAGGATATTTTCCCCATAAAAATTAATTTCGCCCTCCGCCCGTTGTCCGGGGTAAAGGTCGTACATGCGATTAATTGAGCGTAGCAAAGTTGATTTACCGCAACCTGAGGGCCCAATAAAAGCAGTGACCTTACGTTCTTGTATATTTAAATTAATATCTTTCAAACCTTGATAAGAACCATAGTAAAAATTTAAGTCCTTAATTTCAAGAGCATTCTTAGCTATTTTTGGATTAGACTCGACTAAATCATCAAGCAAAGTATCAGTCAGGACTTGTGCTTCCTGTGTTTCGTTAGTATTAAAAACAGTTCGCATATTTTTCATCCTTGCACCTTCTCACGAAATACTACCCGAGCCAAGATATTTAGTCCTAGAACAGCAATCGTAATTAATAGTGCGCCTCCCCATGCTAGGCTCACCCAATTATCATAAGGACTCATGGCAAATTGGAAAATCACCACTGGTAAATTTGCCATTGGTGCGTTCATATTAGTTGAAAAGAATTGGTTATTTAAAGCAGTAAATAGCAGAGGGGCAGTTTCACCGCTAACTCGTGCTAGAGCTAATAAAATTCCCGTTATAACTCCACTTTTTGCTGCTCGGAGTGTAATACTAAAAGCAACCTTCCACTTGGGTGTGCCTAGTGCATAGGCTGCCTCACGTAAACTACCGGGTACAAGCTGCAACATATTTTCAGTTGTTCTAACTACAACAGGTATTGCAATTAGCGCCAAAGCAATCGTACCGGCCCAACCTGAAAAATGGCGCACTTGGGCCACTACAAGGGCATACACAAACAAGCCAATAACGATCGATGGTGCTGATAACATAATATCAGTTACAAAACGGGTAATTGACGCAACCTTACTACGATTGCCGTATTCGGATAAATATAAGCCTGCTAGCACGCCAATAGGCGTACTAATTAAAGTGCAGCACCCAATCAACATAATGCTGCCGACAATTGCATTTGCTAAACCGCCTCCTTCAGATCCTGGGGCAGGTGTGCTAGCGGTAAATATTTCCCAATTAATTGCTGCAAAACCTTTTAAAAATAAGACGCTCAAAATCCAAAATAAAAAAAGCATACCTACCGTCATCGCGGTCATCGATAAAAAAAGGCCTATTTTATTGTTACGCTTTCGGCTATTAAAAATTGATGCGTTAATCGGCTTCATTTGATTCATGATTTAAGACCTTGCTTTGCTTCCATGCTAGCAAGCATCCATTTTGCAAGCGCTAGGACCACAAAAGTAATCACGAATAAAGCCAGGCCCAAAGCAAATAGCGATGAAAAATGTAAGCCGGGAGCAGCTTCACCAAATTGGTTAGCTAAAGTAGAGGCAATTGAGCTACCTGGCGCAAATAAGGATGGCGATAAGCGCAAGGCATTACCAATCACAAAAGTAACAGCCATGGTCTCGCCTAGTGCGCGCCCTAACCCCAACATAATGCCGCCAATGACACCTGCCTTTGTGTAAGGGAAAACAATCTTACTAACAACTTCCCAAGTTGTACAACCAATACCATAGGCCGATTCTTTAATTACTGGTGGAACGATTTCAAATACATCACGCATTACCGAAGCGATAAAGGGCAAAATCATCATTGCTAGAATTAAACCAGCGCACAACATGCCAATACCATTAGCAGGACCAGAAAAGAGCAAGCCAATCAGCGGAATTTGTCCAAATGTTGCAGCAAGTGCCGGCTCAATATAATCAGCAAAAATGGGGGCAAATACAAACAAGCCAAACATGCCATAAATAATGGATGGAACAGCTGCCAATAGTTCCACTGCCGTACCCAAAGGACGGCGTAAATAGCTGGGACAAATTTCAGTTAAGAATACGGCAATACCAAAACTGAGGGGGACAGCAATAAGTAATGCGATTATTGAAGTAACAAGAGTTCCGTAAATGGCAATTAGGCCGCCAAACTTATCTTTACCAATATCCCACTCGGGATCAATAAAAAAACCGAGACCAAAGGTACTTAATGCGGGCCAAGCATTAATAAACAAGGAAATCATGATGCCTAATAAGGCAAACAAGACAATCATTGCAAAAAACTGCGTTACATGGTGAAAAGCAAAATCTTGAATGCGCTGTAATTTTGCAATTTTAATTGCTTGCTTAGAGGGCATCCCAGAAGAAATAACTGAAGTTGACATATATAAAAGCCACTGCTTAAACAGCCCCATAAAAAAAGGGGCCGCTAAGCTGACTTAAGTAATTTTACTTAACTTGCACTTTAGTAAAGACATTTTTACGAATAAAGTCTGTAGTAGCGTCTGGCAGAGGCACATACTCTAACTCGGTAGCCATTTTCTTGCCATCTTTAAAAGCATAATCAAAGAACTTCAAAACTTCGGCTGCATTGACTTTATTCTCAGGATTTTTGTAAACCAAAATAAACGATGCGCCAGTGATGGGCCAAGATTTTGCGCCAGGTGCGTTGGTAATAAATGTGCCCATTCCTGGAATCTTCGCCCAATCGGTACCAGCGGCAGCAGCAGCAAAGGTTTCGTCATCTGGCTCAACATATTGCCCTGCTGCATTTTTCAAGGCAATATACGTGAGGTTATTTTTCTTCGCATAGGCATATTCAACATAGCCAATTGAATTTTTTACTCTGGTGACATTAGCAGCAACACCTTCATTACCCTTACCACCAACGGTGGAAGCTGCGGGCCACTTTACGGAAGTACCCGAGCCAACAGCATCTTTCCAAAGCTTACTAGTCTTGGCTAAATAGTCCGTAAAAATTGCGGTAGTACCAGAGCCATCAGCACGTGTAATCACCGTGATATCGCCAGTAGGAATTTTTACTCCTGGATTCATGATGGCAATACGCTTATCGTTCCAATTAGTAATGTTGCCTTGAAAAATATCCGCTAAAGTGGGGCCGTCCAACTTAATTTGACCGGACTTTACGCCGTCGACGTTTATCACCGGTACCACACCACCAATAATGGCAGGGAACTGCACCATGCCATCTTTTTCAAGCTCCTCGAAAGAAACGGGATTATCAGTTGCGCCAAAGTCAACGGTTTTGGCCTTAATTTGCTTAACGCCACCACCTGAACCAATCGACTGGTAGTTCATGCCATTACCCGTTTTTGCTTTATAAGCTTCGGCCCATTTTGCATAAATTGGATAAGGAAAAGTTGCGCCAGCACCGGTGATGTCGAGGGCGAAAACAGATGCCGAAAAGGCTGCAGAAGTAACTACCACACCAACTGTGATGGCTTTTTTGAGCAATAACTTCATTAATGGGTCCTTTAGGAGAGCTTAAATGAGCGAATAAAAATGAATCTTCCTACTCAGCATAAGACTTCCATATGACCTTTTTATGACAATCAAAACAGAATCGTTTTAATTATTAAATAAGTATATAAATCAGCTATTTATATACTTATCTTAAAAAATTTTTAAGCTTCTTTAGGTACTACAGCCGCAATTTGTTCGGCGCTACTTTGCGCTAAAGCTGCGTCTTGAGCCTCCACCATGATGCGTAAAAGCGGTTCGGTACCTGAGGGGCGGATTAACACCCGCCCGCGCTGGCCTAAGGCACTCTCGGTAGAAGTTATTTTCGCCTGGAGTTGCGCGTCATCTTGCCAGTGGTAATTGGCTGGAATACGCATATTAATGAGCACCTGAGGAAAAATTGTTACCGCACTAAGTAATTGCGCCAAGCTTTGTTTCTTTTGCCGCATCGCCGCCAAAACCTGTAAAGCTGCAATCGTGCCATCGCCAGTAGTATGGTGATCTAAGCAGAGCAAATGGCCCGAACCTTCCCCGCCCAATAACCATTGTTTTTGTTTCAGCTGTTCCAAAACATAACGATCGCCAACTTGCGCGCGCTCAAAATCAAGACCCAAAGCACGCAGGGCATTTTCAACTGCTAAGTTGGTCATAAGTGTGCCTACCACTCCGCCAACCGACATGCCACGATCGAGCCGATCTTTAGCTAAGACATAAAGTAATTCATCGCCATTAAAGAGACGTCCACTAGCATCGACCATTTGTAAGCGATCGGCATCTCCATCCAGGGCAATACCTATATCGGCGTTCGTCTCGCATACTTTCGCTATCAAGGCAGCAGGCGCAGTGGCGCCACACTGATCATTAATATTGCGCCCATTGGGATCAATCCCAATGGAAATTACTTCAGCACCTAATTCATGAAAGACATTGGGTGCGACATCGTAAGCGGCGCCATTAGCACAGTCGACCACAATTTTCATACCGCGTAAATTCAAATTATTGGGGAAGGTTGATTTACAAAATTCAATATAACGGCCAGCCGCATCACGCAGTCTAAATGCCCGACCTAAATGCTCTGAGCTGACACACCCCATTGGCTCTTCTAATAGCGCTTCAATCGCCAATTCAAACTCGTCTGATATTTTGCCGCCCTGTGCAGAGAAAAACTTAATGCCATTATCTTGATAGAGATTATGCGAAGCTGAAATGACAATGCCAGCAGAAAGGCGTAAGGCATTCGTTAGATAAGCAACGGCAGGGGTCGGCATTGGGCCACACAAACTCACATCGACACCAGCCGCAGAAAAGCCTGCTTCAAGAGCAGCCTCAAGTAAATAACCAGAAATCCGCGTATCTTTACCAATTAAGACAGTACACCGCTCGCCCGGGGCAAGATCACGACTGAGTACTTTACCAGTGGCATAGCCTAAGCGCATAACAAACTCAGGGACGATGGGAAATTGCCCCACTTCGCCACGAATACCATCGGTTCCGAAATATTTCTTTTTCATTGGCTAATTATAAAACCCGTGCCGCTTCCCATAGGCGCAGAGCGTCAAATGTTTCTGGAACATCGTGGGTACGAACTACTGCAGCGCCCTGCTCAACTGCCATAATCGTCGCGGCAATACCCGGAGCCAAGCGCTCGTGTACTTCCTTGCCACTTAT
>Ga0194050_1000098_pt1 | contig 26758 bp, 28 predicted proteins | sample SepL2310m_MetaG_FD_148657 | JGI IMG/M metagenome (GOLD analysis project Ga0194050, IMG submission 148657) | Anoxic zone freshwater microbial communities from boreal shield lake in IISD Experimental Lakes Area, Ontario, Canada - Sep2016-L239-10m | ecosystem: Environmental > Aquatic > Freshwater >...
GGGGCAATAAGTGAGTGCCGTGAATTATCAACTGTGCGCACGCCATCCGGAAAAGTCAGGCCGGCTTTAGTGGCTATCACAACTTCGTCGCGTTGAAAGAGAGTTCCGATAAGCCCACCGATTACACGTTCGCTATCGCCATCTCCATAGGTCGCGGCGGTATCAACGAAGTTTCCACCAGCATCGATGAAAGCTCGGCATTGATCGGCGGCTTCATGTTCGTCGGTGTCACGACCCCATGTCATAGTTCCTAGCGCTAATCGAGAGAGCATCAGCCCGCTGTTGCCCGCTTTTCTCATCTGCATGGAGAGACCCTAGCAAGTCATGAGAGTAAAACCTGCGATAGCCTTTGCGATATGCAGATAGTTTTGATTAGACATGCCCATTCCCAAGCAAATGCTCGAGGAGTCTTATCTGGGCGTCTTCCTAATATCTCACTCTCCGAAAAGGGAATGAAGCAAGCCCAGGAACTCGCCGCCAGACTGGGTTCTTTTCCCATCGCGCAAATCCGTATTAGTCCGATGCAAAGATGCCACGAAACAATCGCGCCTTGGCTTGACGCCCTACCAAAAACTACCCAAAAACTTCTGGTTAAGGATGAGAATCTCACTGAAGTTGATTATGGAAGTTGGAGTGGAAAAAAATTATCTGTTCTTTCGCGCAACAAATTATGGAAGACGGTTCAAGGTAATCCCTCTGCGATGTATTTTCCTGAAGGTGAAGGCTTAGCTCATATGCAACAAAGGGCTATGACAGCAGTTCACGACTCCTTGAATGTCAAGAGGAGTGGAGTTACTGTACTAGTCAGTCATGGCGATGTCATTAAAGCCATAGTCGCTAGCGCCCTTGGAATGCATCTAGATGATTTCCAACGCATTGTTATTGATCCAGCTTCTGTCACCATCTTGGATTATTCACATGGCAAAGCTCGCTTAACGCTGATGAATGATTCTCGTTCTGTTCTACATGATGTTTTAGCAGGACCCAAGCGTAGTAAAAATCTGCTTGGCGGTGGAGCAGGAAAATGAGCTACGAGTTCAAGAGCGTAGACCGCTTTATCTGTGGAACTGTTGGAGAGCCGGGTGAGCGTGAGTTTTATCTTCAAGTTCGTGCTGGTTCAGCCCTTGTCAGTGCATCCCTTGAAAAAGCCCAAGCTTCAACACTGGCTCAGCGATTAGAGATTTTATGCAAGCAAGTCTCCAAAGAAGATGTGACACTAGTAGCCGATCGAGTGGAACGTGATGATGCAGCTCTTGAGTCACCAGTCGAAAAGGATTTTGCTATAGGTGCTATTTCTATTGCTTGGGATGATTCTTTGAAGAAAATATGTGTGGAACTGTTTTCAATAAAAGAGATTGAAGTCGAGGACGAAGTCCCAGATATCACAATGAACTTAACTCTTGGACAAGCAAAGGCATTCATTTCGCGGACCAATGCAGTGGTAAATGCCGGTCGTGTTCCATGTCCATTCTGCTCTCTGCCAATTGATCCACGTGGTCACTTATGTCCTAGGGCAAATGGCTACAGACGATAAGCGCTCGATTCTGACTGTGGGAGAAATGTCAGTTACAGGTCGATTAGTTGATGCATCGAATGCAACTCTGTTTGCAACCGTTACTCACCAGGACACCGAGATTGCATGCATCTATAAACCAGTAGCGGGGGAGCGCCCGTTATGGGATTTCCCGGATGGAACTCTTGCCGATCGTGAATATGCAGCTTTCCGAGTCAGTGAATTTCTTGGTTTGGATTTAGTCCCACTCACTATATTGCGGGAAGGTCCTTATGGAATCGGTATGGTGCAAGAGTGGATAGATATCGATGAATCAATCGATCTTGGGGAATTCTTCTCTCAAGACTTACCCCAACTTCGCTCGATGGCCTTCTTTGATGCAATCATCAATAACACTGATCGTAAAATTGGGCATTTATTGCCTGATGAAGCTGGACATCTTTTTGGATGTGATCACGGAGTTACTTTTCACCACGAGGACAAACTGCGAACAGTTCTATGGCAATGGGCCGGGGATGAACTAAACGCTGATGAATTCAAGGCTTTGAAATCGATCAAAGATGCTCTTGGTAAAGAATTGGATTTATCGGCTCATTTAACACAAGTGGAAATTGACGCTTTACTTGCCAGAGTGCTCCGGTTGCTAGATAACGGCGCGATGCCTATGCCTAATCCGGAGTGGCCAGCTATTCCGTGGCCTGCTTTCTAGCGGCAAAGTTACTAGAATCCACCCATGAAATCTTGGTCTTTACTTGCAATTCCACAACTAAACAAATCCTTCGATTTTCCTCAGATTTCACTCACTAATTCAAAATCACTGAAAATGGAACTTGTTGCCAAGAAAGATATCTATCGCATGTATGTCTGTGGAATTACGCCATATGACGCCACTCATCTTGGCCACGCAGCTACATATTTAACTTTCGACCTAATCAATCGCTATTTACGTGCAAGTGGTTCAGAAGTTCTTTATGTCCAAAATATCACTGACATTGATGATCCACTCCTCGAGCGGGCCACACGAGATAATTTAGATTGGCAAGAGCTAGCAACTTCTCAGATTGAGCTTTTCAGAGGCGATATGGTGAATTTGCGGGTTATTCCACCAGCTCACTACATCGGAGCGGTAGAAGGTATAGATCTGGTAAGTGAGGCGGTCACAGCTCTACAAGCCACCGGATCGATTTATGCTATTGAACAGGATCTATTTTTTAAGAATTATTCATCACCTGACTTTGGCTCTCTTTCACACCTAGATAAAGAAACAATGAAAGAGATCTTTTCCCAACGTGGAGGAAACCCAACTCTGGCCGGAAAGATTGATCCACTGGATTGCTTGGTGTGGATGGCAAAGCGTGAGATTGAACCTGGTTGGCCCTCAATTCATGGAGTTGGACGACCAGGTTGGCACATCGAGTGCACAGCCATCGCCTTGAAATATCTTGCCCCGATTGAATCAGATGCGACTTGCATTGACATTCAAGGCGGTGGAAGTGATTTGATCTTTCCGCACCATGAAATGTGTGCTGCACAAGCAAAAGCGCTAACAGGTAAAGATCTGGCATCGACTTATGTTCATGCAGCGATGATCGGCCTCGACGGTGAAAAAATGAGTAAGAGTAAGGGAAATCTGGTGTTTGTATCAAAACTCATCAGCTCTGGCATAGATCCCATGGTGATTCGCTTTGCTTTAATGTCAGAGCATTATCGATTAGATCGAATGTGGACCGATGAGTTGCTGGAAAGTGCAACAAAGCGGGTTGCGAACATACGAAAGGCCTTTACTTCAGCCGAAGTTGCACCAACAAAGCCAGTAATCGAGAAGATGATTCTTGCCTTGAGTAATGATTTAGACACACCAACTGCTTTAGCCGAACTCGACAAGTGGGCCTTTGATTCAACAAGCGGGGTGATCGGTGGGGAGGCCAAGGAGCTGGCTACAGCGTTAGATGCACTGCTAGGTTTAGCGCTTTAATCTTTAGCTCTGCGCCTTAAATAGCGCTCAAATTCTTTTGCAATTGAGTCTCCAGACACATCAGGTAGCTCAGCGGCATCTTTAGAATCTTCCAGAGCTTTCACATACTCAGCAACATCATTATCTTCTTTTGCCATTTCAGTAACATCTTTTTCCCACTCATCAGCAGCTTCTGCTAGATCTGCCGGCGGGATAGATATTTCTAAGAAATCTTCAAGGGAGTTTACAAGTGAGAGTGTGGCTTTGGGTGAAGGTGAATTGGAGGCATAGTGGGGGATAGCTGCCCATAGTGAGACTGCATCAATTCCTCTTCGCATGCATCCATCACCGATGATTCCTAGGATTCCGGTTGGCCCTTCATAACTAGATACCTCAACACCAAGACGTGTCGCTAAATCTGGATGCGCACTGCTGCCACTCACTGAAATAGGGCGTGAGTGAGGAACATCGGCCAACATCGATCCCAGAGTGATAATTAAAGAGACTTCTAGATCATCGGCCAGATCAAGAAGTTCACGTGTGAAACTCTTCCAACGCATGGAGGGCTCAGTACCTTTAACGACGACTAAATCGCGATCAGAATCAGGAAGAACAACTCCAAAGATCTCAGTTGTTGGCCATGTGATATTGCGTATTTGTGAATCATCTACATAGATATGTGGGCGATTTACTTGAAAGTCATAAAACTCTTCCGATTCAATATCAGCAATTAGCTCTGGAACTACATCGTTAGGTTCATTTTGCCAAGCTGAAAGTAGATGCTCTATGGCACCTGTTGCGGCTTCGCCAGCATCATTCCATCCAGAAAATGCCATCACCATAATCGGGTTACGAAGGGCTGGGATGTGGTGTATCTCCATAGGACTAAACCTTAGGGTAATCTTGCAGGCTTGTGCTAGATATAAATCTTTGAGGAGACAAGTGAAGGTTTTTTTTGACGCAGTCTTCTTTGATATGGATGGCTTACTGGTTGATTCTGAACCCGAGTGGCTCAAATCTGAGAGCGAAATTACAGCCATATATGGATATCAATGGCTACCTGAGGACCAGGTTGCCTGCTTGGGTGGGCCGCTCTCTCGCGTTGGCGACTACATGCATCAGAAATGCAACCAGGCACAGACACCCCAGTTCTTCACGGACAAACTCATAGAAGTGCAATCGGCAAAGATGCGATCACACACGCCTTTTATGCCGGGGGCTTTTGAGCTGGTTAAGGAGCTCCAACTTTCTGGGGTTAAAACAGGGTTGGTTTCAGCAAGTCCACGAATCATCGTTGATGCTGTATTGGACAATGTTGGCACAGATCTCTTTCCTTTTTCTATTTCAAGTGATGACGTCGCAAATACAAAGCCCCACCCAGATGCTTATCTCAAGGCTGCTCAGTTAACGAATAGTGATATCGCAAATTGTTTAGTATTTGAAGATTCATTAACTGGTGCTAGCGCTGCTATGAGCAGTGGAGCATGGCTTGTTGCGGTTCCTCACTTAGTTCTATTCGAAGAATCGGCACGTGTGCGAGTAATTAAATCCCTTGAGCAGCTTAACTTTGCAAAATTACAAGATCTGTATACAGATTTTTCAGCAAAAATCTAGCTCGTGTGAGCAGGGCAAATAGTTTTGAAATAGCACCAATCGCACAGACGGCTAGGCTTAGGTGGCCAGTAATCCTTTTTAATTGAGGCAATGATGTCGTTGGCTACGCGCTTCAAAGTTTTTTCAGTAGCTGCTAGATCAGTTAAGGTCGGTGTGCTCTTTACTACTTTCCCGTCGCCCAAATAAATGAGCTGCAATAGACGTGGAAGTACATTGTGAGTTTTGAAATAAAGGAGTGCGTAAACACGCAGTTGGAAAAGTGCCTTCTCTTCCCATCCGGGCTTGGGTGCTTTTCCAGTCTTGTAATCCACGATACGAACTTCACCGGTCGGTGCAACATCTAAACGATCAACGTAACCATGCAGATAGATCTCATCTGAGAAATCATTTTCGAGGTGCAATTCACGGTGCGTTGCTTCAAAGCTCTGTGGATCTTCTAAGGTGAAGTAGGTGCGCAAAAGTGATTCTGCTCGATCAAACCATTCCTTCTCATTTGTAACCATTTCCATCAGCTCATGCTTTTCGGCCATCTGTGCTTGCCAACGTGAGGGCAAAAGCTCAATTGCACTCTGTGGCGTTCTATCTGCTGGAGCATTTTCAAAGAGATCGTGCAAAATCGTGTGGACTAATGTTCCGCGCTCTGCATCCAATGAAGGTGGTTGTGGCAGCTGATCGATGACACGGTACTTATAGAGTTGAGGACAGTTCTCAAACTCACTTACCCGACTAGGGGATAGGCGCAGTGGTTGGTTACTCACGTACGGCAACATACCCGCACTTGCTTCACTTATTTGACCTAAGATGCTCCCGTGTCGAATCAAGGTTTCTTTGCTGCGGGTGATCGCATTCAACTCACCGACCCCAAAGGTAAGCTCTACAGCTTCACAATAGTTCCAGGTAAGGAATGGCACACCCACAAAGGCTGGATTACCCATGATGATCTCATTGGGATGCCTGAAGGCTCCGTTGTGAGCACGACTGCTGGTTTGAAGTTCACGGCCTTTAAGCCACTGCTGGCTGACTATGTCTTAACAATGCCACGCGGTGCAACGATTGTTTATCCAAAAGATGCCGCGATGATTATTGGATTAGCCGATATCTATCCAGGAGCACGAGTGCTTGAAGCAGGTGTTGGAAGCGGTGCATTAACAATTTCACTATTGCGAGCTGCTGGAGAAAAAGGCTACGTGCACTCAGTTGAGCGCCGTGCTGATTTTGCAGAAGTTGCTCGTTCCAATGTTGATGCATATTTTGAAGGTGCACTGGGCAACTGGAAATTGACTGTGGGGGATTTGCAGGATGAAATCTTTGATAGTGAGTTTGATCGAGTTATTTTAGACATGCTGGCTCCATGGGAGTGCGTTGATATCGCTGCGCGCGCTTTGCGTCCAGGCGGTGTTTTTATGTCATATGTTGCAACAACCACTCAACTATCAGCCACTGCGGAGGCTATAAAGGAAGATGGTCGATTCACCGAACCCGAGAGCAGTGAAACTCTGGTTCGTGGATGGCACCATGAAGGTCTAGCGGTTCGTCCGCAACAGCGAATGATTGGCCATACGGGATTTTTGATTCAAAGTCGTCGTATGGCCCCTGGCGTTGAAGTGTTGGCTCGTCGTCGCAGACCATCAAAGGGTGCATACGGTGTCGCGGAAGAGTGAGCGTTTAGTAAATCTAACAATCGCCCTGCTTGCTACGAAGAGGTACCTCACCAAAACGGAGATCTTCAACTCAGTTGAAGGTTATGAGGGCACTCCAGAAACAAGAGAGAGAATGTTTGAACGCGATAAAGATGATTTACGTTCACTTGGTATTGAGATTGAAGTGGGTAGTTTTGATCCATTGTTTAATGATGAAGCCGGCTACAAGATCAAACAAGAAAAGTATCAGTTTGAACTGGGCGACATCTCTTCTATAGAAGTTTCACTTCTGTCTTTAGCAGCCCAAGCTTGGCAAGAAGCATCATTTGGTGATGTTGCGCAAAGAGCACTTTTGAAACTTCGTTCTATTGGTATCCCCAGTGATGAGCTATCCATTCCGGCAACTGTTTATAAACTCAATGACGGTGGACAGGATTTGTCTCTGATAACTAAAGCGATAGCGCAAAGTCAGCTTCTAGCTTTTGCTTATCTGGATTCGAGTTTGAATGCCAATATGAGAAGTGTTGTTCCGATTGCTCTATCAACTCGCAATGGCTTGTGGTACTTGTCGGGTGTAGATCAAGAGATTCAGGAGATACGAACCTTCCGAGTAGATCGAATAAGTAGCGCAATCACAGCCAGTGAGGGACCAAGTGATTTTGAAACTCCAACTGGATTTGATCCAAGCAAAGCTCTTTCAGATTCACCGACGCATGATTTTGCTTTGATTGATGTCCGTGTGGGTAAAGCGTCCTCCCTTCGCGCTTTGGCAATCTCGACGCAATCATTGGGTGAGTGGGATCAGATTAAAATTCCAATTTTGAATCTAGAGTCGCTCTGTTCAATAGTTTTGTGGCATGGCCCAGATGCTTTTGTTAAGGAACCAGCAGAGTTAAGAGATCTTGTTGTTGAGCATCTTGTGGCCTTGGTGAAAAATCATGGTTAGAAAGTTTTCAGCACCGCTTGAGCGCACAGCGCGACTTTTAGATCTGGTTCCCTATATCAGTTCTCATCAAGGGATTTCATTAAAAGAGCTTGCAAAGGTCTTCCAGGTGGATCAAGCTCAGATGACGAGTGACCTAACGACGCTGTGGATGTGCGGGCTCCCTGGCTATACACCTCTGGAACTCATGGATTTAGATTTTGAATCTGGTTTTGTAACTATTCACAATGCAGACACTTTATCGAAGCCGCGCTCCATTACCTTTGATGAGGGGGTCGCACTTGTTCTTGGTTTAGATTTACTACGTTCAGCTCTTTCACCCGAGAGGAGCGATCTCTTGGACAGAATCGATCTCTTGTCGCAACGTTTAGCTGGATTAATTAAACTTCCGTCGGCATTATCTGCAACTTCGGTTGTCAATCAAGAAGTTTCGGCAGCGATTACGGATGCGTTGAAATCTAGAATGAGCCTTGAGATCACCTACCATTCACTTTATCGTGATGAACTCAGTACCCGAATCATTCTTCCAATCGAAATCGTTGAAACCGATGGTCAGCTTTATCTCAGTTCCTACTGCTATACCGCCTCAGACTTTAGGGAGTTCCGAATAGACCGAATTCAAGGTGCGAGTCTCCGAGCGGGTCTACAAGAGATTCCGAAGAATTCTGCCCAGCAATCCAGTTATACCTGCACGATCGAGGTTCTAACTCCAACCCGTGCGATAGCTGAACGGTTCAAGCAGAGTGAACTTCAAATGAACACTGCCTTTGATTTTGAAACTTACTCATTCAAGTGGATAGAGCGCTCCATCATGGCCTCTGGAAGAGCGGTCTGTTTGCAGTCACCCCCAGATGTTAGAAAATCAATAGCAGTAATGGCTCAAACGATGCTGGATCGTTACAAAGCACGCTGAAATCGCCTACCCATTCAAAGAGATCTGATGTAACCTAGACCTAAATATTAGCCAAGGAGTTAACGTTATGAATTTGGGTCCAAGAGAGATCGTCATCCTTCTCATTGTTGTACTTGTTTTGTTCGGCGCAAAGCGTTTGCCGGATTCAGCCCGCTCACTTGGTCGCTCTATGCGCATTTTCAAGAGCGAAATGAAGGAAATGAAAGCTGATGACACCGTGATCGAAGAAGACGGCAAAACCGAGAAGTAGACACATGGCATCTGTTAATCAAGCACGGATGCCCCTTCTAGACCACTTACGCGAATTACGGAAGCGAGTTCTTCGCTCCGCGATTGCAGTGTTGGTTGCATGTACTGGGGGGTGGTATTTCTACGATTCAATTATTGTCACCCTAGCTAAACCCGTGTGCGATTTGAAAGCTGCACAGCAATCTGGTGCGGCTAGCTGTGGTGCGCTCTACATCAGCGGAGTTCTCGGACCACTCGATTTACAGATTAAGGTCGCACTACTGACAGGCATTATTGTCTCCGCACCATTTTGGCTTTACCAACTCTGGGCCTTTATTGCCCCCGCGCTCCATAGAAAAGAAAAACGCACGAGTGTTCTGTTCGTTGTTGCGGCAACCCCATTCTTTGCGATGGGTGCCACTCTTGGTTATTTTATTCTTCCAGTTGCAATCAAGGCTCTTTTTGGATTTACGCCCAACTCAATCAGTAACTTAGTTAAGTTTGACGATTATTTGGATTTCGTTCTCAGAGTCATTCTCTTTGTAGGACTTGCTTTTGAACTTCCAATCTTTCTCGTGGCATTTAATTTAATTGGATTCCTTCGTGGTAAAACAATTTTGAGGCCATGGAGAATTTGGATCTTCACCATTTTCTTCTTTGTTGCAGCACTATCACCGACAGCAGATCCCTTAAGCATGGTCCTCTTATCCGGACCCTTGATTCTTTTCTACTTTATGGCTGGATTGATAGCTGTGTTGGTGGACCGAGGACGTGACAAGAAAGCTGTTTCCATCGAAACGGGTAGCTCTGGGATTACAGCACCGACATCCATTAAGGAATAGCCGATAGGGTCTTCCCATGTGGGCCTTAGTTATCAATCCGGTTTCTGGCCAAGGTAAAGGTGCTCGAATTGGAACCCATGTTGCCGGTTATCTCAATAGCCGTGGGATTAAATATGAAATCATCTTTGGGCGCAACGGCATAGACCAAGCAGATTTGCTGCAAAGATTCCTCGATCGCAATCCAGAGTGCAGTGGTGTTATTGCAGTGGGTGGAGATGGGCTACTTCATCTAGTTCTACAAAAACTTACTCCAGCACAAGTGCCATTAGCAATGATTCCTGCAGGTACAGGAAATGATTTCGTTCGAACTTTGGGTTGGTCACTCGATGATGTTGATGCGATTCTAGAAGCAACCTTGTCAAAGAAACCGCGTTCTGTGGACCTTGGTTTAGTAGATGGGGAATGGTTTGCAGCCATCTTATCTACCGGTTTTGATTCCATAGTAAATGAAAAAGCCAACACGATGTCATGGCCAAAGGGGCCAAACAAATACAACGTAGCTATTGCCATTGAACTTCCTAGATTCGCCCCTCGTCATTACGAAATTGTTCTCGATGATCGAACTATCTCGACGCAGGCGATGCTTATCGCTGTTGCTAATGGTCGTTCCTATGGGGGTGGAATGTTGGTGTGTCCTCACGCAGATATATCCGATGGCTATTTCGATGTCATGGTTTTGCATCCCGTTTCGAAGTTTGAGTTCATTAAGGTCTTTCCAAAGGTTTTCAAAGGAACGCACATCACTCATCCAGCAGTCGAAATCGTGCGTAGCAAAAGTGTGAAAATCACATCTGAAGCTGTGGCATATGCCGATGGTGAACGACTGGGCCAACTTCCGGTGAGCGCTCAATGTATGCCGGGTGCCCTGATGACGTGGTTGCCATGACAACTCCCGCAGAGAAGTTCGCCGCAGCTAAAGTGCGCAATCAATATAAAGAGACAACAGCTTTTGTCCAAAGTTTTGATTTTGAATTTGATCCCTTCCAGATTGCTGCATGTCACGCCGTAGAAGAGGGGAGTGGTGTTCTAGTTGCCGCCCCCACTGGTGCCGGTAAGACCGTTGTTGGAGAGTTTGCAGCTCATCTTGCTCTCAAACTAGGGAAGAAGTGTTTTTACACCACACCGATTAAAGCTCTCTCAAATCAGAAATACTCAGAGTTTGTGGCAATGTTTGGTGAAGATCGAGTAGGTCTACTCACTGGTGACACCAGCATCAACGGTGAAGCAGACGTGTTGGTTATGACGACAGAGGTTTTGCGCAACATGCTCTATGCAGGTTCCAATACTTTAACTAACTTGGGTTATGTCGTGATGGATGAAGTTCACTACCTAGCGGATAAGTTCCGTGGCGCGGTGTGGGAAGAAGTTCTAATTCACTTGATGGAAAGCGTTCAAGTTATTTCACTTTCAGCAACAGTTTCAAACGCAGAAGAGTTTGGTGAATGGCTCGGTGAAGTGCGAGGCAATACCCAAGTTATCGTCAGCGAAATCCGTCCTATTCCGTTGTATCAACACGTCCTAATCGGTAACCGTCTTCTAGATCTCTTTGACAAGCCTGGACAAATTAACCCCGAGATCTTGCAGCGAGAGCGAGAAGCAGTTCGAAAGGCTGCAATTAGTAGACACCGCCGAGGAAGATTTAATGAAGCCCAAGATCGTCTATCTCGCGCTGACATTATTGAAAAACTTTCCAATCAGAATTTGTTGCCAGCAATAACCTTCATCTTCTCAAGAGTGGGCTGCGATGCGGCAGTTAAGCAATGTCTCCACGCTGGTTTGCGCTTAACTTCCACACAAGAGCGCGAAGAAATCCGCGCAACAGCCCTGAAATATACTCAAAATATTGCTGAAGAAGATCTAGAAGTTTTGGGGTTCGATGATTGGCTCACTGCGCTAGAGCGCGGAATTGCAGCACACCATGCTGGACTTTTGCCGAGCTTTAAATCTGCAGTTGAGGAGTTGTTTCAAAGGGGTCTCATCAAGGCAGTCTTTGCCACAGAGACTCTGGCACTTGGAATCAATATGCCGGCGCGAACTGTTGTTTTAGAGAAGTTGATCAAATACAACGGTGAATCCCACGTTCCAATCACACCAGGGGAGTACACACAGCTCACAGGACGTGCAGGTCGCCGCGGAATTGATATTGAAGGTAACGCTGTTATCCAGTGGTCTCCAACAGTTGATTCGGCATCAGCGGCCGGCCTAGCTTCAACTCGTACATATCCTTTGCGTTCTTCTTTTGCACCGACATACAACATGTCAATCAACCTCATTGCACGATTTGGTCGTGAGAGAGCAAGGCGATCTCTAGAGTCATCATTTGCCCAGTTCCAGGCAGACCGCGCAGTCGTTGGTTTATCCCGACAGATAGCGAAAAATGAAGTCGCAATTGAAGAACTACTCTCGCAAGCGGTATGCCATTTAGGAGATTTCCTTGAGTATGCAGGAATTCGTCGTGAGATCAAAGAGGTGGAAACTCTTCTCTCTAAGCGTGATCACAAGAAGACCTTTGATAACAGACAGCGTGCACGTTTAGAGTCAGATCTTACGGATCTGCGTAAAGGTCTACGCAATCACAGCTGTCATTCGTGTGCTCAACGCGAAGATCACTCTCGTTTTGCTGAAAAAGCTGGACGACTCAACCGGGAAAATGATGGTCTTCATACGCGTGTTCAAAGTCGCACGCACGTTATTGCGAAGACTTTTGATCAAATTTGCCAGGTTCTCACACAGCTCGGCTACATCGAAGGGGAGAAGCCAACTACCCAAGGAAAAATCCTCACAAAGATCTATGCTGAATCTGATCTACTTTTAACTGAAGCAATACGTCGCGGAGTTCTAGATGAACTGAATGCACCTGAACTACTTTCGGTTGTTTCCACAATGATCTTTGAGTCGCGAAACGCTGACAACGTAGCTCCAAAAATGCCGAGTCCACGCGTATCAAACGCCCTTGCTGATGTTATTTCCATCTGGGCTGAGTTAGAAGAGCTTGAAACTGAGTATGGTGTAAAGACTCAGCGCCAACCAGATGCTGGTTTTTGTTGGGTTTCATATCGCTGGGCCAATGGAAACTCTTTGCAAAACGTTCTCAAAGGAACTGATATGTCAGTTGGCGATTTCGTGCGCTCAACTAAACAGTTATCTGATCTTCTTAATCAAATCGCTGCTGCAAGTGAAAAACTTCGACCAGTATGCAAGGATGCCGTTAAGCGCATCGACAGGGGAGTGGTCGCATTCCTTATGGGAGATTTATGACATTAATGCTTCTCGATAGCGCATCGCTCTGGTATCGCGCTTACTACGGTATGCCAGACACCCTCACGGCCCCTGATGGAACTCCAGTTAATGCCATTCGTGGTTATGTGGATATGACTGCCAGATTGATGTCAGTTTATAAACCTAATCGCTTAGTGGCATGTTTAGATGGGGATTGGCGTCCAAGTTGGAGAGTGGAACTTTTCCCCGATTACAAAGCCAACAGATTAGAAGAAGAGGGCGACGAGGAAGAAGAGCCTGAAACTCTCACTCCACAAATTCCTGTTCTCCTAGACCTGCTCGATCTCTTTGGGATTCCAGTGGTTGGCGTTGATGATTATGAAGCCGATGATGTCATGGCAACGTATGCCGAGATTGAAAAGGGACCTATCCGAATCGTTACAGGCGACAGAGATCTTTTCCAAATGGTTGACGATAGGCGAGATATCAAGGTTGTTTATCTAGCTAAGGGTATTTCACAACATGATCTAGTTGATTACGCATACGTCGCAAACAAGTATGGAATTCCAGGAGATCGATACGCATTATTTGCCATGTTTCGCGGTGATCCATCTGATGGCCTACCAGGGGTCAAAGGAATTGGCGAGAAGGGGGCAGCGTTAATCGCTAATGCCTTTTCCACTGTTGATGAAGCACTTGCTGGTGCACACGCAGCGCATGATTCTCTACCACCAGCTTTAGCTAAGAAGATTATTGCTGGCGCTGACTATCTAAAGATTGCACCAACAGTTGTTCAAGTTGCTCGTAACGCACCTTTACCGCAAGTCGATTTAACGATGCCTAAAGCCCCTAAAGATTTATCTGAGATTTATCAATTCAAGGAACGCTATGGATTAGGCGCCAGCGTTGATCGTTTGATCAGTGCACTAGGTTGGTAAATCTTCTTCTTTCCGCTCTGAGTGGATTACTTCTCAGCGCGGCGTTTGAACCTCTTGCGATGTGGTGGTTAGCACCCATTGCTCTAGCATTAGCGATGTATGCGCTGGACGGGAGTGAGCACAAATATTTAAGTGTCCTGTTCTTTGCGCTCACATTTAATCTCGTCTTATTACATTGGACAAGTATCTATGTCGGCTCTTTGCCATGGATCATCCTGGCCACAGGATTAACTCTGTTTTATCTTCCGTTAGTTGCAGTTAAACGCCTGGGAATCTCCTTCTTTCCACTCATATTCATTATTTTAGAAGAGATCCGTAATCATTTTCCGTTTCAAGGTTTTGGTTGGGCAAGAATCGCTTACTCTCAAGCCGATGCACCTTATGCAAGGCTTGCAGCTCATGGGGGAGCGGTGGCGCTTTCAGCCATTACTGTCTTAATTGGACTCTCCATTTATCATGCGTCGCAGAAAAATATAAAGATTCTAATTCTTCTGCCTATTGCACTTGTTCTCATTCCAATGAATGTGGAAATGACCGGCACAACGAAAGCACTGCTTGTTCAAGGAAATGTTCCAGAATTAGGTTTAGATTTTAATTCAAGAGCTAAAGATGTTTTCAATAATCATGTCAAAGAAACTAATGATGCATTGAAAAGCAATAAGAAAGTCGATTTTATTCTTTGGCCTGAAAATGCAGTAGATGTTGATCCATTTAGAGATCCAGAGATATTCGAGACGTTAAATACTTTCACAAGACCCTTAATCGTTGGTGCGATTGTTAATAGAGATAAGGAAATTCTCAATACCTCAATATTGTGGACAAAAGAGAAGCAGAATGTCTACATAAAGCAACATCTCACGCCTTTCGGTGAATACATTCCATTGCGCTCACTGGCCGCCAAAATCTCACCATTAGTTGAGGATGTTCGTGACTTTAGCCCCGGAAATGAATCGGTAATATTCAATATCGCAGGCGCGAAAATTGCACCGATTATCTGTTTCGAACTACTCGATGATCAGATCCTGCACGATGCGGCCAAATCATCCAATATCTTGGCTGTGCAGACTAATAGTGCAACCTTTGGAGATTCAGCAGAAAGTGCCCAGCAGCTACAAATAACTCGAATAAGAGCTATAGAACACTCACGAAATGTTCTTTCAGTCTCGACAACGGGATATTCAGCAGTTATTGATTACAACGGCCAGGTTCTGCAAAAGACTCAAATGGGAACTGCCGAACATCTCTATGCCCAGGTTGGGCTAATTTCAAGCACATCTCCAAGGGATAGAATTGGGGATTGGGCCTTACTAATCACGCTGATTTGGCTGCTCATAGTTGCTCGGCGAGCGTATATATATCGCCGATAAGTAACATTATGTAAACCTATACGAACTCGGATATGGGTGGACAGGAGCAAATCAGGTTCCTATCCCCGTGGGCGCCATCGATACGGCCCACTGTAGGCCAGTACTTGCCCTGCATTCCGATGATTTCACCGCCCACAAGTCCATTTCGTGCCGAAGGAAGCCCACCAGTTTCACGTGAGTATGAGCGCTCCCAATCTCCTGTCAAAACACTTTCTATGGTGTGTGGAGCATGACGCAAAGCTGACTCCTCCACCGAAATCTTGCCATCCATAATCTCGGTAATCTCGCCGTGAATTGCAGTCATGGCAGCTATAAAGCGATCTATTTCGGCGATGTCTTCACTCTCGGTTGGCTCAATCATGAAAGTTCCGGCGACAGGAAAACTCATTGTCGGAGCATGGAATCCATAATCCATTAATCGCTTAGCAATGTCATCTACGGTTACGCCACTAACTTTAGTGATCTCTCTCAAATCCAAAATACATTCATGTGCAACGCGCCCGTGCTCACCTGTGTAAAGAACCGGAAACATTGGATTCAACTTTGCTGCCATGTAGTTAGCAGACAAGATCGCAATAGATGTTGCTAGGGTGAGTCCTTCCCCACCCATCATGCGTATATATGCCCATGAAATAGGCAAGATACTCGCAGAACCAAATGGCGCACCACTAATTGGCCCAGGACCAGTTACTGGCCCTGCTAATTCATCCAATGGATGATTAGGTAAAAATGGCGCTAAGTGAGAACGGCAAATAACTGGGCCAACACCTGGTCCCCCGCCACCGTGTGGAATACAAAATGTTTTATGTAAATTCAAATGCGAAACATCTGCACCGAATTTTCCGGGTTGAGCTAAACCAACTAGAGCATTCAAATTTGCACCATCAACATAAACCTGGCCACCAGCATCATGGACTAGTCCACATAGCTCGGTAATTGCAGACTCAAAAACACCATGCGTGGATGGATATGTGACCATGATGGCAGCCAATGACTGCGCGTGCTGGGAAATCTTGGCCTTTAAATCCTCAATACTCACGTTCCCATGCTCATCACACCCAATTACGATTACCTGCATTCCAGCCATCACGGCGCTGGCAGCGTTGGTGCCATGAGCAGAAGATGGAATCAAGCAAATAGTGCGAGCTTGATCTCCGCGGGAGTCGTGGTAATTGCGAATAGCTAATAGTCCAGCAAACTCCCCCTGGCTTCCTGCATTAGGTTGCAGTGAAACTGCGTCATAGCCAGTGATCTTTACAAGCCAATCTGAGAGTTGTTCAATCAGTTCTCGAAATCCTGCATTTTGTTTTGCAGGGGAAAATGGATGCAAAGATGAGAACTCAGGCCATGTCACAGCTTCCATCTCTGTTGTGGCGTTGAGTTTCATCGTGCAGGAACCCAGCGGGATCATGGTGCGATCAAGGGCTAAATCGCGATCAGAAAGGGTGCGCAGATAGCGCAGCATCGATGTTTCAGAGCGCATGGTGTTAAAGATTGGGTGGCGCAAATATGTGGATGTACGGGTTGCAAAATCAGGAATCGATTTACCGGCAACCCCTACTGCCCCACTTCCGAAGATCTCACACAAATCCTTAAGTGTCTTTGCATCTGTAGTTTCATCTAAGGAGACTCCCACGTGTGTTGCATCTACGATCCTAAGATTAATCTTTTTGCCATCTGCCTTCTTGTGAAGTGCTACGGCATCCTTAACTTCAATGAGCAGAGTGTCGAAGTAATTTTTATGAATAACCTTATGTCCAGATGCTGTCACTGAACTTGCTAACTCTTGTGTCTGTCTGTTCACTCGAGCGGCAATTGTTTTCAATCCCGTTGGTCCGTGCCACATGGCATAGAAGGCACTCATGACCGCTAAGAGAACTTGTGCGGTGCAGATATTGCTCGTCGCTTTGTCACGACGGATATGCTGTTCACGCGTTTGAAGCGCCAAGCGAAAAGCTGGATTTCCATGCGAGTCAACACTCTGTCCAACTAAGCGTCCTGGCAATGATCGCTCTAAACCTTCACGGACTGACATAAAGCCAGCGTGCGGTCCGCCAAAGCCCATAGGCACTCCAAAGCGCTGGGCTGACCCAACTGCAATATCAGCACCCCACTCCCCTGGGGGCGTTAACACAGTGAGTGCAAGCAAATCAGTAGCTGCAATAAATAAACCTTCTTTTGTATGAACCCATGTTGCAAGTTGGCTGTAATCAATGATTTCACCGTGTGTATTTGGATATTGAACAAGAACTCCGAATACTTCAGAGTTTGCTGGTGTCTTGGATAGATCGACTACTTCAACCTTAATACCCTGCGGCTTAGCGCGAGTCTGTACCACTGCAATAGTTTGTGGATGCACATTGAAATCAATAAGAAATACCGCATCATCACTGCCCTTATAAACACGGCGGGCTAGCGTCATAGCTTCAGCTGCTGCTGTGCTCTCATCCAACATAGAGGCATTGGCAATTGATAGAGCTGTTAAATCACAGACCACGGTTTGAAAAGCAAATAGCGCTTCTAATCGCCCTTGTGAAATCTCTGGTTGATACGGCGTATAGGCGGTATACCAAGCAGGGTTTTCCATAACGTTTCGCAGAATTACAGGCGGAATAATAGTTCCGTAATATCCAGTTCCGATCACATTGCGATACACATCATTCTTATCTGCCAGAGCTCGTAGCTCTGCAATGACATCAACTTCATTGAGTGCGTTCGGTAGTGTTTGGCTTAATCTTTGAGTGATTGCAATGTTTTCTGGAACAACATCTGCAATGAAATCTGCCATGGATGAGTAGCCGAGTTCTATCAACATAGTTTGAGCTTGATCCTGGGAAGGACCTATGTGCCGACGTGAAAAAGCGTCGTAATCAACCATGGACGAAAATCCCCTACCCATACAAACGGGCCTTGAGTGGCCCGAATGAGATAAGAGTATGTCCTTTTAAGCGCCTTTGCTCTTTCGACGTAGTGAAAGTTCGTCGTTAGATGCAACACCCACGCTTTGACCACTAATCTCACCCTGCAGGAGTGAGAGCGAACCCTCCACCTCATGCCAAACTTTTCCAACTGCGATACCGAAGACACCTTGGCCACCGGCCAGCAAGTCAATAATCTCATCAGCACTTGCGCACTCATAGATAGATGCGCCATCACTCATTAACGTCATGCTCTCAAGCTCGGTTACTCCCCTACTGCGAAGGTGATCAACAGCGGTGCGAATGTTTTGAAGTGATACGCCAGCATCAAGTAAGCGCTTTACGATTTTTAATACGAGAATGTCTCTAAACCCATACAGGCGTTGCGTTCCTGAACCGCTTGCTGTTCTAATGCTTGGCTCAACTAAACCTGTGCGCGCCCAATAATCTAACTGGCGATATGTGATACCGGCAGCAGAACATGCAGTAGCGCCACGGTAGCCAATTTCTAGTTCCTGGGAAGTCACGGGGAAACTCGATTCTCTTGGGGAGTGATGTAAATCTAGGGTAGACAGGCCCCCCATTCAACGACCGACACGGTCGAAACCTCTACTAGAGATTGAGAGTTTAGAGCCCTAGCCCGCAAAATCCTCGGGGTTAATCTGGTCTAAGAACTCTCTAAAGCGCTCAACTTCCTGGTTCTCATCCCCTGGTGCACCCTCGGCCGGAATCTCAATTCCGATCTCATCGAGCAGCTCTGAGCTAGCCAAGATGTTGGCAGCAGCCCTTAGGGCTAAAGCAATGGCATCTGAAGGTCTGGCAGAGATGGTGTGGGTGATGTCAGCGCTATCTCTGACAATCAGGTTGGCATAAAAGACGCCCTCATCGATGTGAGTCACATGCACCGCCGTCAACGTGGCATCGAGTTGCTCAACAATATTTTGAGTTAAATCATGAGTTAAAGGGCGTGGGGGCTGAACACCTTGCTGAGCAAAAGCGATAGCTGTTGCTTCAACTGCCCCGACCCAAATCGGTAGGAAGCGAGAACCATCAATCTCCTTGAGAAGAACGATGGGCTGATTGGAAGGCATTTCGACTCTCACGCCGATGACCTCCATAGAAATCATCATTAGTTATGAACGAAGGCGATGAAGTCCGCCACGAACAAGGGCTGCATGAAGTCGAATCGACAGTGAAGCTATCTCCTTTTGCACCTCTTCGGCACGGGCTTTGGAGTCAGCACCTTTCTGGCGAGTGAGCGGTGTGATGACTTGTTCAATTAGACCGATCTCGCGATCTGCTGCTGATTTAAATGATCGCAGGTGGCGGGCTTCAATTCCAAAGCCAGCCATCTCTGTTACTGCTTTGGCAATCGCTAGTGCATCACCATCGTAATGGCGACCACGAATAGTTATAAGACCATAACCCTCTAACTCAACGAGTTGATCCTCCTTTAGTCCTGAGTTCTTCAGTAGCTCATCTCGAGACAGACGCATCTCGGAGACTTCACCGAATGTGCTGGGTGCCATCTCGCCATCAATAGTCGCAAGGCCAAGAGTTGGACGGGGTGCTGGTACTGAGCCAGTTGCTGCCGGAACAAGACCACGATCAATGGCATCTAAATTATCTTTGATTACTTTGAGAGGTAAGTACTGATCGCGTTGGGCAAGTAGGACATAGCGCAAACGCTCTAGATCAGAGGTGGTGAATTTGCGATAACCCGATGGTGTTCGCTGCGGCTCAATCAAACCTTCAGATTCTAGGAAGCGAATCTTAGAGATTGTTATATCTGCAAAATCGGGGCGAAGTCTGTTAAGAACTTCACCAATACTCAGATACGCGCGAGCTGGAACTGCCATTGTGATTCTCCCCTAATTATTTTCTGCCAGAGACAAATAGCAGATGGAACTTGCCGACTTGAATCTGATCTCCGGAATGTAAAACGTGTTCTGTTATTGAAGAGTTGTTGACGTAGGTGCCGTTCAGTGATCCGCTGTCTTTGAGTACAAAGCCTGAAGCAGAACGTTCAATCTTTGCGTGTGATCGAGAAACTGTTACATCATCTAGGAAAACATCGTTTGGAGATGAACGGCCAATACTTGCGCCTTCGCCTGTAATCAGAAATCTAGAACCAAGATTCGATCCGCGATTAATAATCAACATCGCCTTTTCTTGTGACTGTGCGATCTCTTCGATAATGCTGCGATCTGAGGCGACAACAGTGGCTAGAAACTCATCAAGGGCTCCAACAGGGGAATCACTGGCCGTGCGCAGACCTAGGTGCAAAGTGCTGGTGAGTTCGCTGGGCGTTTGTTCTGCCTTCACTTTTCTCTCCTCCTTCACCGTCAACCTGAGGCTGACACTAAAGGGGTGAGAGGGTTTGGTCAAGCGGTGATTTGGGCGTAACCGGAAGCATCTAGGAGGTCGGCTGGCGCAGCAGAGACCTCAACCTTTACCAACCAGCCCGCACCGTAGGGATCACTGTTAACAAGCTCTGGAGTTTGTGAAAGTGCGCTGTTAATTTCACTGACAACGCCGCTGACGGCAGCAAAAATCTCAGATACTGATTTTGTGGATTCAATTTCGCCACAGACTTTGCCCGCTGTTAACGTTTCACCAATTTTTGGTAGTTGAACATAGACGATGTCACCAAGTGCCTCTTGTGCAAAATCAGTAATTCCCATTGTGTAGAGATTTCCAGTCGAAATAACCCACTCATGCTCTTTTGTGTACTGCAAACCTTCAGGGATTAATGACACGTGATCCTCTCATCTGCGAAAAACCTTCGCGTCCATAACTTATACCTGTCGCAATGTAGAGGGCAATCCCCCAGATGGCAAAGCTCCAACCCAGAACAAAGGCGATAGTTCCGAGAGATGTATCACTTTTGGCCAAGAGCAGGAATGGAAAGGCATACATGAGGTTAAAGGTAGCCGCTTTGCCCAAATACGTAACAGTGAATGGAGCCAGACCTTTGGATTTCATCACAAGAGTAATCACGGCTAGGCATAAGTCACGGGCGATGAGAAGAAAGATAATCCAACCTGGCACGATGTCGCGAATCAAGAAGACGATCAAGATTGTAAAGATATAAAGGCGATCAATTGCAGGATCTGCCAGCTCGCCAAAACGAGAAGTTTGATTCCATGCTCTCGCTAACTTGCCATCGAAATAATCGGTGGCTCCCCCGATTGCTAAAACCACAATGGCCCAGCCATCTGCTTCTATGGAAAGGGTGAGATAAACAAAAAGAGGAATTCCCAGAAAGCGTAGAAAGGTTAAAGCGTTAGGAATTGATAGCAATGAGGCATTCATTACTTACTCGCGCTCTTTAACCCTGATCGCCACCTGCACTGGAGTGCCTGGAAATGAAAACTCCTCACGCAATCGGCGTTCAATAAATCTGCGATAAGAGGCCTCGATCCAGCCATTAGAAAAGACGACAAATTTAGGTGGGGCGATTCCGGCCTGGGTGGCGTAGTAAACCTTTGGCTGCTTGCCTCCTCGAACTGGTGGCGGTGTTGCCCCGATAAGGGCTCCCAAAAATGAGTTGAGCTTGGCCGTTGGGACACGCTTTTCCCAACTATCGAGTGCGGTGCGAAGTGCTGGAGCGAGGCGATCTCGGTGCCAGCCTGTTTTGGCAGCCACGTTGACCCGCTGCGCCCACTCCACTTGATCCAAATGTCTATCGATCTCTCGGTCCAACAGATCCCGGCGATCTTCATCAACTAAATCCCACTTATTCATCACGATAACCATGGCTTTTCCAGCCTCTTCGACCATGGTGATTACGCGCAAATCCTGCTCAGTAATTGGCTCTGATGCATCCAACACAACCACTGCAACTTCACAGCGCTCAAGTGCGGTCTGTGTGCGAAGAGAAGCGTAGTAATCAGTACCCGACGCCTGGTTGGCGCGTTTTTTTAACCCTGCCGTATCGATAAATCTCCAGATCGATCCACCGAATTCAATGAGCTCATCCACTGGATCTCTAGTTGTTCCAGCCACTTCATCAACGATTGATCTGTTCTCACCTGCTAAAGCATTGAGTAGTGATGACTTACCAACATTTGGTCGACCAATAAGTGCAACCTTGCGATAACCATCTTGAGTTTGTGCTCCCCCGACTTCAGGCAGTTCGGCAACAATGTGATCAAGTAAGTCTCCAGAACCACGCCCGTGCAAAGCAGAAACAAAATATGGTTCACCAAGTCCTAGCGACCACAGACCATGTGCTTCAGATTCTTCTCTTTCACCGTCAACCTTATTGCCAATCAAAATTAATGGTTTCTTTGCCTTACGCAGATGCTGCACCAAAATATCATCTTCATCTAAGGCACCAACTTGAGCATCAACAACAAATGCCAATACATCAGCCTCCTGCATCGCTATTTCAGCACCAGCACTTACTTGAATAGAAATACCGTCAGGCTTTGCTTCCCAACCGCCTGTGTCCATAATGATGAAACGACGTCCACCCCACTCACATTCATACTGAATACGATCGCGAGTAACACCAGGTGTGTCTTCGACAATTGCCTCACGGCGTCCAAGGAATCGGTTAATCAAAGTTGATTTGCCAACGTTAGGTCGTCCCAGGATTGCAACGATTGGTAATCCAAGAAGTGAGCGTTGACGAAGTAGTTCCCAAATTCGCTCAACCGTTTCATCTAAGTCAAGATTTGTTGAATCCACTTCCACGGCGTCAAATGCCATAGCTAGCGGGGAAACTATGCGAGTAGAGTCAACAGAATCACGGTTTTCTAGTGAGCTCTTAACATCGACGCTTTTATCATCTGTCTCATTTTCGCGACGAAATGCACGAGCATCTAAATCAGCCGTTAAATAGATCTTTAGGGCTGCATCTGGAACTACTACCGTTCCAATGTCGCGTCCTTCAACAACGATTCCACGTGGAGCCTGCGAAATGATCTTGCGCTGTATTCCTAAGAGCTCTTCGCGAATCTGCGGCATTGCGCTGATGCGACTTACATTTTCAGTTACCGACGTTCCACGAATAGCATGAGTGATCTGTGTGTCACCTGCAAATACGTCTGGCGAATTCGGATCAGAGACAAATCTAATCGGTGCACTCTTAAGCGCCTTAAGAATTTCCGAAGCTTCGATGCAATTGTTTTCTAATGCAACCCATGTTACGGCGCGATAAAGCGCGCCAGTATCTAAGTAGTTCCAGCCAGCACGAATTGCGATTGCTCTAGATGTGCTTGATTTACCTGCGCCACTCGGGCCATCAATTGCTACGACTATGCCCATGTAATGAGCCTACTTCTATTTACGGATCGGATGAACGTTCCACCCGATCGATGAGAGATGATTTGATAACGTCACTGCATCTTCTGCAGAAAGTGCCAAAGTGATTAATGCGTTGAGTTGTCCTGGTGAGTGTTCTATTGCTAAATCTTCAACGTTTACTGACATTGCAGCACATTCATTAAAGATTGCGCCTAGTTGACCTGGTTTATCGTCAATAACAATAGGAACGTATGTGTATTCACGTGCTTTTCCACCGTGTTTACCCGGAATTAGATTTCTGCCATCACTTCCTTTACGCATTATCGCTGCTATCTTTTTTTGATCATCAACTGCATCAATCATTGCGCCGAGTTCGCTATGCAATGTGGTTAGCAATCCTTTGATTTCGCGGGAGTTTGAATTAATGATCTCTTTCCACAAATTCTCATCCGATGCAGCAATGCGCGTGGTGTCGCGAAGACCAGCTCCAGCTAGATCAAGCCATTCAGGGGCCACGCCTAGAAGTGATCCCGCTAAAAGAGTGGCCGTAATCTGAGGCAGGTGCGATACCCGAGCCACGGCGGCATCGTGTGAAGCCGCATCTAATTCAACGCAGGTCGCTCCTAGAATCTGGATCAAAGACTTGACTTTGGAAACGGCTTCGGGGTCGGTTTGAGAATCCGGTGTGATGATCCAACTTCTGGAAAGAAACAGATCGGCTCGAGCTGACTCTGCTCCCCCGACTTCCCGGCCAGCCATTGGGTGAGTCCCGACGAATTGCTTCAAAGGCAGCTCTGAAGCTTCAACCTTTTTAAGAGGTTCAACTTTGACGCTACATACATCCATGAACGTTGAGTTTGGGTTTAGGCGAAACTGCTCATTTATGACCTGGGACAGGGCTCTCAGAGGAGTTGCCAGAATAATTAGTTCAGGGTCGCTTAATGAGGTAGCCCCCGTCAAATCCTGAGCTAGGCCCTGATTTCGGCTATCTACGTCGACCATCTCGACAGGGATATTTTTGGCTGCTAGCGCCAAACCTATTGAGGTACCGATTAAGCCAGACCCCACAATACGAACTGAGCGCACCATTTACTGAGCTATATCTCGGCGCAGGGCTACTGCCCCATGTAGATACACATGTGAGATCTCTTCGTGACTCTTTACGCTCTCCACATGCAACATTGCACGAATGACCATTGATAGGGCTCCTGGAACATCCACCTCAACCGAGCCGATCAGTGGCACAGAAGCAAAGCCAATCTCGCGACACGCTGCGGCAGGAAAGGCCGCTGTTAAATCTGGTGTAGATGTAAAAAAGACGGAAACGACATCACTGGGCGTCAGCGAGTTGGCATCCAAAATCGACTGAATCAGCTCTTTAACCCCAGTGCCGATAGCGTCTGGGGTATTTGCGCTCACTTGAGTGGCGCCACGTATAGCTCTGATCGACATGGGATAAGGGTACCTTTCTCGGTCACTTTTTCGCTCATTTTTGAATGCTTCTAAGGTAGTTTAAGTACTTATCGATAAAACCTTTTTACGATATTTACTTCAATAAGTCGGTACTTCCGTCTACACCTCTCTCGTATTGTCAATATCGATTTGTCGCTTCCAGAGAGCAGCTGTAAGCATTCCGAAAATCGATAAATATATATTTGCCTTTCGTCTTATCGATATATGAATTTATCTATATTTACGTTATTATCGACTAATAGTAAAAACGTTAAAGCCCTAAAACGTTACGTAGATTTATTAACTCCCCTTCATTGAGGTTTCTCCAGCGTCCTTCAGGGGTGTCGCCCAAAGAGATCGGCCCGAAGTGGGTACGGATCAAACGCAGAACCTGGACATCGACTGCCTCCATAAGGCGGCGAATAATGTGATAGCGACCCTCATGAATTGAGACTTCAAGCCAGGTTGGTGAGAGCTCCTTATAGGTCAAAACTCGACCCATTCCATCCTCTAATTCGATGCCTTTGAGGAGAATTTTATCGATCCCAGTAGGAAGATTTCCCTCGTGTTCAATGATGTATGTCTTCTCCAAGCCAAATGATGGGTGTGTAGCACGGAATGTTAAGTCCCCATCATTGGTCAAAAGGATCAATCCTTCGGAGTCCTTATCTAGTCTCCCGACGTGGAAAAGACGCTCTTTTCGAAGGTCAATGAAGTCACTCAAAGAAGGACGGCCATCTGGGTCATACATGGTTGACAAAACGCCCTTAGGTTTATGAAGTACTAAATAAGACTTAGACAAAGTCCGAGTAATTGTCTCACCATCTACCATGACTTGAACAAAATCAGGGTCAAATTTGGAACCCATTTCGCGAATCGTTAATCCATCTACGGAAACTCGGCCAGATTCAATGAGCTCATCTGCGCCACGGCGGCTGGTAATACCCGCATCAGCAATTATCTTATTAAGGCGCATCTGGCCCATGGCTATCCTCCCGACAGTCAGGGGTGAAGGATAGCGCGGATATTAGTCAGTTAGCGAATCGAGGATTTCGTCGAGGCCATCCAAGTTAGGTAGATAAGGAGCCAAGGCGGGCAAGTCTTCTAGAGAGTTAAGCCCTAAACGTTCCAAGAAATAGCTGGTCGTCTTATAGAGGATTGCTCCGCTCTCATGCTCAATCCCTGACTCCTCTACCAAACCTCTGGTGACCAAAGTCTTCATAACGGCCTCGACGTTCACCCCGCGGATCGCTGACACTCGGGCCCGTGAGACAGGCTGGCGGTAGGCAATGACTGAAAGGGTCTCTAGGGCCGCCTGGGTCAAACGATTTTGCTGACCATCTAGAACGAACTTCTCCACGGCTAGGTGGTAATCAGGGTTGCTATAGAAGCGCCATCCCCCGTTGATCTTGCGAAGGGAGAAACCACGATCGTCATAGGTTGTGACCAGATGGGCCAGTGCGGCTTCAACCTCATCAACGCTCTTCTCTAGAACCTGGGCCAGAATAATCTCTGAAACAGGCTCATCAACGACCATCAAGATCGCTTCGATAGAACGCTCAACTTCTACATTAGACATTGGTACTACCTTCTGTTGATTCGTCATCTTCTAAAACCACGGGTATATCAAACTCATCAGTGACTTCAACTTCACCCGACTCTGAACCGGTCCAGGAGATCTGCAGCTCTCCCAGGGCTATTACCTGGTCAAAGCGCAAGACCCCTTGGCGGTAGAGATCGAGAAGAGCTAGGAATCGAGCCACAATTACTAAAGTATTTTCTGCATCAGAGACTAAGTTTCTAAAGCTGAGCGACTTAGACCTGCGCAAAGCCTCAATCACAACTCGAGACTCTTCAGCCACGCTGACCATTTGCTGGTATAGATGCTCCGTACTCACAACCGCTGAGACTTTAGGAGTCAACACACGTTCGGCAATGGCGGCAAAGCGTTGTGGCCCTACTCC
>Ga0194050_1000102_pt1 | contig 26591 bp, 20 predicted proteins | sample SepL2310m_MetaG_FD_148657 | JGI IMG/M metagenome (GOLD analysis project Ga0194050, IMG submission 148657) | Anoxic zone freshwater microbial communities from boreal shield lake in IISD Experimental Lakes Area, Ontario, Canada - Sep2016-L239-10m | ecosystem: Environmental > Aquatic > Freshwater >...
TTTGACGAAAAGCCCGATCTTAACAACATCTACTTCCTCGACAAAGTTTTTGGTGGTGTTGTTCCCAAAGAATATATTCCTTCCGTTGAAGCGGGCATTCGTCAAGGCACTATCAAAGGCGCCAAGTACGGTTTCCAGTGCGTTGATATCCAAGCATCTTTGGTGGATGGCAAGTATCACGATGTGGATTCATCGCAGGATGCATTCCGCCTCGCTGGTTGGGAAAACTTCCGCGATGCCCAAATCGTTGCTGGTATCACCCTTCTCGAGCCAATCATGAAGGTCGCAGTTGTTGCCCCTGATAAATACATGGGCGCACTCACAGGCGATATTAGCCGTCGACGCGGACTTATCCTTGACTCCGTAAGTGCCAACGGTCGTGTAACAATTACGGCTCAAGTGCCTTTGGCAGCTCTGTTTGGTTACACCACCGATTTGCGTGGCGCAACCAGCGGTACTGCAGCGTTTACCATGGAGCCCAGCCATTACGCTGAAGTGAAGGAAGAACTCGCAGACATCCCTAAAAAGGCCAACTAGTTCTTAGTTCCACATGGAACATTGGTAGAAGCCCCGGATTAATCTCCGGGGCTTTTTTTATGGTTCCACATGGAACATCACCAACCCTGCATCATTCTAAAAATATTTTGGTTCCACATGGAACATTCGTATTGCCTTGATTTGATTCTGTGGTTATATCCCGTCGCCTGTTAGGTTCGTTTTTAAGTATCAGGAGTTAAATCATGGATAAGAAAGCTCGGTTGGGTAGAGGGCTAGATGCTCTCATTAGTTCAGGCAATGAAGGCTATACCACCACTAGTTCCTCAAATGTAGTACCTGTGGATTCGATTGAAACCAATCCCAATCAACCCAGAAAAACCTTCGACCCAGATCAACTTGCTTCCCTCGAAGAAAGCATCCGCACTCATGGCGTTTTGCAACCTTTGGTCGTCAGGCAGGTCGATGGGAAATATCAGCTTATTGCAGGCGAACGAAGGCTTCGAGCCTCGCGTGCAGCGGGCCTTGTTTCCGTTCCTGTTCATGTTGTCGAATTCAATGATCAGGAAGTCGTCGAAGCCGCACTTGTGGAAAACATCCATAGGTCGGATTTAAATCCGATCGAAAAAGCTATGGGCTTTAAAGAATACCTCGATCGTTACCAAGTCACTCACGATCAACTTGCAAAAAGATTAGGAATGGCTCGAACCACCATCACCAATCTAGTTGCTTTACTAGAGCTTGCAACCGAAGTTCAGGAATCGATCCGCGTTTGCCAGATTACCACAGGTCATGCCAAGGTTTTGAAAGGCATCACCGATAAAGCCAGGCAGATTCAAATCTGCAAGGAAATCATTGCCAAGGGCCTTTCCGTTCATGCCACCGAATCCCTTACCAGGCAGCTCCCAACAGATAACGCAGATGCCTCGGTGAATTACACCGCAGATTTAGGCGAAGAAAAAGCGGATCATAAGACGAATCATGTTCGCTTACTGGAAGAGGAGTTGTGCCAGAAGATCGGCATGCGCCTCGAAATCAAAGTGAAAGCAAAAGAGCGCGGGCAAATTGTTTTACCTTTCGATAACAATGATGAATTCGAAAAACTTTGCGAGTTTTTCAAACGCTAACCTAAGGCCCCCTGTCTCGGGATCCTTACGGTTTCATGAAAGGGAGTTACACGCATAACTCCCTTTTTTATTGCCCTTACCTTGCTTCTTTTGACTTAGATACCTTGGCAAGATGCACAAACATAAGGGTATTTTAAGTTTTGTGTGACTGGGAGCTCTAGCTTGTTGGGGTAAAGAATTGAACAGATTTCATATTCCTTCCAGATCGAGGTTTCCATTCTGCCCTAAGATTGGTAAAACATCTATACACGGGGTGTAGCTCAGCTTGGCTAGAGCGCTTGGTTTGGGACCAAGAAGTCGCAGGTTCGAATCCTGTCTCCCCGACTCTTTTGACCTAAGCTCTGCATTCTTAAATGATGCAGAGCTTTTTTATTCCCCTCTTACTCTCCCCTTATCCACGCCCCTTTCAAGTTTTCTCTTATCAACCTGCTTAAGGTAGTGTAAGTTAATTCTATGCTGCTTAATAACTAATCACCTTCAAGGTACTTTGATTATGTTGAACAACTTCACACGCAGAACCGCACTTGAAACCCTTGGCGTCACCCTTGCTGCAGGAACCATTCTTCACGCTGCACCTTCCGAAACTATTCGCATCGGTTGCATCGGGACGGGTGGCAGATGCAGAACCCTGATGAAATCTCTTCTCACCATTCCAAACACCAGCATCGTTGCGATCTCCGATATCCGCCAAGATGCCCTAGCTCAAGCCAAAGCAATGACTGGCGATAAAGTCGCAATGTTTTCTGATTATCGCAAGCTTCTCGAAGATAAAAATATCGATGCTGTTTTGATAGGCTCGCCTGATCATTGGCATGTTCCCATGACCATCGATGCAGTGGCTGCGGGCAAGGATGTCTATGTGGAAAAACCTTTGACCCATAGTTTGGAAGAGGGCGAAAAGGTTATCCAAGCGGTAAGGAAATCCAAACAAGTGGTTCAAATCGGAACTCAGCAGCGCAGCATGGAACATATCAAAAAAGCCAAGGAGGCTGTCGCTCAAGGGAAGATTGGGAAAGTCTATCGAGTGCACATGAGCTGGAACAGAAATTCTGACCGGGTCAAAAAAGGGGACCCCACCACCAATGCCTCGAATGTTAACTGGAAAGCCTTTTTAGGCAATGTTGCGGACCAACCTTTTGATGATTACAAAATGAGGAACTGGCGCTGGTTCTGGGATTTTGGCGGGGGCATCTTCACTGATCTCATGGTTCATTGGGTTGATGTTGCCCATTGGGTTTTGAACCTCGAATCACCTATATCTGCAGCAAGCCTAGGTACCATGGTCAATGCCAAGGGCATCTGGGAAACTCCGGATATGGTGCAAACCATCCTTGAATACAAAGACGGTATTCACATGTTTTTTGAAGGAGGTTTTTCGAACGCAAGGCATGGCTCAAGAATCGAGTTCATGGGAACCGAGGGCACTATTTATGTTGATCGGGGGTGCTTCCAAATCATCCCAGATTGGAACCGAAAAATAAAAGCTGAAGAGCTCATCCTTGGAGTGGGCAGGCGTGGTGCGGATTTCTACGACAAGCCAGATGGCGAAAAACTCCATCTCGAAGATTGGGTCAGCGCTATGCGATCGCGAAAAGATCCAAGCACTCCTGTCGAGGCTGGTGTTCACGCTGCTGCTGCCGCTCACCTTGCAAACAAGGCTTTGCGTTCAGGCAAAGTTGCAACCACTTAGGCTTAAACGCTGCTTCGTCAAATCAGATAAAGTTGCAACAGCACGATCAGCATCAAGCCGACGCTGATCACTGCATTAACATTGAAAAAAGCTTGGTTCACCTTGGAGAGATCTTTTTCGTTCACCAAGGCATGCTGATACAGCACTAAGCAAGATACAAACCCCAGGCCGCCAAGATAAATTACTCCTAATGGTGGCGATGCCAGCCAATAAAAACCTAGCAAGAAACCCAACATCACAAGATGACAAACAAACGCTATCCTAAGCGTATTGCGGATTCCAATTTTTGCAGGAATACTGAACAAACCCTTGGACTTATCAAAAGCCTCGTCTTGGCAGGCATAAAGCATGTCAAATCCCGACACCCAAAAAAACACAGCCCCGGTTAACATGAGGGGTATGGGGGATTCAGACCATGCCATTCCTCGAATTGCGACCCAAGCGCCTAATGGCGAAAGGGCGAGTGCCAAGCCAAGCCAAAAATGACAAAAAGCGGTAAAGCGCTTGGCATAAGAGTAAGAAAGCAAGAAAAGGAGCACAGGCAGGCCAAAAACCAAAGGCCAGATATTATCAACCAGCAGAAACAGAGCACAAGAGGCCAAAAAGGCGATCGAAGTAATAAGCACAAACGCAACAACCTGGGATTTTTTCAACAATCCCGCAGGAATATGCCTCGAAGCTGTTCTAGGGTTTTCCGCATCGTAAGTACTGTCTATTAAACGATTAAAGGCCATTGCAGCACTTCTAGAAGTTACCATGCATGCAACAATCCCTAAAAGTTGAATCCAATGAAAGCTATCCGTCATTCTCCAAGCAAGAAGTGCGGATATAAGCGCAAAAGGCAAGGCAAATAGTGTGTGTTGGAGTTTGATTAAATCCACAAAATACAATAGGTTTTTTTGCATTACGATTCCTCTCCAAACCAGTTCTAAAACCGGCCTTATTATCAATTCTCAACAACTATGTCTCTTTTTTTCATGGATTACGCTTGCCTATCGACCCATAACCCATGAAAATAGCTTTGTGTATTTGAGTCCTTGATTCGTCTTTGTATTCATTTGACACACCAAACGGTAAGCCGGAGTAATTCTCAGGGCTTTAAAAGTGATAACCCTCAAAAGTTAATTCACTGAAAATGTAGGTAACCGGCCTGCATTTCCTTCCGGGTGGGGTTATTCCCACTCTTTTTTTTTATATGCGGTTTTAATCGATTTTGCGGAGAGTTAGGATGAATGGCCAGGATCTGATTCGAGGCGTTGATTTGCTTAACAGGGAAAAAAACATTCCTCGTGAGCTGATATTCACCAGCATTGAAAAAGCTTTGCGACTTGCCATCACCAAATGGCAAATCACCACCCTTGCTGCTGCCAAACCTAAAAAAATTAAAAAGAAAGAAAAAGTCGAAGTCCTCTTAGACTCCAACGGCTTGCCTCCTCTTGCTGAAATCGACCCCGACGAAATCAAAGAAGAAGATATTCATGTAAGCATTGATAGGCAAAATGGCACCATCAGCGCCCGCTACAAAGACGAAATATTATCACCCGAAACAGTGGGTAGAATTGCGGCTCAATCTGCAAAGCAGCTTATGATTCAAAACTTTCGCGAAGCAGAAAGTGAGCAGGTTTTCAACGAATACAATGCGCAAAAGGGCGATCAGTTGCAAGGTCAGGTAACACGCCTTGAAAAAGGTGCTGCCACGATTTCACTGGGTAAGGTTGAAGCGCTTTTGCCTCGCAGCGAGCAAATCCCCGGGGAAACCCACCATGTTGGCGAACGAGTCAAAGCGGTTATTCTTGAAGTTCGTAGAGTAGGGCATCGAGTACGAATTGTTCTTTCAAGAACACACCCCGATTTCGTACGCAGGTTGTTCGAAAGCGAAATCCCTGAAATTGGTGATCGCACTATCGAAATCAAAGCTGTCTCCCGTGAAGCAGGTTATCGCAGCAAGGTTGCTGTTACCAGCATCGATACAAAAGTCGATTGCGTGGGCGCTTGCGTTGGGGTTCGTGGCAGCAGAATAAAAAACATAGTGGATGAACTTGGTGGCGAAAGAATTGATATTGTTCGCTGGAATGATTCGCTTCAAGTTCTTATTCCCTACGCCTTACAGCCTGCAGTGGTGGAAGAAGTCTTCCTTTACCCTAAGTTAGGGCGCGCAATTGTGCTTGTTAAAGATGATCAGTTATCGCTTGCAATTGGAAGACGAGGCCAGAATGTAAGGCTTGCTTCCAAGTTGGTTGGTTGGGATATCGACATCATGACCCATGACGAACTTAATTCGGTTATCGAAAAGGCAGAAGGTTGGTTCAGTTTGCTGCCTAACGTCACCTCCGCAATGGTGGAAGGATTCATTGAAGACGGATTCCTTTCCTATGAAGACATCACCTACATGGAACCCGCTCAGTTGGCGGAAATGACCGGGCTATCCGAAGGGCAAGCCGAAGACTTGGTTGCTTTTGCTGAAGAAGCTGCCGAACAGGTTGAACAAGAAAAATTAGCCCAGCAAGAACTTGCTGCATCGCAAGAAGGCCAAGAGGAAGAGTCTGTTGCTGCACCGGTTGCAAAGCCTAAGCTTTCAGAATTTGACAGTTTGTTTTCAGATAGTTCCAATGAAACAGTAGAGCCTAAAGCAGAGATTGCTGAGGGCGAAGCAGTTGTCAAGGAAGGTGAAGAAGGCGTTAAAGAATAAAGAGACGGTCAAAAGGATTGAAAAAGCGGGGCCGAGAATCAGTTTAACGAAGATTACCCGACTCACCTTTTCAACCAGTTTTATCGCGTTAGAATAGTATTATGACATTCGTTTGAATGCATTTGCGGGGGTTTATTAGAAGAGTTACTGGAGCCAAGCTTGCTAAAAGATAAAATTCGAATCTATGTTCTGGCCAAAGAGTTGGATGTTGATTGCAAAGATTTGATTGCTCTTTGTCACAGACTGGAATTCGATATAAAAAATCAGCTGAGCAGCTTAGAACCTGTGCAGCGTGAAGAGGTTGAAACCATCATCAGCAAGGGCGGATTAAACACCGCTGGCGCTGCTGGTGCCAAGCCATCCACACCGTCTGTTGCTACACCCGTTGCTGCGACCCCTTCAGTGATTGCTCCAACCAAGCCTCCAACTATCGCAAAACCTGCTGCGGTAAAAAAAGAACCAGCTTCTACAAAGACCCCAAAGGTTACCGAAGCCACAAAAAAAACACCTGAACCTGTTGTTGAAGTTGCTAAAATCGAAGTTCCTGTTGTTGAAGTTCCTGTTGGTGAAGAACCTTCACCAATTGCACCAGTAGAACCTGTAATCACTGAAGTCGCCCCTGCAAAGGATACTCCGATTGCTTCGGTTCCTGCGGTCAGGAACATGCGCATGCGCAATTTGGATGCTGCCCCTAGGCCGGGTGCTGGCGATCCAGGGTTACGAAGATTAAAAGCCCGAACTCCAATGAGGCCAACTGGTACTCATTTCGCAACCCCACCCGTTCTTAAACCAAAACCAGTTGAAGAAAAGAAGTTGCCCCCTCCTGTTCCAACAGGCCCCCGCAAAATCGGCGAAATCCCTAAAGACTTAGTTGCCAAAGGTGGCGGCCCCATACGCTTCGAAGATATCAAGCGTCAGGTTGCCATTAATCAACAAGCTGGTATTGCCCAACCTCAGGTACCCGCTGTTGTTCCCTTCGATGACGAAGATGATGATGGCAAAGGAAAATCCAAAGGTGGCTCAAAGCGCCCAGGCGGTGTCGCAGGCAGATCGGATCGCCATCGCGAACGCGAAGTTCGCAAAAAGAACGATGTCACCATTCCTAGAGTTACCAGTCTTTCTGGGTTGCTTGATCAAGATGAATTAGAACAACAACGGATTGTGCGCGAACGCCGTAGACAAAAAACTCTCAAAGGCCCACAACCTCGCAAAGGCAAGGTTCCTGTTGAAGTGCCGATCACTGTGCGGGCATTATCCGAAGCCCTAGGTATAAAGTCTGGCGAATTGCTCATGAAACTCATGGGAGCAGGCCTTGCAACAGGGTTGAACATCAACTCGATCGTCGAACCTGATTACGCCGCCACGATTGCCTTGGAAGTTGGCTGCGAACTTGAAATCAAGCGCAAGGAAGATCTTGAAGAAAAGATCATTTCCGATTCTACCAAAGATAACGCTCCTGAAGATTTAATCCTCAGGGCACCGATCGTTACCATCATGGGCCATGTCGATCATGGTAAAACATCGCTTCTCGATAAAATTCGTAAAAGCGAAATCGCAGCCTCGGAAGCAGGCGGTATCACCCAATGTATTCGAGCTTGGCGAGTCGAACATAATGGAAAACCGATCACCTTCCTTGATACGCCTGGCCATGAAGCCTTTACTAAAATGCGTGCGCGTGGTGCCAATGTCACCGATATTGCTGTCATCGTTGTCGCTGCAGACGATGGTGTGATGCCTCAAACCGAAGAAGCCATCAGTCATGCCAAGGCTGCCAATGTTAAAATCATTGTTGCAATCAACAAAATTGATCTTCCCAATGCCAACCTTCGCAAAACCGAACAACAGTTGTACGGGCAGGGATTGATTCCCGATACCATGGGTGGCGATGTTCAATTTGTGCAGACGAGTGCAGCAACAGGTAAAGGTATCAACGAACTGTTAGACAACATTTCGCTTGTTGCAGAAGTTGAAGAGTTCAAGGCCAACCCTAACAAGACAGCCAAGGGCGTTTGTTTGGAAGCCAATGTAAGCGAAGGCGAAGGGGTATTTGCCACCGTTATCGTACAAGATGGCACCTTGAAAAAGGGCGATGTCATCCTTTGCGGATCTGGATATGGTCGAGTTCGCATGATGTATGATGATATGGGTAAACCGATTTCGCAAGCGGGCCCCAGCATACCGTGCAAAATCACAGGTTTGGATGAACTGCCTAACGCTGATGACACCTTCGTGGTGATTTCAGATTTGGCAGAGGCTCGAGAGATAGCAGATAAGCGAAAAATGCGAGCCTTGGAATCGAGCATTTACAAGCGCTCACCCATGACGCTCGAGAATTTGTCTGCCGCCAAAGTTACCGAACTTAAAGTGATCTTGAAAGCGGATTTCCGCGGCTCCATCGAAGCCATCCGTAAAGAACTTGAAAAGCTTACACACGAAGAAGTTGCGGTACGCGTGCTTCACACCGGTGTAGGCGGGATCACTGAAAGCGATGTTCAGCTTGCACTTGCATCGCCAGATGACACCATCATTGTTGGTTTCAACTCGGTTCCAGACGATCGAGCCAGGGCACTTGCGGAAGAAAAAGGTATTCAAATCAGGCAATACAACATCATCTACAAACTTGCAGAAGATGTTCGTAATGCTTTAGAAGGAAAGCTTAAACCACGCGAAGATATCATTCATCTTGGCAGGGCTGTGGTGCGCGATTCCTTCAAAATCAGCAGGGTTGGTACCATTGCAGGTTGTTATGTAACCCAAGGCACCATCGAACGATCTGCTAAAATAAGATTGATCAGGAATGGCGTAGTGATCTACCCACCTCCTGAAAAAAATGTTGGGCTCGAATCTCTCAAGCGCTTCAAAGATGATGTCCGCGAAGTGCGTGAAGGCTTCGAATGTGGTATTAAAATCCTCAACTATGATGACATCAAGGTTGATGATGTGATTGAAGCTTACAAGGTTGAACAGGTTCTCAGAACCCTTTCCTGATTCTAAAGGAATCAGTATGGATGACATGTATGTAGGCGCCATGAAAGTCAGGATGATTGTTAGAGAATCCCATAGCCTCAAGGACAAAAGGCAGGTTCTCAGCAGCATCAAGGATAAACTCAAAAACGGTTTCAATGTTTCAGTTGCTGAGATTGATGAGCAGGAAAATAGACAGATGATCGTACTTGGAATTGGGATGGTAGGAAACGAATCGCAGCATGTGCGCAATGGATTAGAAAAGATCGCGCAAGCCTTAAGAATGCATCCAATTGCTGAATTTGTTGATCAAATAACGGAAGTATATTAACTAGCAAAGAGAATTAATGAAAACGCATCGAACTGCTAGAATTGCTGAAGTCATACGCGAAGTCGCAAGCGAAACCATTTTATTCAAAATGAGTGACCCTAGAATCAGCATGGTCACGGTTTTACGCGCAGATGTTTCAGGCGATCTTCAGCATGCCAAAATTTATGTCTCGGTCATGGGCGACGAAGAACACCAAAAGGAAACTCTTTATGCGCTTAATGGTGCAGCGGGGTTTGTTCAGTCCCAGTTGGCTGATAGAATGAAAACCAGGTTCCTACCGGTTCTGACTTTTGTTCTCGATCAGGGTGTTAAAAGAAGCCTTGAAATCAGCAAGCTTATTCAGGAAGCCCTGACCAATCCCTCTAAACTTTCTGATGACGATAAACTTAAACATGAAAACGAAGAAGAACTTGATCAAGAGGAAACTGATGGCGATCCATCAGATTTAGTCAAGGAAGAATAGATCCCGGACAGAGAGACAGGGAAACTGGTTTCCTGTCTCTTACGCCTGACTCATTCATGGAGTTGTGAAAGATATGGCGACGACAGTCAACAAGCAGAAAATTGTTACGGTACTTTTTTCCAAGGTGAAGAAAGTTGTCTCACAAGAGCAACAGGAACTTCCCGTAATGGAGCAAGTTATTTATTCCATTTGCAGGGAAGGTTCGAGCAAAGAACAAGCCGACGAAGTGTATCAGAAGCTAACGGCACAGTTCTTCGATTGGAACGAACTCCGGGTAAGCTCGGTACGCGAGCTGGAAGAATGTTTCAGGGGTATGACTAGGCCAGTCGACCGGGCCAGCAGGGTGATTGGTTTTCTTCAGGAACTATTTGAAACAACCTACTCCTTCGAATTAGAATTTCTGCACAAAAAAGGCTTGAAGCAAGCCACCAAGCATCTTTCCCGCTATCAGGTTTCAAATGATTATCTAGGCGCTTGGGTAACCCAACGGGCCTTGGGTGGTCATGCGATCCCCATCGATCCGCCAACACTTCGAGTCTCCAAAAGGCTCGGGTTGATTGAAAAGACCCAAGAGCAAGTGGTGGAAATCCGCAACACCCTCGAACATCTGATCCCCAAGGCCAAGGGGGTCGAATTTACCGATCTAATCAGCACTGTAGGCGTACAGTATTGCCACGAAAATAAACCCAACTGCGCCGCCTGCCCGCTTGCCAAGGAATGCCAGTTCGCTTCCGAAAATGCCAAACCTGCCAGCAAGAAACCTGCGGTTGCTATCAAGAAAACCAAGTAGTCTTATTTTCGAACCAGCAAAAGAAGCCCTTACTTTAACCGGTACAGGGCTTCTTGTGCTTCTCTGGCAAAGGGGTTGCCTTCATAGGCGGTGGCCTGTTCATAACAAGCGATGGCCTTTTTTGTGTCGTTCAATTTCTCTAGGGCAATGCCCAATTTAAGCCAGGTCCTAGCACCACTCTTTGGGCTCTTTTTGAAATCCTGAAAACATGCCACTGCTTTCTCGAATTCATCAAGCTCCATGTGAATATCACCTAGCAACTGGCATGAACCATACCAAGAATCCTCATCATCGCTGCTCGAAAAACTTTCGGGCTTGGGCTCTCGCACCTTTTCGAGTATTTCCTTCGCTTCAGTCCGATCACCATGCCTTAATAAAGCCCTCGCATATAAAGTCCTGGCTTGAATACTTTCGGGTGTAAATACCAGCGCCAAGCTCGCAAGGTGCCTTGCCACATCAATCCAATCAGGGCCATCAAGCTTGCTATCGAGAATGCCTTTGGCCCTTTTCATGCAATAATCAACATCAAAACCCTTAGCAAGAACCTCCTTGTTAGCGGTAAGCTCATCGATGGTGATGGAATAAAGGTAGCGGTCTTTGCGTGCGATAAGATCTTTATCATCGGCTTGATAAATGAGTGCTTGTTCGACGGCACGAAGGGCGGAAAGGGCCTCGCCTTTTTCTTCATGCAAAGTTGCAAGGGTACGCAATGTTTCGACACCACTGCGTTCAAACTGGGCAAACAAATGATAATATTCAATGGCTTTATCGTTATCTTTGCGATGCAAGTAAGAATCAGCAAGAAACTTTAAAGCTGAGAAATAAGCAAAGCGATCCTGATCCTGCAAGTTTTTATGACCAGTTTTACGACCCATGACCACTGCTTTTTCAAAGTAGCTTTCCGATTCAGCATCTTGGCCCTGCTGAACGAAAGCCTTACCCACCTGCACCATTAGAAACGGTGCATGCTGTGGTAGTCCCGAAACAGCAATATCAAGATAATCTGCGCCTCGAGCCAGTTCTTTTTTTTGTTCCAAAAGCGCAAGGCCCAGATCTTTAACAAACAGGAAGTCGAAGTCTGCCAAGCTTCGGGGGGGGTTTTGAAAAAAAATACTGCTAGTCATATCTGAATACAAAAACCGCTTGATTCCCCATGCAGTCTGATCATCCTTTTCGTGGGCGAGATGCCTTTCAACAACCGCGATGGCATTCATTTTGATAACGGGATCTGTAAGGAGGGGGAAACCAACCTTGGCTTTCATTTCGGGGTGGCCTGCCAACGCCAACGACCACGAAGCATACAAATGCTTCCCCGCCAATTGATCTTCGGAAACATGATTCGTGTTAAGATTTTTAAGAAGTAGAACACCAGCGCCTACAATGTTTTTGTCATGAAGTGCAAGCACCGCCCTCCAATACCGGGTACCAACATCAAGGGAAGGCTTGAGTTTATCAACCAAGGAAAGCAGCCTTAAAGCTTCTGCAGCTTTTTCATCACTGGGTTTTCCCGAAACAAGGAGTGATTCAACTCGGTCAAGGCATAGATCGCAATCAACCAGAGCCATGGTTTCAGGATCGGTCTCAAGTTTAATAGGATCAAGGTCTGCATGAAGTTTCCAATAGTTATTGCGAGCAAGGCTATTTTGTGGATCAAGTTGCAACGCTCTTTTGAAAGCCATCAGTGCATTTTTTTGCTGCCCAAGCTTGGCAAAGCTCATGCCTCGAAAAACATGCTTCAGAATTCTTAAGGCGGGTAGTATGCGCATGGTGTAGACAAAAAATAAGGCTATCGGTGCAAGGAACCCAAGGGTTCGTAATGGAACATGATCCATGGTTAGGATACCAAGTGCAAGGCCGAGTAACGAGCTGAAAGCACCAATTTCGATTTCTGATTCCTCTGCTAGGCCACAAAATGTCAGAATGTAAAACAAGGGAAGAAAAGCGATCAATTGCAATGAAAACAACTGTGGATGTTGGAGAATTAATTGGTTTTCATTCCAAGGTGTAGCACCAAGGAAATAAGCAATCGCAGCACATAAGCCTGCTGCGACAGCAAAAATAATCCCGAGGCGAATGTTAGGTGCTTTTACTTTTCTAACACTGAAGAAACTAAGGCCAAGTGCGCCGCCCAGCCCCACGCAAGAAATCAACAATTTAGAATCTGAAGGGACAGCAACAAAAACGCCAAGGGCAGTACCCAGTATTATGCCATCAAATATCTTGCTGGAATTTTCGAGAACCAGAAAAAGAATGAAAGCAGCGGGGTTTTTGAGTCCTACTTTGAACTGGGCCCGTTGAGAAAAGACTCCTGCAATAAAAGCAAAAAGCAAGCCGCCCCAGGCAATGCCATTGAGTGTGAGAAATGTTGTAATAGGGGGGTTTTCCGAGATTCCAGATTGGAGGGCGCCATAAATAGCCAGACCCAGAAATATGCCCTTCAAAAAGTATTCAAGTACATGCGCGCGCATTATGCTACTACCCATCAAGAAAAGAGTTCATTATTCATGTTTTTATACTACAATTACAGTTCAATTACTTTTAATGCTTAAATATTCCCATAATTGTTTTTACCTTAATGCGCTTGATAAATGGAGTTTATTTTAATGAATCATCAAGAAATGATCGAAACCCTGTTAAAATCGCCCAATTGCACCTCATTAAACAGCAGCGCTGCCCTAATTGAAAAGGCTCTTCTTCGCAACGAGGGCCAACTTAGTAATCGTGGTTCTTTTACTGTAAAAACAGGCACTCACACGGGGAGATCGCCCAAAGACCGTTATTTGGTGGATGAACCATCGATAAGTGCAGCCATCGAATGGGGGGTGGTCAATCAACCCATGAGCCCCACAGATTTTGATTCACTATTTTCTGCGACCATAAAAGCGCTTGGTTCAAAAGAAATATTTATGATCAAGGGTTCTGCATGCGCAGATAACAAGCATGCCATCGGGGTGAATGTAATCGCAGATTTGGCATGGCACAATTTATTCGCCCGCTGCATGTTTCGTAAACCGATCAAAAACTTCAACGGAAAAACTCTCACCATCTTAGTTGATACCCATGCAACCAAAACGAATATCGTGCTAGATCTCACTAAAAATCTGGTAATTATTTCCGGTACTTCCTATGCAGGGGAGATCAAAAAAGCGGTGTTCAGCTTTCTTAATTTCATCCTGCCAGATCAACAAGTATTTCCCATGCATTGTGCTTCCACCATGGGAAGGGAAGGCGATGTATCGTTGTTGTTTGGATTATCTGGGACGGGAAAGACCACTCTCTCTGCGGACCCAGAGCGCCTTCTTATTGGCGATGATGAGCATGGGTGGTCGGAAAAGGGGATATTCAATTTCGAGGGTGGCTGCTATGCAAAGACCATCAAACTTTCTCCGAAAGCAGAGCCCCACATTTTCGATGCCCTTCAATTCGGGTCGGTACTTGAAAATGTTCCGCTCGATGCAGAGACCCGCCTCCCTGATTTCTTCGATGGCTCGTTGACTGAAAACACCAGAGCGGCTTATCCGCTTGATCTGGTTCGCGATATCTGTCCAGATTCCATGGGCGGGCATCCCAAAAATATCTTTTTCCTCACCTGTGATGCCTTTGGTGTTCTCCCACCACTTAGCAGACTCAACGAATTTCAAGCTATGTATCATTTCCTGTCGGGATATACCGCCAAGGTTGCCGGCACCGAGCAGGGAGTCACCGAACCCTCCGCCACTTTCAGTTCCTGCTTTGGTGCGCCTTTCATGCCCAGACATTCTTCGATTTATGCAGGGCTACTGCAAAAGAAACTGCAAACCCATCATTGCAAAGTTTGGCTAATCAACACCGGTTGGAGGGGGGGTAAACCAGGCGTGGGCCACCGTTTCCCTATTCAAGTAACTAGAGCATTATTATCAGGCGTCCTGCACGGGAACTTCGCTTCCATTGCTTTTACCAAAGATTCTTCTTTTGGCCTTGAGGTGCCCACTACCTGCCCCGGTGTGGAAAAAGAAATGCTCAATCCAATGCTCGCATGGAATAACCAAGCTGATTACCATGCAAGTGCCAGCAAGCTTTCTGGTTTGTTCGAGGCGAATTTTAAAAAGTTTGCAGGAAAGGTCGCACAGGAAGTTTGTAATGCGGGCCCCAAGACATCTTAAAATAAGTCTTATAGATGCTGATCTATCCAATGAACTAATTTTGATTCGCCCCAGCGAATTCCACCTTTGCCATCGGAACCTAAAAATCCCAGATGACCACCCCGATTTTGAATCGAAATCGAAACACAATCTGGCGCATCCAGCTTTTCAAAAGGCCCAACGGAGATGAAGGGATCATCCCTTGAAGTAAGTATCAAAGTTGGAACATTAATGTTTTTGATGAATTTTTCGGAAGAGCATTCTTCGTAATAATGTTCTGCACAATCATATCCCGCCCGGGGCGCAGTGTAGTATTCATCAAACAGGCGAATCGACATGTTGGAAGGGAATTTTAATGGGGGCAGATCTGGGAAATAGCGCTGCCGCTTTTTTGCTTCTTGTATCAGATAAAACAAAAAATGGCTTTCATAGATTCGGTTTTCCTGCTTCCCTATCAATTCTGAACATTGCATCAGATTGATGGGAGGGGCCATGGCTGCCACTCCTGCGAGACCGTTTAAATCCCCCACTTCCCCTGCGGTTTTTAATATCAGATTCCCGCCCAACGAAAAACCCACTAAAAATATTGGTGAGGGATCCACCACATTTTGGAAAAACTCCATCACCTTCCGAATATCATCAGACCGGCCAGCATGATATGACCATCTTGCCAAATGCAAGCCGGGCCCCGCACCTCGTTGATTTATTCGTATCACCCTGCAACCACGCCTATACAACCTCTCCCCAACACGAACCACATGGCTTGATCGATGGCTTCCAGTCAATCCATGAACCAAAATCGCTATGGGATTCCCTACAGTCCATGAAACAGGCTTGCTATCTAATACCAGAATTGAATCGCCATCGCTTACAGGTACAATCACTTCCTTTGAAGGGAATTCAGGCGGGGTTTTATCCGTAAGTGAACCAAGTAAAGTCTGAAGATGGCGGTTACCCATCAAAGAAAAAGGTCGGAATTCATCATTTAAAGAGAAGCTAGCTTTTGCCAACTCGGCCTTCTTATCCAAATACATAATTAACCCTTGCGACAATAAATCCCAATGACCTATTAGTTTATAGGAAAATATCTTAAACTCGAACTGAAATGTTTCCAAGAAGTTCACCTTTTTCAGAAGAATTGTAATTATAGGGGTCAGTCACAATGGGTAATTCAACCGAAGATCTTACCGGATTGGGATTTAGATTGCCTGCAGAATGGGAAGATCACACCGCTACCTGGCTTTCCTGGCCTCACGAACCAAGCGACTGGCCCGGAAAATTCCCCGCCATCCCTTTTGTCTATTCCGAAATTGTCAAAAATATCGCAGCATTCGAACTTGTCAAAATTATTGTCCCCAATCAACATTCCGCAGATGCTGTTTCGCATCTCCTTTCCGAAAACTCCGCCAATCTCGACAACATTACTTTTATCCTTGTACCCACCAATCGCTCTTGGATTCGCGACTACGGCCCCTTATTCCTCAAAGATAAGCATGGTAATAAAACCATCCTCAATTTAGGCTTCAATGGCTGGGCCAAGTACGACAACTTTAATTTTGATGATGATATCCCCAAATTTGTTGCTGCCAAACTCAACCACCCAATCTGGCAACCCAAACATAACAACATCCAACCAATCCTCGAAGGAGGCAGTATCGATGTTGATGGCCAAGGCACCCTTCTCACCACCGAAGAATGCCTGCTTTCCAAAACTCAGGAACGCAATCCAGGCTTCACCAAACAAGATTACGAAACTTTCTTCGCTAACTATCTAGGGGTTAAAAAAGTTCTCTGGTTAGGCAATGGCATCGCAGGAGACGATACCCATGGCCATGTTGATGATCTTGCAAGATTCATCGCACCCGGAAAAGTAATCACCATGATTGAAGAAAACAAATCTGATATCAATTATCAACCCTTGAAGGATAATCTTTCAAGGCTTCAATCCATGACCGATGCCCAAGGGAACAAGTTGCAAGTGTTCGAACTTCCCATGCCAGCACCTATTGTTTTTGCAGGCCAACGCCTGCCCGCAAGTTATGCCAACTTTTATATAGCCAACGGCATCGTGCTTGTGCCTACATTCAATGATCCAAACGATCGAATTGCATTAAACATGCTTTCCCAATTGTTTCCTACCCGTAAGATTGTCGGTATCCATTGTGGGGATCTGGTACTGGGGTTGGGCACGCTACACTGCCTCAGCCAGCAGCAACCTGCTTAAAGGGAAAATAAGCTTATGCGCACCATGCGGGCAGCGGTACTAAGAGATTTTTCCCTGGGCATCCAATTGGAAGACATGCCCATTCCAGAGCCCAAGCCCAATCAAGTTCTGGTTCGTATCCTCGCTTCAGGCATTTGCCATACCGATCTTCATGCCATCAACGGTTCATGGGACAAAAAGCCTATTCTTCCTTTAATTCCTGGTCATGAGGGTGTAGGAGTCATTGAGGCTTTAGGTTCTAAAGTAACAGGGTTTACCCTCGATCAAAAAGTTCTCATCCCATGGATTGGCAGAACCTGCAGAACTTGTTCCTTCTGTTTTAATGGGATCGAGAACTATTGCGAGAAGCAATTCAACACGGGTTATATCATCCCAGGCACCCATGCTGAATACACTGCTGCAGATTTTCGCTACATCGTTCCACTTGCAAACGATATCGACCCAATACAAACCGCACCCCTGGCATGTGCGGGACTTACCGCTTTTGAAACCATCAAACAATTGCGCTCCAAGGAAAGTCAAACACTTTTAATCATGGGCGTGGGCGGAGTAGGCCATCTTGCAATTCAATATGCTAAAGAGTTTTTCACACGCATCATTGCAATCGATCCCTCTGCAATTCGCATTGAGCAAGCCAAACTTTTAGGCGCAGAAACTTATTCACCAGAAGAATGGCTCTCCCTTAATTCTAAACCTTTAATTGATGCTGCTGCGGTCTTTGCTGCAGACCCAAGAGCGGTTACCGATTCAATAAATGCATTAAAGAATGGCGGCACTCTTGCTTTAGTGGGATTGGGAAAGCATAAAGAATTGTCATTGCCTTGGTTTGAACTGGTCACCCGGGGAATTCGTATTCTGGGTTCGCATGTCGGGCCGATTTCCACCCTGAAAGAAGTTGTGGAATATCATCATCTAGGCAAAGCCAAAGTCTTGGTTGAATCTAGGCCACTCGCAGATATTCACCTTGCTATGGCAGACCTTGCTGTAGGAATAAACAACTCTCCAAGACTCGTCCTAGTTCCTTGATAAAACATCATACCCGAACCACAACAAAGATTTCTCAACACCCTGCAAGTTTAAATCTTACAATAACATTATGGTTTTTAAGTGTTTTTAAACTTTTTTGCGACTCTTAATGGTAACTAATTTATGAGTATTAAAGCAGTATGCCCAACCTGTGCCAATATTTATCAGGTTGGGGAAAATCTACTCGGGAAGAAAATCCGCTGCAAGAACTGTCAGGGTGTTTTCGTTTTAGGGGAAAAACCCAAAGTTAAAATAGAAAATGAAGAACCGGTTGATGTGGAACCCGAACCAGATGAACCTATCAAGCAGACAGAATCTGAAAAAAACAACGAAATTGCACGCCTGCGAATGGCACACAAAAAAAAGATGCAAATGCAAAACATTAACAAACCAAAAAGCCCGGCAATGATCCCTGCAATCTCTTACTTTCTTGGAGTTATATTCACATGTATTGTTTTGGTTGGCGGTGGTGGCACCCTTTGGTTTATTGCTAAAAATCAAATTAAAAATCAACCGGCAGATGCGGATGGCCAACTGAACACCGAACTTGATCAAACTGAATCAACTAAAAACCAAGCTGCAAATGCATCAGATCCAGAACTCGAAAAAATCATTGCTGAACTGGATCAGAAAGAACCAGGCTGGAGAATTGAAGAACTTGAAGCCAAACGCAAAGTTCTCACACCAGAGGAAAACTCCGCTTTAGTTATTAGTGAAAGTTATAAGTTGCTTGGTAATTTTGAACAAAGAAAACCTTTGTGGGAATTGGGGAAGCTTCCAGATATAGCGGCCATCAAATCTTCTCCACAACAATTGTTAACTCCGCCATCAATCAACTTAATTAAAACCACCTTGGGTGCTTTTCAGCCCTCCCTTGATGAAGCAAAAAAGGTGGCTAAATTACCTGAAGGCCGTTTTGAAATTACTTATGCGCCTAATATCGCAAACACTATTCTAACGCCCCTTGATACGACTCGCCCAGTTGCAGAATTGTTAGCAATGGATGCGTTTATTGAAGCACAAGATGGTAAATCTCAACAGGCAATGGAATCAACCCAGGCGATTTTCAATATTGCTCGTTCCATTAGAGAGATTCCTTTTATTATTTCTTTTGGGGTTCAAATAGAAATTTGCGCTCAAAGCATTCGAATGCTGGAGCGAACCATTGCCCTTGGGGAACCTTCTAAAGATTCCCTCTCCCAATTCCAATCACTCGTGGAAAATGAAGCAAGTTTTCCTATGTTTTTGTACATCGCAAAAGCTAATCGGGCGGTGAACTACGCCATACTTTCAGCACTAAAAAAAGACAAAGACATCATTAAAACTTTGCAAAAAGATCTCGATTTGAAAGCTGATGAAGCAACCGCAACAAAACTAGTTCTCGAGGAACCAAATATTTTATCTTGGTTGTTGAAATACAGTAATTCTTTGGTTGCGATCGCCAATCTTCCTATCCAAGATCAAAAAAAAATAGCCACAGAATTAACCTTGAAATTAAATGAGAAACCAAATTTACGAAAGCTACTCACAGGTGATCCAAAAAATATGTGGATTTACACCAATCGAAATTTAGCCTCATTGAATTGCGCGATTACGGGCTTGGCAATGGAGCGTTACCGAATAACCAATGGCAAATGGCCCCGCAAACTAGAGGAGTTGGTTCCTGAGTACCTTGCTAAACTTCCTACAGACCCTTTTAACGGTGAACCTTTGCTGGTAGGCACAATCCTAGGAGGCTTGGTTATTTATTCCGTTGGCCCTGATCTTCAAGATAATAATGGGCTAATCGACAATTCATATTCTCTATCCGTTAAGGAAGGTACAGACATTGGATTTCGCCTTTGGGAAGTTCCCATGCGAAGACAACCAGCAAAGTAAATGTGACCAGAAATCTTTCTGAGACAATCAAATCTCTCAAAAAAACTTGTATTTGATTTACCTCAGCTTTAATTTTTAGTTCCCCCAATAAGAGAAACCCGGGAAGAAATTGGCCCTGAAGGGGCCGTTCAACCAACCCGGGGCGAAACCCAGAGAAGGCTTTTAAGTAAACTTATCCTCTAATCCCACCTAGCCTAAAAGATAGCTCCTTCCCACATTGCTTTAGATGCACCATACGTAGATTCAGCCGTTTTATTTTTGGCACTATCTTAATTCTTACCCTCGGAGGATGTGGCAGCAAAGATAAAGCAGATAACGGCGCAAGCGGTGTAGCGTTCCACAAAGGATATGTTGCCTCAAAAAACAGCGAGTGGAGTTCTGCAATCATTCATTTCACCAAAGCCATTGAATTAGACCCTACCAATATAAATGCCTACAACCATCGTGGGTTTGGATTTAGCAAACAGGAACAATACATTGAAGCCATTGCTGATTTCACTAAAGCTGTCGAGCTAGCCCCCAAGTATGCGGATGCCTATGAAAATCGAGGCGCTGCATATAAAGCACTGGGCAAAAACCAGGAAGCCGATGCCGACTTTGCAAAAGGTAAAAGAATTAAGATGACCGTTCCCGCCAATTCTAAAACGGATGCAGATGAAACGGGAAAGTAAAAAAAGACAGGCACCCTTATTTTTATTTAGGTTCTGTTTTTGACTCTAAAATTGCTGTGAAAAATAATAAAAGGTGCCTGTCCCTTTTTTGGGCTTCGAACCGGCTTCATCGATCCCGCCAATTAGCATCCATTCTTCATAAAAAGGTGCCTGTCCCTTTTTTGGGCTTCGAACCGGCTTCATCGATCCCGCCAATTAGCATCCATTCTTCATAAACTTTACTTGGAATGACCGTGCTTGGCTAATGTCAACAAGAAGATTATGTGGTAGCATGCATGAGGCAATCAACCCGGGCGAGTTAGGGGTTAGACCTAGCGTGACCGGCTTCCAAGCGAAATGAGCCACGATGGAACGAGTCTACATCGAAACGACATTCATCAGTTACTTGACGGCCCGGCCCAGCCGCGATCTGATCGTTGCCGGCCATCAGCAAATCACCCATGATTGGTGGGATACCCAGCGCGATGGCTACGAACTTTGCGCCTCGCAATTGGTCATTCAAGAGGCTGGAGACGGTGACCCGCAGGCAGCTCAAGAGCGCCTTGACATTCTGGCGAACATGACGGTGCTGGAGATCGAGGAAGAGGCAATGTCGTTGGCCGAAGAACTGGTCCGAGCAGGGGCGTTGCCAGATAAAGCGGAAAACGACGCTCTGCACATCGCAATAGCGGCGATCCATCGTATCCCGTATCTGATGACTTGGAATTGCCGGCATATGGCCAACGCCGTAATGCGGCCCCTGATAGAAAGCGTCTGTGCGATCAAAGGATTCAAGGCTCCAATTATCTGTACCCCTGAAGAAATGATGGAGGCGAAGCCATGACTTGGTCAGACCCAATAGTTGATGAAGTACGGCGAGCACGCGATGCGTACGCAGCCCGTTTCGATTACGATTTGCGTGCCATCTTCCGCGATTTGAAAGAACAGGAAAAGCGAAGTGGCCGCAAGCTGGTTTCTTCTGCCCAAGATGCTGAGCCTAACCCGGCGCTGCAGCGGACCGGGACCGATATTACACAGGTCTGTATAAAACCTAGTTCAGCAGGAAGACAAGCGCCCTTTCCTGACAAGGAGATCCCATGAGCATTGCTACTGATCGTTTCACTTTGGCCCACATTCGTTGCCATTGGCGCCCCGTCATCATGGTTGGCGCAGGCCTTGTGCTGCTCAGCATCTTTTGGTTCGCCTCCCGTTACCCGCAACTGTTCAGCAAGGCGAAGCATGTCGGCGAAGCATTGCCCAGCATGGCTTACAGCAGCCAGCTAATGATCGTCGCGGCCGACGCTCCCGTAGGGCTGCGCATTCTGGCCGCTACCGTCAACTGGCTAGACAGCATGAAGATCGGCATGACCTTCGGCGTGCTTTTCGGCGCGTTGCTGCACACCGTTCTTCGCTACTATCCGCTCAAGATCGGCAAGAACCTGTACCTCAATTCCCTCAAAGGGGCGCTCGTTGGCGTGCCGATGGGCGTATGCGCGAATTGCGCCGTCCCGGCTGCGTGTGGCGTCACCCGAGGAAATGGTCGCATCGAGGTCGCCTTGGGGTTCTTATTCAGTTCGCCGAATTTCAATCCAGTCGTGGTCATGATGACCTTCATGGCACTCCCGCTTGCGATGGGTCTGACGAAGTACGCCGTCCTGTTATTTGTCATTTTGTTTGGCGTGCCATCGTTGATCCGTTGGTTGGAACGCAAAAATCCTCTGCCCGTTTTCACGGTCGGTGATGAAGGTGCCGCCTGCGCCATCCAACTGCCGTCTCCGGACGATTGCCAAGAGAAGTTCACCACCGTGTTCGGGGAATTAACCAAGGATTTTGGTAAGCATGTATGGATGCTACTCAAGCCCACCATCACGCTCATGCTTCTCGCAAGCGTCGTGTCAGCGACTCTGCTTGTGTTGATTCCGTGGGATTCGTTGTTGTCGGAAGTGACACCGCTCAAGGCAGCGCTTCTCAGCCTGATTTCTGTCTTCATGCCTGTGCCGATCGCGCTCGATGTCAAAAGCCGCCCAGCTTCAGCAGCAGGGTGTACCCGCTGGCTACATCATGATGTTTGCGATGACCCTTGGCACATACAGCATTATCCCCAGCATTTACTTGTGGCGGGAAGTGTCCAGACCTCTTGCCGTCTCGCTGTTCGTGTTCTTTTGGGCGCTGGGCTTGGCGTTGGCATTGTTGTTCTAAGCGGTGTGGTCGAACCTGTCCCTCGGCCAATGTCACGATATGCGGACCGGGACCAATATTACACAGGTCTGCATAAAACCTAATTAGGATACAGAAAGCCATGAAGTGTGACGCCGTGTCGAATGACATTGAGGTTCACTTAAACCCGGACGCCGGGCAAGTCACCCTCACTTGCGGAACCGAGGCATTCGCCCGAGTGTGGGCGGCGGTGGTTGCCGAGGCCGGGCCGATTGGTGCCCCGCCGGCGGTTCGGGTGGTGCTCATCGAGCAGGTGCTGCTGCCCCGCCCATTGGCGCAGTGGCAGGACCGGCTCGCGCTGCTCGGGTGTGGGGTTGTCGGGTTTGTGCTGCTGTTCGTTTTCGTCATCGGGATAGGCACGATTGCTGGTTGGGTGCGGTAACGAAGACGCCGAACTGGGCGCTGTAGCAGGAAGGTTGCGCCATTTGCGAGATCCGGCAGACATGAGAGATATATTTTTGAAACCGGAAATGTCTAACAAAGTGCTGCAGCGGAACCGGCCATCGCCTCCAAGAAGGAGGAATACCGAAGTTGCGATTCGGTACAGCAGAGGCGCTCTCCGTCTGGTTTTGGCGAAATGATTACTGCTTTGCCAGAAGGCTAATAACTTTAAGTATAAGTCTTAAATTAAGGCCGGGTTTAGGAAGCGCAGCTTAACCCGAAGGGATTTACCTCGAACATTGGCAACTTGATGAGAAGATCCACTAATAGCCTTTCTGCATGCCGGTACCGTACTTATGCTTGAAAAGTTGTTTCTTTAATGCCCTTCATCAGACTCTTACCCATAGCACAGGGTGGAAGAGAAAGCCTACTGGGCCGAGACTTTTTATGATCAGCACCCTAACACTTGTAAATTGGTTGGCATTTGTCGAAGCTCATCCACATGATTTTACGATTCAGTACCCCGCACGCCGGGAATATTTTATTCAGAACTTTCGATGCGAACCTGCTCTCCGGACCAGTGAATGGTTATCAGACCTAGATCAATTATTACTGTATCTGCATATTCCTTTTTGTGAGGCCAAATGCTATTACTGCAATTTTGCAGTTGATGTCAATCGGAGTGAAGACTTCCATCGCAAATATGTAGATGCACTTCTTCGCGAGCTTGATTCTCACGCTGACTGGCTACCGAATTGCGAGATCGCGGGAGTAGACATCGGGGGTGGTACACCTACAATTCTTGCCACTTCAGAATTGCGCCGAATTGCTCGGGCAGTAAAACCTCTGCTCAAAAAAAGTGCCCACCCTTTCCCGTTCAGCATCGAGACAACCCCGCGAATCGCTGCGGAAGAACAAGAGAAACTTCAAGTCCTACATGATGAAGGCGTGGACAGGATCAGCCTTGGGGTACAAAGCTTTAATGCCATTACTCTTGCATCCGTTAACCGTTTGCGACAAATCGCACAGACCGACATAGCAATGGCCAACCTACGCAGAACCGGTTTTAAGCGTATCAATTTAGATATTATTTTCGGGCTACCTAACCAAACTCTAGAAGATTGGAAATATGATCTGGATCAAATCATCGCGCTGAACCCGGACAGCATTACCACCTATGACTGTTTATACCGCGGAAAAGGTCGGGCACTTACCAAACGCACTGTCATACTGCCAACGCCAAATACCTACGGGGCACTCTATGATCTCGCTTTTGAAAATTTGTATCTTGCAGGGTGGAAAACAACTTACGGTTCTGTAAACTTTAGCAAACACCACAACGAAACTGGGACTAGCGCTTGCTTTGAAGGGCGATTACTAGATGGCATGCCCTACCTGGGTTTAGGCAATTATGCATCTTCACTTCGAGGCAACCACTGGAGTTTTAACACCTACAGCGCTTCGGATTACATGACGAACATCAGTACTGGTTCAAATCCTTGCGAATATTTCTACGAGTTACCCGCTGCTGAGTCGCAGGCAAAATATATTCTTTACTCACTGAATTACGGCTTCATTGACGAAAACCGTTTCATGCTGCGGTTCGGTGTGAAATTCACAGAAACATTTGCAGAAGAAATTGATCACGCCATCAAGGCAGGGTGGATGGAGTGCTGCGACAATCGATGGCAGGTGAAACTTGGACAATTCAAAAACATGCATGCGATACGCAGCCTTTTTTATCCTGAACAAGCGCGCAAGTGGCTAATGGCGCTACAAGAACCCATGTTGTAACAGTATAAAGTGTTACAGTTCGTTAAAAAATGAAAGCCCCTTCAACTAAAACCAAGATTTGCCATCCCAAGCGATGACTTTCTCCAAAAAGGCGGCTGCATCTTTTGCAAAAGTAGAAAAGAGGATCTCACCTTTTTCTGCAGTGGCATGTTTGGCTGCATCTTTTGCAAAAGTAGAAAAGAGGATCTCACCTTTTTCTGCAGTGGCATGTTTTGGGTCGCCAATGTGACCAGGCTCGGTGCGATCCTTGGTAATCCAACCCCGATAAGCGGGTTCAAACGCAAATCCAAACTCCACTTTCTTAAGGTCTAAAACATTGCCTTTAACAAGATTGGGAGCAAGCTTCATCATCATCGAAGTTTCCCACTCGCATGCGTGCCCCATTTTTTTCTGCACGAAATCCTTAAGCTCAACCTGTGGCGCAGAGCTTAAATCCCAATAGGTGCTGAACAAAAGAAGAAGATCAGAACGATGCCTGTATTTCTGCCTGAGTTCAAAGGTAGCTTGCTTGCCCGGATAGATATTTCCGCCATGACCATTGATGAACACAATGCGTTTAAAACCATGATCGATGAAATTATCTGCGAGGTTGTTAAGCATATCGAGATAAAGCCTGGGGTTCGCTGAGAGAGTACCTGCGAAATCCATGTGATGATGAGAATTACCAAACCAAGTAAGAGGGGCAAATAAAACTTTGCCATGAAGGGTATCAGAAACCCTGCGTATAACTTCGCCACATAGCATGGAATCCACAGAAACGGGCAAGTGTCTACCGTGCTGCTCGATTGCAGCAATGGGAATGACAATAGGGGTGTTTTTATCAAGGTTATGGACATCTTCCCAAGTGGATTCTACAAGTTTCATCTAAACCTCTCTTTTTTCGTAAAAACAAGCAATACAGCAAGATAAGTCAAGATAGGCTTAGAAGCAAGTAGCTGTTTTAAGAAGATTTTTATTGTGGTTAGAAGCCACAAAAGGCTTTTCTCCAAGATCGATCTAGTACGGTTCTAGCGGTTCTGGGTATGCTTTAGAAGTCGAAAGTGTAGGCCTGATCGGGTTTTGCGACAAGGCGTGAGATGATCCACGCACCGGCAGGTCATAAAAATCATGGACCACAGACTATTGTCTGCCATTGTTCCATAGTGAAATGGATGAATTGTTGTGACAGAACCAATTGAAAGCCTTGAAAGCGTTCGAACTGAAAAAGTAAAAGCCCTGACCGCCTTAGGAGTCGACCCGTGGGGCCAGCGCTTCGATAATCATATTCCCATAGCGCAAGTACGCGAGTTACCTGTCGATCCAGAAAACCCCGTGCAAACCAGACTGGCAGGAAGAATCGTCCTACGCAGGGGCATGGGCAATGTTTACTTCATCGATCTGCGTGACTGGACTGGCCAAGTTCAAGTAATGATAGGCAAGAAACAAGTAGGCGACAGGGGCATGGGCAATGTTTACTTCATCGATCTGCGTGACTGGACTGGCCAAGTTCAAGTAATGATAGGCAAGAAACAAGTAGGCGAACTGGGTTGGGATATTGCAAAGCACATCGACCTTGGCGACCTTCTAGGTATCGATGGTTCGTATGGCAAAACAAAAACAGGCGAGCTGACTGTCTTCGCAACCAAGATCACTTTCTTAGGTAAATCGCTTCTGCCTCACCCAGATAAATACCAAGGGATGCAAGATATCGAATTCCGTTTACGCCATCGTTACTTGGATTTAACCTACACACCCGAAACTTTAAAGCGCAC
>Ga0194050_1000103_pt1 | contig 26510 bp, 26 predicted proteins | sample SepL2310m_MetaG_FD_148657 | JGI IMG/M metagenome (GOLD analysis project Ga0194050, IMG submission 148657) | Anoxic zone freshwater microbial communities from boreal shield lake in IISD Experimental Lakes Area, Ontario, Canada - Sep2016-L239-10m | ecosystem: Environmental > Aquatic > Freshwater >...
TCTCTGTATGTGCGACTAATTGCGTAGCGGTGATGTCCGTCAGCGATGATCACCGGATGTTTGGCAATGCAATCGGTTATTGAAGCGATACGAGTTGGGTCGCTGACTCGTTCAACCGTGTGTGTGACGTGCTGATCGTCAATGTACGAACCAACAACTTCTGCAGGGGCTTTGAGTATTTCGCTGAGACCAGGAGCAAGACTTAAGCCCCAAACTGGAGAAAGATTGGCATCTGTTGCCCTGGTGAGATCGAGTCGGTCGGTCTTTGCCTTTGGCGTGGTGCGCTCGTGGGGCAGTACATCGCCCGCACCTTCGTCTACAACTTCGATTCCACCGAGTACGCCAACAATGTTTCGTTGGTTGCCGATTGTGTCGAGAAACTGCATGCGATACAACGTGAACGAAGGCGATTCATCCCGCACGAGCACGCCACTTTGGATCCAACTTTTAAGCGTTTGTGCAGCTGCAAGATACGCGTCTGGCTGATTTGAGGTAGCGATGGGTAAATCGATATTGACAATGTTGTGATTGTGCTGTGCGACCAAATTGGCGCGGTCGGTGTCGTTTAATACGTCGTACGGGGGAGCACATGTCTTACCGAGGTCAGTAGATGGCGCATATCGAAGCGCGCGAAACGGAAGAAAACGAGGCACAATTACAGTGTGCCATCTGCAGCCCCGATTTTGTGCGATTTGGATGGTGTCGTTTGGCTAATGCATCAACCCATTCCGGGATCGGTGAATGCGATTGAGTCGCTTCGAAATGCTGGTCATCGCGTCTTGTTCGTCACGAATAATTCATTTTCTGTAGTTTCCGATCAAGAAAAGGCACTCGCCAAGATCGGCATAGATGCGCACAAGGATGTCGTTACATCGTCTCAAGCGGCTGGTGCTCTATTGCACAAGGGCGAACGAGTGTTGCTCGGTGGTGGACCTGGCGCTGTTGAGGCAATTGAAAATGCTGGTGCTGTTTTGGCGGGACGTTCTGACGATCACACTCACGGAGACGCATCTACACACGACACGAGAAGTGGAGTCGATTCGGAAATCGATGTGGTGATGGTTGGGTATCACGCAACATTCGATTATCGCGGATTGACAAGGCTCTCTCACGCAGTTCGCAATGGCGCTCGACTGATTGCGACCAACGACGATGCGACATATCCAACACCTCACGGGCTGATTCCTGGTGGTGGATCAATCTTGGCTGCGGTTGCTGCTGCATCGGGTGCTGAGCCAGTCATCGCGGGCAAGCCTCACAAACCGATGGCCGATTTGGTGCGTCACGTTTTGGGCATTGATGATCTTTCAAATGCGTGGATGGTGGGCGACAGGCCATCCACAGACGGATTATTTGCACAGACTGTCGGTTGCAATTTTGTTCAAGTGTTGACTGGCATCTCGTCGCTCAATGATGTGAGTGATGATGTGAATGATGATGTGAGCAATCTTACAAATGGAAAAACACACGTGTTTGCCGATCTTGCTTCTTTCGCCAAGATGATTGTTGGTTCGTAAGCGGATGTCGAAAGCACGTTTGCGATTAGATACATGGTTGGTCAAACAAGGACTCGCGACGGACGCTACACACGCAAAAATTTTGATCGATCAAGGTCTGATTCTGGTCAATGGATCTATTGCACTGACGGATAATCGAATGATTGCTAATTCCGACAGTGTGTTGTTGTCAACGCCCGCACGATTCGTTTCGCGAGGTGGAGAAAAGCTCGAAGCGGCCCTACTTGCCTTTGGTGTTGAAATGAATGGCAAGCACGTGTTGGATGTAGGGGCTTCAACTGGTGGGTTCACCGATTGTGTGTTGCAACGCGGAGCGGTCGCAGTCACTGCACTGGATGTGGGCAAATCTCAATTGCATGATCGTTTGGTACGAGATCCACGGGTCAAAGTACTCGATTCAACTAATGCAAGGTCAATGACTGTTGCCCTTGTCGGCGACTTTGATGTGGTTGTTGCCGACCTTTCCTTTATTTCGCTAAGTCAAGTTGCCACCGCACTTTGCAATGTGCTGCGTCCACATGGAGACATGATCTTGCTTGTGAAGCCACAGTTTGAAGCCGAAAAGTCCGAAGTTGACAAGGGTGCTGGCGTGATTAGGGACGTCAATATTCATCAACGAACGATTACACAGGTAGTCGATGCCTTCAATTCACAGGGGTTGATGCAGTCGGGACTCATCGAGTCGCCTTTGCGTGGGGCAGATGGAAACACCGAATTCTTGCTCCATCTGCGCAGGGAACTCGTAAGTGGTGCGCACTCTGTGAGTGGGGTTGAGTAAGTTGGCAGGCATGGAGATGAGCCGATGAAATCCATTTTTGTGGTTGCCCACCACACGCGCGGCGAGATTGCTCAACTACTGACCGACTTGGAATCTTGGTGTTCGAAGCAGGGTCACCATTTATGGATGTTGCCAGCGGATGCGCATGCGAGAGGTTGCGAGCATCTCGCAAGTGAGAGGGCGGCGATGGATGCTGACGTCGTATTGTCATTGGGCGGTGACGGAACAGTATTGCGTGCAGTTCATCTGTTGGACGGTGCCCCAGTGCCGATTCTTGGTGTCAATGTAGGAACGCTTGGCTATTTGACCGAAATCGAACCATCAGAATGCATTGCGTCTCTGCAGCGTTGGGTGGATGGTCGAGAAGACAAAGATTTCATTATTGATAAGCGCATGATGCTTTCCGTATTGCTGAAACGAGCTGACGGAAGCACTGATCTTTCGTGGAGAGCACTCAACGAAGCGGTTCTCGAAAAGCAACAGTCGGGTCACACTGTTTGGCTTGACGTTGTTATTAATTCCGAGCTCTTCGCAACGTATTCAGCAGATGGGTTGATCGTTTCCACGCCAACGGGAAGCACGGCATATTCAATGTCGGCTCGCGGTCCGGTTGTTTCGCCACGTCACCGAGCGTTACTGGTTACACCAGTTTCTCCGCACATGTTGTTTGATCGAGCTCTTGTGCTTGACCCACACGAGTCATTATTGATCGAAGTCGTCGGCACGCGTCCGGTGGACATGGCTCTCGACGGGCGCAAGGTAACGAGTTTGACGCAGGGCGATGTTGTGAGTTTTGCTCCAGACACATGCACTGCAGAGTTCTTGCGTTTTAAGACCCCAAAGTTTCATCAGATCGTGCGCACCAAATTTGGTCTTGGAGATGATTGATGCTCAGTGAATTACACATTGAGAATCTTGGTGTAATTGAAAAACTTGATCTGTCCATTGGTGAGGGCCTCGTTGCGTTAACGGGTGAAACTGGCGCAGGCAAGACCATGTTGGTGGAGGCAATTGACTTGCTCGTGGGTGGACGAGCCGATGCGTCGGTTGTTCGAACCGGATGCGAAGAGGCTCGCGTTGAAGGCAGATTTGTTACCGATGAGAACGAAGTTATTTTGTGTCGAGTCGTTCCAATAAATGGGCGATCACGTGCCTATATCAATGGTCGACTCGCAACGGTTGCGCAACTTGCCGAATATGGTGCTGATCTTGTTGATCTACATGGACAGCACGCACACCAAAGTTTGCTTGGGGCATCTGCTCAACGCCTGGCACTCGACCACTTTTGTGGAGTTGACCTCGAACCATTGCGCAGCGCTCGCGCTGAATTGACAGAAATTGAAGCCTTGCTTGCAACACTTGGTGGCGACGAACGAGCACGTGCGCGAGAAATTGACCTATTGCGTTTTCAGGTCAAGGAAATTGCTGACGCCGGTCTACGGAGTGCGAACGAAGATGAAGACCTCTCTCGTTCAGAAGACGTGCTTGCTGATGCGGTGGCTCATCGCGAGGCTCTGTATGCGTCGGCTTCGGCTTTGCAAGATGATGATGGTGCAAGCGATGTTGTCGGTCGGTCGATTGCGGCAATTAGCCATCGAGAGACATTTGAGCTGTTCGTTGAGCGACTCAAGAACCTGCAGGCCGAGATTGATGATGTCGCACGTGAAATGCGTGATGTGGCCGAATCGATCGAAGAGGATCCAGCCAAGTTGGAAGAGGTTCGACAGCGCCGTCACTTGCTCGTTGACCTACGCCGCAAATATGGAGAGTCTCTCAGCGAAGTTATTGCATACGGAGATGAGAGTGGGCTGCGGCTCAACGAATTGGAGAGTTTCGAAGCTCGTGCTGCAACATTGGATGCTGAACGTGCGGCCGCGATGCAACAGCTTCGGGCTGCCGAGAAGGTAGTGGGCGAGGCTCGTCGAGCCGCAGCGCCAAAGTTGGCAAAGGCAGTGCAACTCCACCTGCGCACGTTGGCAATGGCACATGCAGTTGTCGAGGTTTCCGTTGGCGATGATCCTGGCGACGAAGTCACATTCTTGCTTGCTGCTAACCCTGGTTCGCCACCGTTGCCGCTCACCAAAGTCGCGTCGGGCGGAGAATTGGCTCGCACTATGTTGGCCCTGCGATTGGTACTCACTCAAGGACCATCCACGCTGGTGTTCGATGAGGTTGATGCCGGTATCGGTGGGGAGGCAGCCGTTGCGGTAGCCGGCGCCTTGGCTCAACTTGGACACAGACACCAGGTATTGGTGGTCACCCATCTTGCTCAAGTAGCGGCCGCGGCTCATCGGCAAATTAGGGTCTCAAAAACGGTCAAATCCAAACAGACTTTTGCCGAAGCCAGTGAATTGGCAGATCAGGATCGGGTTGGAGAGATTGCGCGAATGCTCTCGGGTGGCATGGCCGAGGAAGCCGCCCTCAACTATGCCTCCGAATTGCTCAAGGCTTCTAGCGATCGTTCGAGCATCCAGAGGCGCACACGTCGCTAACCACCGCGAGGGTATGCTTATCTTCCGTCGTGGAGTTTTTGGTCCCAGTCGGGAGCGCTCCGCACAGAGACGGGAGCAAGTAGTGCCAAAGCATGTTTTTGTAACAGGTGGTGTTGCAAGTTCGCTCGGCAAAGGTCTTACTGCTTCGTCCCTCGGTCGTCTTCTTAAGATGCGTGGGCTTCGTGTCACGATGCAAAAGTTGGATCCGTATATCAACGTTGATCCAGGCACGATGAATCCGTTTGAACACGGAGAAGTTTTTGTTACTGATGATGGTGGGGAAACCGATCTTGACCTCGGTCACTACGAACGTTTCATCGATGAGAATTTGACTCGTTCGTCAAACGCAACAACGGGAAGTATTTATCAAGCAGTGTTAGCGGCCGAGCGTCGTGGCGACTATCTCGGGCGCACCGTGCAGGTCATCCCTCATGTCACTGATGAAATTAAGCGTCGTATACAGCGTCTTGCTACAGATGATGTCGACGTAGTGATTACCGAAGTAGGTGGAACCGTTGGCGACATCGAAATTCTTCCTTTCCTTGAAGCGATCCGCCAATTCAAAAACGAAGTCGGTCGTGACAACATTTGTTATGTGCACGTGACATTGGTGCCATTTATCGGACCAAGCGGTGAACAAAAGACCAAACCAACTCAGCACAGCGTCACCGAGTTGCGCTCGCGTGGTATTCAGCCCGACCTGATTGTTTGTCGCAGTGATGAACCAATTAGTGATCAACTGAAGCGCAAGATTTCTGGTCAGTGTGACGTGGATCAAAAGAATGTCATCAATGCAGCTGATGTGAAGAACATTTACGAGTTGCCGCTGATCTTGCACGATGAAGGACTTGACACCCAGATTTGTGAAGTGCTCAAGATTGATGCACCACTCGACTTGACTCTGTGGCGTCAGTTGGTCGCTCGGGTTGAAGCATCGACTGCACCCGTGAGGATTGGTCTCATTGGAAAATATGTGCAATTACAAGATGCCTATCTTTCTGTTGTTGAAAGTTTGAAGCACGCCGGGTTCCATCACGGAGCAAAAGTTGAGATCGTGTGGATTCAGGCAGAAGATGTTGAGGGCTTGCTTGCCGATGATCGAATGACGACTCTGGATGGAATAGTTATTCCAGGCGGATTCGGTCCACGTGGCATTGAGGGCAAGATCAGGGCAGCCGAATATGCTCGCGAGAACATGATCCCGTGCTTGGGGTTGTGTCTTGGTATGCAAGTGATGACTGTTGAATTTGCGCGGCATGTCTTGGGATTGCCAGATGCCAACTCGACCGAGTTCGACCTTTCAACCCAGAATCCAGTGATCGACATTATGAACGATCAGCGAGATGTCACTGATAAGGGTGGCACCATGCGTTTAGGCGCTTACTACGCGGTTCTTACACCTGGTACACAGGTAGCCAATGCATATGGAGAGCCCGTGGTGAGCGAGCGACATCGCCATCGCTATGAATTCAATTCCACTTATCGGAGTCGTTTTGAAGAAGCAGGATTTATCTGCAGTGGCACTTCGCCCGATAAGCGTCTTGTTGAATTTATTGAATTGCAAGGTCATCCGTTCTGGGTTGGAACGCAGGCTCACCCCGAATTCAAGAGTCGCCCCGATCGTCCGCACCCATTGTTTCGCGAGATGATTGGCGCAGCATTACAACGTCGAGCCTTGACCGAAAGCACATCGCGTTCAGCCGATCGCGCTGCTGCTGTTGACGCGAAGTCGTAGATTCACCGAAAGCTATTTCTGATGGCGCATTTCGAGCGCACTTCACGTACCGTTTTGCACGAATGGGTGTTGTGGAAGCTTGTTCAGAGTCGGTTTCGTGCTCCTACCGGCGAAGAGTTTGTGCGCACCTATGTCGAGTCACCAGGTGCCACGGGCATTGTGCCCATTCGGATCAATGCTCACAATCAATATGAAGTAGTGATGGTGCGACAATACCGTCCTGCGTTGGACGCATATAGTCTCGAAATCCCAGCTGGCATGAGAGATGTGGTTGGTGAAGACCCACAAGATACGGCGATACGTGAACTGCAAGAAGAGACAGGGTTTACTACTCACGACGTGCGTCCGCTGGGTCGGATATTGCAGGCCCCGGGCATCACCAATGCTGCAGTGCATTTATTCGTTGCCATTGGTTTGACCGAAGTTGCCATGGATCGTCATGGCCCAGAAGAAGATGACATGACGGTTGTGGTCCTGCTACTCGACGATGCAATACGAATGATCGAAACAGGCGAGATTGATAACGCCATGGCGGTGGTCGGTCTGCTGCGTACAGATCGAATGCTTCGAGCCGAAAGTTCACGCAGCGCATGACGAGTCTGACAGATCGCGAACGGTTCTTGACGTGGATGCGCGTTGAACAGGGCAGATCAGATCGGACCATCGAGGCGTACGGCAGGGACATAGCTCAGTATGAGTCGTATCTTGTGAGCGCAAAGTCAACATCGCGCGCGGTCAAGCCAGCACAGATTGAGAAGTATGTGGGGCAATTACGATCGAATGAACGTGCGCCAAAAAGTATTGCGCGACAGTTTGCTGCTATTCGAATGTTTCACCGTTTCATGCTCGACGAGGGTTTGCGGAGTGATAATCCGACCGCGTTTATAGATGGCGTCAAAGTACCTTCAGGAATACCTAAAGCATTGAGTGAAGAGGAAGTTGAATTGCTGTTGAACGCAGTGACCGGTGTGGACTCATTGGCAGTGCGTGATCGGGCATTGCTTGAATTCTTGTATGCAACTGGCGCCCGCGTGTCGGAAGCGTGTGGACTTTCGATGAGCGATGTGGACATGGAGAGCAATGTCGCTCGAGTGTTCGGTAAAGGTTCCAAAGAAAGAATTGTGCCATTCGGAAGACATGCAAAAGAAGCACTCGAGACTTGGTTGGGTGCAGGCGGAAGACCGATGTTGTGTCCGCAGCAGTGGGCAAAACGTGATCACGCCGATGCCGTGTTTCTTGGTGCGCGCGGAACACGTTTGTCACGGCAAGCCGCATGGGGCATTGTGCGTAAATACGCGATGTTGGCGGGTATCAAGAGTGAACTTTCACCTCATGTGCTCAGACATTCGTGTGCCACTCACATGTTGGTGCACGGAGCCGATTTGCGAATTGTGCAAGAGCTTCTTGGGCATGCATCGGTGAGCACTACCCAGGTGTATACGAAAGTCGATAACGAAGTGTTGTTTGAGATGTACCGCGAGTCGCATCCGCGTGCGCGAGTCAAGGCTCATCAGTGATCAAGATCGCACATCTTGCTAAGCGCTTCGTGCTCAATCTAGTGCCGTCTCAGGTGCACGAGATAGAACGTCAGTGGGTTCATTCAGTGCTTTCGCAAGATGAGTCTGCTTTATGGAACAACATGATGGTGCAGGATCGACGGCACAGCGTGATGGTTGGGCGTCGTTTTGTGAAGCTTCGACAAACTGCTTCACAAGGCGAGATTGCTGGAGCCCTATTGCACGATGTGGGCAAGTCTGCAGCACATCTTGGAACCTTTGCTCGAGTGCTCGCGACACTGGTTGGTCCTCGCACGAATCGCTTTCGCCAGTATCACGATCATGAAGCACTTGGTGCTGCGATGCTCCGGTCCATTGGCAGTTCCGAACTTACAGTCTCAATGGTTGAAGGTTCGTGCGAGGGGGAGTTAAGGCAAGCACTAAACCGAGCAGATGATATTTAGCAAATACAAAAAGCTCTAACTGCTACTTACTTGGGTAGAGACCAATCGCGTTGTGCGCTCGAGCAAGTGTTGCTTGTGCAACCTTTGATGCGCGCTCTTTGCCAAGCGCAAGCAAGTTGCTGAGTTCTGCAGGGTCGGCCATGAGTTCGTGGTATCGAGCCTGAATTGGACGCAGCATTTCGGCAACAGCCTCACCCGTGTCCTGTTTGAGCTTTCCGTACTGGGTGTACGTGGTTGCTAATGATGTAGGTGACTCGTTTGTGACTGCGGCAAGTATTTCGAGCAAGTTGCTCACACCGGGTTTGCGCTCACGGTCAAACTCCACTTCATTGTCGCTGTCAGTGACTGCACGCTTAAACTTTTTGACGATCGCTGCTGGATCATCAAGTAGGTAGATGATGCCTGCTTCGCCATCACCAGACTTACTCATTTTGTTGGTTGGTTCTTGCAGGTCCATCACTCGTGCGCCGGTGGGTGGAGTCACTGCTTTTGGCACAACAAATGTGTCACCGAAACGATGGTTGAAGCGCAGAGCAATATCGCGGGTGATCTCAATGTGCTGCCGTTGGTCATCGCCAACGGGCACTTCGGCCGCATCGTAAAGCAAGATGTCTGCTGCTTGAAGGGCGGGGTAGGTGAAGAGTCCAGCAGATACGAAATCGGCTTCACGCTTGGCTGATTTATCTTTAAATTGGGTCATACGACTAAGTTCACCGAAACTCACAGTGCACTCCATGATCCAACCCAATTGGCTGTGTTCTGGAATGTGGCTTTGCACAAAAACTGTGGCGATCTGAGGATCGAGCCCTACGGCAAACAAAATTGCGGCCAATTGCAGCGTTTGCTTGCCAAGCACACCAGGAGTGTCGGTAATGGTAAGCGCATGCAAGTCGACGATGCCATGAAAAACGTCGTTGTTGTGCTGACCCGAGACCCAATTGCGCAGTGCACCCAAATAATTGCCGAGATGGACTTCGCCAGTCGGTTGGATGCAGGAAAGGACTCTGGCCACGCCACAACGCTAGTGCAAACAATCATGCAAAGGCCTGTTTGATATAACCTTGATCGCGATGGCGTATGAAGTGAACACCCCGGTCTTTGATGGCCCATTTGATTTGCTCCTGCATCTCATCTTGCAAGAGGAGGTGGATATTCATGAGGTGTCGTTGCTGCGAATTGTCGAGGCATATTTGGTTGAAGTGCAAAAGATGCAGACCTTTGATCTCGAGATTGCTACTGAGTTTTTGCTGATCGCTGCGACACTTGTGGAACTGAAAACTCGTCGTCTGCTGCCTGGCAAGGCTGACATGGATCTTGACGAAGAGCTTGCCCTGTGGGAAGAACGTGATTTGCTGCTCGCTCGTCTGCTGGATTGCAAGACGTTTAAGGATGTCGCCAGCGTGTTCAGTAATTTGGTCGAAAAAGCAGGTTTGAGCTTCGCCCGCATGGCTGGTCCAGATGAGCGCTTTGCCGAGTTGATGCCCGATCTTTTAGAAGGCGTGAGTCCAGTGAGATTGCAGCGTGCATTTATTCGCGCAGTTCAACCGAAGCCACCAACAACCATCGACCTGTTTCACGTGGCGCCTATACGAGCAAGCGTGGCCGACGCACTGATGGAGTTGCTGGATGTCTTGCCAAGTCTTGGACGAATCACGTTTGCGCAACTCACCGAAGCAATCCACGATCGTATTGAAGTCGTGTGTCGGTTTTTGGCGATTCTCGAGTTGTACAAGCAGGGCCGAGTTGATCTCGAGCAGAGTGACAAATTTGGCGACATTCAGGTGCTGTGGACAGGTGGCAATGACATTGGGTTTGAAGCCGTATTTAATATTGACGACTACGAAGGATGATTTGTAATGAAAGGTATTAGAAATGTCTGATGAAGAAACGCAGATCAGTGCCGAGGTAGTGCGCGCATTGGAAGGGATTTTGTTGGTCGCGATGGAGCCCGTCGACCCAACACTGCTGGCTCAATTACTGGAGCAACCCCTTGCCGTTGTGGAAGGCCTGTGCGAGAGGTTGTCAATGGCATATGCCGAAGCCGGACATGGTTTTCAATTGGTCAAGGTTGCAGGTGGATACCGCTTTCAGTCGCACCCGGACGTGTCGGCATATGTAGAACGGTTTGTGCTCGATAGCCATCAAGCCCGCATTTCTTCGGCTGCTCTCGAAACTCTGGCCATCATTGCGTACAAGCAGCCCTTGTCGCGACAGCAGGTGGCATCAATTCGGGGAGTTGATCCCGATGCAGTGATGCGTACGTTGCAGGCTCGCGGTTACATCACTGAAGTGTCTCGCGATGACGGACCAGGTCAAGCGATTTTGTTTGGAACAACAGCAATGTTTCTGGAGCGACTGGGTCTTGATTCACTCGCTTCATTACCACCGATCGCCGATTTTGTTCCGCCTGCCGAAGTTGTCGAGGCTCTCGAACAAGGACTCAGAATTGTTCCGGCCAATCCAATGGGTGCGAGTCGAAACGAAGTTGAGGGGTAGCTATTAGCCCATCAACGCCGGGAGGCGACGATCAGTTGTTTGAAGGTGAGCGCTTGCAAAAAGTGTTGGCTCGACATGGTTGGGGCAGTCGTCGCGCATGCGAAGAGTTGATCGCCGACGAACGAGTGACAGTGAATGGCACGATTGCTGTGTTGGGACGCAGGGTCGACGTAGAGGTAGATCTCATCGAAATCGATGGCGCACCAGTAGGTGTGCGACCCGATGTTGTGTATTACTTGCTCAACAAACCAGTTGATGTGATCTCAACAGCTATTGATACGCACGGTCGTGAGACCGTTGTAGATCTTGTCCCAATTGATCCTCGGGTGTTTCCCGTTGGTCGCCTCGATGCCGATTCTGAAGGATTGTTGCTGCTCACCAACGACGGCGAATTGACCAATCGAATCACGCACCCAAGTTTTGGATTGGAAAAAGAATATCTCGTGCATGTGGAGTGTTCTGCTGCAGGCGTAAACAACACTGCCTTAAGTCGGATGCGAAATGGAATCGAGTTGGATGACGGATTGACAGCACCCGCTGATGTGAGTCAGTTGCAACCGGGTGTTTTGCGCGTGGTGATTCATGAGGGAAGAAACCGACAAATTCGTCGCATGTGTGAAGAAGTTGGATATCCAGTCGCACGACTGGTGCGCGTTCGCATAGGCCCAATCGTGGATAGGCACTTGTTACCTGGTCAGTGGAGGCATCTCACAAATGCAGAGGTCAAGCTGTTAATTGAATCGGTTGCTCAGTAACCCACGAGTAGAATTGTCAATTGTGACGCAAAAACGTGCGAATGTCTTCGGTCTTGGCTTGATAGGTGGATCGCTAGGGCTTGCACTATCGAGCAGGGGATGGCACGTCACAGGTTGTGACTCTGTTGGCGATATCGAACGCGAAGCCCTATCACTCGGAGTCATTCATCAGATTGGTGTCGACAAGGATGCTGACATCACGTTTGTGGCGACTCCTGTTTCATCTATTGCAGAGCAAGTAGTCCGTGCACTTGCCGAAACAACTGGTTTGGTTACAGATGTTGGCGGAGTAAAGGCCCATCTTGTCGGGCAGATCAATGACCCGCGATTTATTGGTGGACACCCCATGGCTGGTAGTGAACTTATTGGGCTGGCCGGCGCAGATGCCAAACTATTCGAGAGTGCTGTTTGGGTGTTGACTCCTTCTGTCGGTATTTCGGACAGTAACTTCGAGCAAGTTGCCGGAGTTGTGACCGAACTCGGTTCCGAAATTGTGGTGCTTGATCCTCAGCGACATGACCAACTGGTTGCAATTGTGAGCCACCTTCCACATTTAACTGCAGCAGCGTTAATGGGGTTGGCAAGCGAGAGGTCGGAAGAGCATGTTGCGGTATTGCGTCTGGCCGCGGGTGGTTTTCGTGACATGACACGAGTCGCATCTGGTCACCCTGCGATCTGGATCGACATCTGCAAAGAGAACCGTGATGCGATCGTGATTGCACTAGATGGACTGATTGACGGTCTTGCCCAGATGAAACAGATTGTCGAACAAGGTAATTCCAAAGAACTGATGAAGCGTTTGCAACAATCTCGCATTGCGCGGTCCAATTTGCCAAGTCGTGTTCGTGATTTGATGGATGTTGTGGAAGTTAGAGTTCCTATTCCTGACAGATCTGGTGCAGCCGCAGAAATCTTTACTCTGGCCGCAGAACTCGGCGTCAACATTGCCAACTTCGAAGTTGCTCACTCGGTTGAGGGTGATCGGGGAGTTCTCGTGCTTGTGGTCGAGCAGTCCAGTCAGGATGTGTTTCGTGGTGGTCTGATTGCTCGTGGGTTTAGGCCGATATTGCAACAGATTTCATGACAAAACAAAGCCAGTACGCAGTCGCTGTAAAAAGTGGAGGGCTTGATGCTGTCGCTACTGTTCCGGGATCCAAGTCGATTGCCCATCGGGCACTGATTTGTGCAGCACTTGCAGTTGGCGACTCGACGATCACAGGGTTGCCGGACGGTGATGACACGCAAGCGATGTTGCAGGGCCTCATGATGCTTGGAACAACATCTTCGATTGACGGTGCTGATGCACATATCAAAGGACCAATTGATTTGGATCGCACGGATGCGGTCACCGTTGATGCCAATTTGGCTGGAACTACGGCTCGATTTCTCACCGCCATTGGCGCATTGCGTCGAGGCTCGCTAACGGTGACGGGCAATGATTCATTGCGCAGTCGGCCGATGAAGGATTTACATCTTGCATTAGAGCAACTGGGTGCTGACGTTTCGTGGCAAAACGAAAGATATTGTTTGCCCGTTACGGTTCAGCGAGGTGAGTCTTACTCTCATTCAGTTCAAATCGCAGCTGATACTTCATCGCAATTTGTTACCTCGTTGATGCTCATTGCCCCAATTCTCCCAAATGGATTGACGATCGAACTGACTGGAGACATTATTTCGCTCCCGTACATCGCGATGTCTGCATCAGTGATGAGATCGTTCGGTGCAACTGTGCGTATTGCGGATAATCGCATCATCGTGATTGACGGCGGAGGATATGTGGGTTGCCAATTCGCTGTTGAGCCCGATGCGAGTTCGGCTTCATACCCTTTCGCAGCAGCCGCAGTGGTGGGTGGTCGCGTGTGCGTAGAAGGTATGCGGTCAAGCATGATGCAGGGAGATAGTCGATTTATCGATGTCTTGCGACAGATGGGCTGTGATATTTCGGAAGACCAGGCAGGAATCACCATTGGTCGCGACGTAAATATGCCATTGCACGGTGTTGATATCGATATGTCTGAAATATCAGATCTGGTTCCAACGCTCGCCATTGTTGCGATGTTTGCAAAGACGCCAACACGAATTCGTAATGTTGGTTTTATCCGCAATAAAGAGAGTGACCGCATTGGGGATCTTGCAAGTGAAATGCGATCCCTTGGGGCAAAGGTTGTAGAACATGAAGACGGACTTGAAATTTTGCCCCAAGCGTTGCACGGTGGCTCGTGTGACACACATCATGACCATCGAATTGCAATGGCATTTGGTGTTGCTGGGCTCAAACTGCCCGGAGTTCTCATCGGCGAACCACACGTTGTGAGTAAGAGTTGGCCGCAATTTTGGGAGATGCTCGAGGCGTTATGACACCCCCAGTGCTCAGGAATGACTATCTCAATAGGCCGATACATCGCCGTCTGCCAGATTCGCACCCACGCTTTGCAGAAATAATGAGCCGCCATGCCACGGCTGTTGCTGCCCGTTTGCCCTGCTATCAAGATCCGGTCTCAGGGCTCTCGGTGATGACTGCCGAGTTTTTGGCGTCGCGAAATTATTGTTGTGAGAGCGGATGTCGTCACTGCCCGTATGTAGCCGACTGATGAACTAGATTGATGGTTTCACGAGATGCAATAAAGGGGTCGAGTTGAGCGAAGAACGAGAAATAATGACGTGGGAGTCCTTCGGAGTCGCAAGTCGCGAACTTGCAGTGATGGTGGCCAAGAGTGGCTACGAACCCGACATTATTCTTGCCATTGCACGCGGTGGACTACTTGCGGCAGGCGCACTTGGATATGCGCTTTCTGTCAAGAACACTTACACCATGAACGTCGAATTTTATACCGGTGTCAATGAGCGGCTTGCAGTGCCAATGATCCTTCCTCCAGTACCAAGTCTTGTCGACTTGAAAGACTCCAAAGTTTTGATCGTTGACGATGTTGCCGACACTGGCCATACGTTGAAGCACGTACTTGAGTTTTGCAAGGGTCAGTTAGCAGATACCCGCCTTGCAGTGTTGTACGAGAAGTCACAATCCATCATCAAGTGTGATTACGTGTGGAAGCACACTGACCAGTGGATCAATTTCCCTTGGAGCGATAAAGATCCAGTGGCCCAGCGTAAGTGGAGCGTCAAAGACGCCTGATTCGTCTATCCCTGGTAGGTGATTGAAGTATCCAGGAATGTGTTGTCTGTGATGTCGCCTGCAGCGATGTCGGCGATCTCAAGGCCTTGCTCGCGCAAGATTGGCGTTGCCTTCGCAATGAAGTCATTTACTCGAGCCTCTTCTAGATCGCCAAATGTTGGTGTCTCGCCGTTGCCGACGATGCCCATATCTTTTTGGGATGCAGCGCCATTAGCAACGTCACCTTCTGATTGTGTCCACCAGCTGTCGTAAGTGGCGACGGTCGAAAGAATAATCGCGTTTGCTCGGGTTGGATCGGCAATGTAGTCAAGTTGTGCTTGTTGAAAAATTGGAACTATTTTTTCGAGGCAAGGACGCAGTTCTTCGAGTCGATCTTTTCGAATGGCCAAGTTTTGTGCGTATGAGTTCCAGCCTGCATCATGAATGAGTTGGTAGCCGGTTGTGATTGCACCGCTTTCAAGATTTGCATATTTGTACGGCTCTGATGTTGCGAAGCCTTGGTGTGCAGCATCTTCTGTAGAGAGCAATAAGTTGCCTTTGTAGTTTGAATCAACTTGATCTGTTTGGATAAGTCCCTGCGCTTCGAAATAACGCATCCAGGCTGGGTCACCGTAAACATAAAAAGTCTTGATTGTTTGAGCAGCATCAGCAATGGTCTTGGCTTCTGGATGCTTGGTTGCATCCCACAACAAAACCTGTGGATTGATGTTGAGAGCGTTGAATACCGCGAGCGTCGGAGCATCGGTGTATCGAGTGATTGCCACGTCGGTGCCCACGTATCCGAATGTGATTGCATTGTCTTGATACATCTCTGTGACAACTGGAGACTCAAGGAATGGTCCGCCTGCACGAATCTCGAGGTTGACACCCGTCGGTTGTCCATTAACCACCAAGGATCCGACGACAGCACCTGAATCTTTTGATGCGAGTGCATCATCACCTAACAGTTGGAACAGACCACCGTGCTCGGACTCGGGGAACCAGTCAGTCTGGACAACAATCGTCGCAGGACACACGTCCGTGAGCGATGCAGCGGTTGTGGGCGCTGCGGCCGTTGTATCTGTTGCTGCGGTGTCGCTGCCTCCGCAGGCGCCAAGAAGTGAGATGGAGATACCTATGGCGATTGCGCTAAAGATTGTTGTGTTTCGCTTGTTCATGATGTTTCATTCTCCATTGTTATTGTGAAATCGAACCTTCGTACCATCTGCCAACAACCCACGTGTTGAGAAGCCCAAAGATAACAAAAAGCATAAGTCCCAACAAGGTTGCAGCCAACGCTGTGACGAACATCGCAGAAGCCTGGCTATTAAGAAAAAATTGCGTGATGAGTTTGCCAAGACCAGGGTCACCTTTGGCAAAGAAGAAGTCGCCAACGATGGCACCAATGACGGCTAGACCCGCCGAGATGCGCAAGCCGCTAAAGATCGCAGGACTTGCGGCAGGCAATTGAAGTTTCAATAATCGAGTTGCGCGACTCGATTTATGCAGTGTGAACAAATCATGCATATTTTTAGGAGTTGATTGAACGCCGAACAGTGTGTTTGACACGATGGGGAAGAGTGAGATGATCACCGTGACGAGCACTCTTGCTGCAAAATTAGATCCCACAAGTTTGATCATGAGTGGAACAATCGCAATGATCGGCGTGACCTGCAGTGCTATGAGATACGGCCAAAGCGAACGCTCTAGCCATTTAGCCTGAGCCATTAAAACACCAAGTGTGAGGCCGAAGGCTATAGAGATACTTAATCCGACAAGCGATGTTTTTAGTGATATCCAGAAAGCAACAACGATTTTGGTGCGCACAATGCCATGAAAGTCTTCAAAGAGACGATGAGGCGGTGGAATAATCATCGGTGTATTGGACGCTGGAGAGAAATTATTTTCCAAGCCGTAGGCGAGCGCGTACCAAGCAATTATAAATAGTGCAAACACGACAGCTGGTCCGAAGTATCGAGCAATGAATTTCTGCAGTCGTGCCTTAAAAGTCATCATGTCTGCATTTCTCTCATCAGTGCAGCGATGTGTCCACAGCACTGAGCGAACTCGCTGTTGTAACGAAGTTCAGGTTTACGTGGGTACTCGAAAGGGATCTGTATCTCGTGCGCAATTGTTCCGGGTCGTGGTGACATGATGATGACTCGCTGCGAAAGATAGACGGCCTCAGTGATGGAGTGAGTCACAAAAACAGCCGAAAATTTTGCAGATGCGAACATAGCGAGCAGGTCGTCATTGAGTGATTCGCGAGTAAATTCGTCCACGGCCGCGAATGGTTCGTCGAGCAAAAGCAAACCCGGATCGGTGACGAGAGTACGAGCCAGGGATGCTCGCATTTTCATGCCTCCCGAGAGTTGTCGTGGATACTTGTGTCCGCTGTCTTGAAGTCCTACTGACTCGAGGGCGAATTGAGCCTTGGCTCTGCGCTCGTCTGCATTGATACCCTGCAACTCGAGCAATGTTTCTATATTTCGAAGCGTCGATCGCCAAGGCAGCAGCGTCGGGTCTTGAAAAACAAATCCGATGTCACTCGTTGTGTTCGACAGAGTGCCGCTTGTTGGTTGTTGCAGACCACTGAGCACGCGCAGCAGCGTGGACTTACCGCAACCACTGGGGCCGACAAGCGTGACAAATTCGTGTGTTGCTATTTGCAGCGAGACTCCTCGCAAGGCTTCGGTCGAGTCGGGGAACGACAAGCAGATGTCATCTGCAGAGATCAATAGAGACCCCGAGCGATGAACGTTTAGGTTAGGCGTGGTGGAGTTCACCGAAGCGTCGACTGAGTCGCATCCTCGTAGGGGTCACACAAATAATCTAATAGTGCCGATCATCTGATCGGCGAATGCCAGAGACCTTTATTCTGCAGAATGTGCTTCAGCACAAGGGGCTTATCGGTCATAATTCCATCGACACCGAGTTCTAGTAGATGTTCCATCTCGTTGGGTTCGTCGATTGTCCATACATGAACCTGTAGTCCAGCGCTGTGTGCGTCATCGACTAGACGCTTATCGGTCAGCGTGATCGGACCCTGCTTGAGTGGAATCTGAGCAGCAAGGGCACCCTCGAATGGTTTGACCACACCAATCCAACTGCGAACACGGAGCAATGCGACTTGCTTCGGACCAAGCGATGAACACAGTGATGGTCCGAAAGTCTCACGAAGCACCGAAAGACGCTTGTCACTGAATGAACCAACACACACTTTGTCGAGCACATGGGGTAGTCGTAGGGCTTCGATCAATGGTGGGAGAGCAGCATCTGATTTGCAGTCGATGTTGATGCGAGCCTCTGGCCATGCGTCAAAAATATCTTGCAACAGTGGAATCGGCTCAGCGCCGTTGACCCGTGCATTACGTACTTCGGAATAATCGAGTTCGCTAATTTTGCCTGCGACACCACATGTGCGCAATAGGTCATCGTCATGAAAAGCAAGCAGCACTCCGTCGCGAGTGGCATGCACATCGGTCTCGAGGTATGTGTAGCCAAGTTCAATTGCCTTCGCAAAAGCAGGCATGGTGTTTTCGGGTGCGTCACTCGCACCGCCGCGATGCGCAAAAGCAATCGGGAGTTGTGTTTCTAGAAATGGATGTGACACAGATGTACTTTAGATACTTCTGCCAGCGGCAGCCCAGTACTCATCTTTCAAGAGACGTTTATACAGTTTGCCAGTGGGATGTCGTGGTAGCTCGGTTCGGAAATCAACTGACTTGGGGCACTTGAACGAAGCAAGTGAAGCCTTGCAGTGCTCAATGAGAAGGCGTTCGAGTTTTTTGGCATCTTCGGGTGTTGCGGGCATCACCGTTGGTTGCACTACAGCCTTGACTTCTTCGCCGAACTCGTCGTTGGGGATTCCGAATACGGCAACATCAATCACGTCTGGGTGCGATACCAAAATGTTTTCTGCCTCTTGTGGGTAGATGTTGACCCCACCAGCGATGATCATGAAGGCTTTGCGATCGGTGAGGTAAAGAAATTTTTCGTCATCCAAGTAGCCAATATCGCCTAGTGTCGACCAGCCCCTGCCGAGCGAATCCTTAGACGCTTGAGTTTTCTCGGGATCATTGTGGTATTCAAATTTCGCAGCACTTTCAAAATAGATGGTTCCTGTTTGACCGATCTCCAGTTCGTTGCCATCGTCATCCAGAATATGAATGACTCCTTGGATTGATTGGCCAACTGTTCCCGGGTGGGCAAGCCATTGTTCGGAGTTGCAGTACACAAACCCGTTGCCTTCGCTACCTGCATAATATTCGTGGACGATTGGGCCAAGCCACGCAATGGTCTGTTGCTTAATGTCAATTGGGCATGGAGCAGCAGCATGAAAAATGTGGGTCAGAGATTTGGTTTTGTATTTTGTTCGTACATCGGTAGGAAGTTTGAGCAGTCGTACAAACATTGTTGGAACAGTTTGCGAATGCGTCACCTGATATTGCTCTATAAGTTGCAAATACTCTTCTGCATCAAAATGCTCCATAATGATCGTTGTGCCACCTACACGGTGCACTGCAAGGTTCCAGCGCAGAGGTGCTGCGTGATACAGCGGTGCTGGCGAAAGGTAGATCGTGCTGTCGTTCATTGCAAACAGGAATTGTCCAAGTGATGTAACGCCATTTGGTGATCCGAGCGGAAGTTTGCCGAGATTGAGTGCGACGCCTTTTGGACGACCAGTGGTTCCACTCGAATACAACATGTCTGATCCGTCTACTCGGTCGGTGAGTGGCAATATGGATTGCTGAGAAACTATGTCTTCGTAGCTATCAAATTGGTCAATCGTGCCATCGAGCATCAAACGAAGTGCTGCATTGGGTATTGCATTTGCGATTTCGGCGGCCTGGTCGGCTTTGTATTTGCTGGTGATGAAGGCCTTCGCGTTGCAATCATTGATGATGTAAGTCAACTCATCAGAGGTGAGACGACTCGAACACGCGGTATAGATAAGTCCCGCATAGTGACAACCCCAGATGATTTCGAAATAACGAGGATGATTCTCAAGACAAATTGCGATGTGGTCGCCTGGGCGCAAACCATGTTGAAAGAGCAATTGGCTAAGACGATTAGCAGCCTCGTCGAGCTCCTTATAGGTAATGACCTGAGACGTTGAAGCCATGATGATGGCTGGCTTGTCTGGAGTGATAGTCGCAATTTGTCCAGGAAACATAGCCAAAAGTTAGCCCAAAATTTGTTGCGTCAAGCAATTTGGGATTGGAAATCGATGAGACCAATACAGCGTAAAGTGTCAGGGGTTACTAGATTTGTTTTGATCAATAGAGCAACATAAGGGGAACATATGTCGACAGCACAGACACAGACGTTGGCGGATGAGCAGATCATTAACGATGCGGTCACGGAACTTCTTGACGCTTTTCCGCCCAGCAAGACAAAGCCTGCGGTGTTTTTGGGTGAGCAATACGACCGTGGCCTTGCATGGGTGCACTTTCCTGTTGGCTCAGGTGGTCTTGGGTTGTCACCCAAGCATCAGAAAATTGTGAGTGAAAGATTGTCGGCTGCGGGAAGTCCAAATGCCTATGCACGCAATCCCATCGGTTATGGAATGTGCGGACCAACTGTTGTCGAGTGGGGAACACCAGAACAATGCAGAAAATATTTGCGACCATTGTTCACTGGTGAAGAAATCTGGTGTCAGTTGTTTTCAGAACCGGGTTCAGGATCAGATTTTGCTGGCCTCTCGGCGAAGGCAATCCGCGATGGCGACGAATGGTTGGTCAACGGACAAAAGGTTTGGACAACATTGGCCCATCTTTCAAAGTGGGGCTTGCTGGTTGTGCGCACAGATCCTGAAGCTGTCAAACACGCTGGCATGACTGCAGTGGTGGTGGACATGCACGCGCCCGGTGTAGAGGTAAGACCATTGCGCCAGATGACTGGGGAAGCCGAATTCAATGAGGTGTATTTCACCGATGTTCGTGTTCCAGTCGCTGAGACACTTGGCGGGCCGGGCGACGGATGGCGCGTGAGTTTGACAACGCTGATGAATGAGCGCGTTGCAATTGGTGGAGCAATTCCTCCTAAGGCTTCTGGTCCGATTCGTGAAGCAATGAAGATTTGGGAGAAGATGCCAGTTGATCAACGAGATGCTGCAACTCGAGACAAACTGACCCAGTTGTGGATTCGCGCTGAGGTGCTTCGGCTGACAAATATTCGCGCTGGACAGAACAGAAAACTTGGAGTGCCAGGTCCTGAGGGTTCGATCGGCAAGATGGCCAGTGCCGATCTGAATAAGCAGACTTATGAGTTCTGCATTGAACTGATGGGAGCCCACGGCATGTTGTACGGCTCTTATGCAATGGTGAGGCCGGAAACGGCGATGAGTTTTGACTCTGTTCCTAAAGCGTTCTTGCGCGCTCGCGCCAACAGCATTGAGGGTGGAACCAGCGAAGTTATGAAAAACATTCTGGGTGAGCGCATGCTCGGACTTCCAGGCGACGTGCGCGTCGATCGCGAGATTGCTTGGAGCAAAGTGCCTCGCAACTAGAGCAAAGTGCGGCGCAACTAATTCGTGAGTTGTTGGAGCACGGTGCTGGCGCTTACCGAACGATCGTCCAAGTGTTGACCACTCAGAAAATTCCCACCGATTATGACCGTAGATGCTTGCTCGATTGCGTGTTGCAGTTGTCGAATATTCCGTGGTGGTGGGAAATATTCGTCTTCAGTAGTGAGCCGAACCTCTTCAACTCCTGAACGCGGAGCGAGCTTGTTGACTACAGCCAGTACGAGTTCTTCTGGTGCTGATGCCCCTGCAGTGACGCCAACGGTTCCTACTAGACCTTCAGGAATTTCATCTGCAGAGTTGATGCGCAGGACAGTTTTGCAATTCATTGACCTTGCTAATTTTTCAAGAGCAAGAGTATTAGATGAATTGGCAGAGCCAATGATAATGATGGCATCGCATTTTTCTGCGATGTGCATCAGAGCGGTTTGACGGTTGGTGGTCGCGAAACACAGATCACTCTTACCTGGTTGCCACACCTGTGGGAAGCGAATTTTGACTGCTTGCGCAACATCTTGCCAGTCTCGATGAGACAGTGTTGTTTGTGCCAGTAGTGCCAGCGGTTCGTTTGTTTCGGGAAGCAAAGCAACATCTTCAATTTTCTCGACTCGTGTGGTGGCATGTGGCGCAACCGCCATGGTGCCAACTGCCTCTTCGTGGCCTTCATGGCCGATATAAATGATTTTGTATCCCTTGTTTGAGCGAACGCGTAGTTCGTGGTGCACTTTGGTGACAAGCGGGCAAACCGAGTCGACCACATAACCGCCACGATCAATAGCGTTGGCAACTACCTCTGGAGCAGAGCCGTGTGCCGACAACATGATTGGACTTCCAACAGGGATCGCATCAATATCGTCTACGAAGATGACGCCCTGCGCGATGAAACGATCAACGACAGACTTGTTGTGCACGATCTCGTGAAAGCAATACACGGGCGCAGGAAACGTACGAACCATCCATGAAAGGGCCTTGATGGCCATCTCAACTCCAGCACAAAAACCGCGAGGAGCAGCAAGAAGCACTCGTTCAACTTGCGATGTATTCGTAGCGCTCACAGTTTCACTTTAGTGCTCATCGTTCTCGCGCAAACCGCTTGTACAATGCATACGTGACTGAACGATTGCCAACCGTAGTGATCGTCGGACGACCCAATGTGGGCAAGAGCACTCTCTTCAATAGGTTTTTGGGCGCTCAGGTTGCAATTGTCGAGGATCAACCGGGTATTACCCGCGACCGTTTTGAGCGAGATGTCGAGTGGATTGGCAAGAAGTTCAGTGTTGTTGATACGGGGGGATGGATGCCTGGTGGCTCCGAGCTCGACACCAAAGTGAGCCGCCAAGTAGAGGAGGCCGCTCGGGCTGCCGATCTCGTGCTGTTTGTGGTGGATACATGGGTTGGAGTGACTCACGACGATGAACTCATTGCTGCTTGGCTGAGAAAGACTGATCGTCCGGTACTTGTTGTATCTAACAAGATTGACTCAGAACGTCGTGAGACTGACCGCTGGGATTTTCTTTCTCTCGGTTTTGGCGAACCAATTGCAGTGTCTGCTTTGCACGGTCGCAAATCGGGCGATCTGCTGGATGCGATTCTTGAGCGTGTTGAGGCGCTCGACATGGAGCCAGAGCCAGAGCTTGGCGATGCCATCCGTGCTCCGGGCATTCCTCGCGTGTCAATTGTTGGTCGTCCAAACGTTGGAAAGAGCACTCTTTTCAATCGCTTGGTGGGCGAAGATCGTTCGATCACTCACGACATGCCAGGAACCACGCGCGATGCGATCGACACACAGGTCGATACCGAAGATGGGCCAATGGTCTTCGTCGATACCGCAGGAATGCGTCGTAAAAGCAAGGTTGACGAGTCGGCAGAGTATTACTCGTTCGTGCGCGCACTGCGTGCTGTTGATGAATCAGACGTCGCCTTGCTGGTGATTGATGCACATGACGGCATCACGAGTCAAGACCAACGGTTAGCCGAGCGCATTGATGCCGCAGGTTGTCCGGTCATTGTGATCCTCAACAAGTGGGAAACGCTCGACGCCGAGGGACGCGAACATATCGACAACGAGATGACTCGCAAGTTGTATTTCATTGGAGATGCACCAGTGCTCAAGGTTTCTGCATTAACTGGCAAAGGCGTGCATCGCTTGCTACCAATCTTGCAAGAGTGCATTGTGCACTATCACAAACGCGTTCCTACCCGTGATGTCAACAAGGTGATGGCCGAAGCACAACAAAAACAACCAGCGGGCAGTGGTGCTCGAGTGTTGTACGCACTGCAGGGTGCAACTGATCCTCCAACGTTCACATTGTTTGTTAATCGCGAGTTGCCTGCTCCTTATTTGCGTTATCTCGAGCGTTGCATTCGTGAGAAATTCGAATTTGGTTCAACTCCAATCAAGATGCGTGTCCGCAAACGCTCAGAGTAGACACATGCCCTGGTGTGAAGAGTGTTCGAAGTATTTGGCGCCCAGCGCGATGTTGGCAGATGGCAGTTGCCCCAAATGTTTGAAACCGATTGCAGAAATCAATATCAATGGTGGGCTCACCGCTAAAACGATCAATATTAAAAAGCTCGCACAGAGTTCTGCTGATGAGGATGTTTCAGTGCCGTGGCACTTCAAACTGCTCGTTGGCGCGCTGATTGTGTATTTGTCGTGGAGAGTTATAGATCTCTTTCGCTAGGGTAAGTTGCCAAGATGCGGGCTGTAGCGCAGCTTGGTTAGCGTGCTTGTCTGGGGGACAAGAGGTCGCGGGTTCAAATCCCGCCAGCCCGACTAGAAAGCGTTTCTGGTGTAACTAGTTGGGATTAGCTGTTCGACGCGTAGCCAACCATGGAGAGCGAGACTGCCGCCAGCACTAGTCCGATGATTTGACTCTTGTGTAATTTTTCTTTGTCCAGCGTGACAGCAAGTCCAACGGTGGAAACTGGATAGAGAGCGGTGATCACTCCAACAAGTGAGAGCAGTCCGCCATGGATAGCAAGTAGGTACAGAGCATTAGCGGTCGTGTCTAGCAAACCGGAAAGCATTGCAAGAGGTAGGACGGAGCGAGCAACATGGATGCGTCCTGATCCCCAAAATGCGACAAGAGCAACTGTTGGCACACTGACCATTCGCTGACCAAGTAGTGGCCACAAACCTGCATCTTCGGATGTTTGAGCGAGACAAACAAAGATCACTCCGAATCCGAGACCAGAAATAAACGCATAAACAATTGCGCGCAGGGGAGTAGGCAGGTCGTGATGGCCGAGTGCATCACCAACAAGGGCAACTGCAATTGCTGCTGCAGCCATTCCGAAGTATGCGATCTGAGCGGGACGTTCGCCTTGGATCAAACCCACAACAACTGGGCTACACATACCAACGATTGCTGATATCGGAGCAACGACGGTCATGGATCCAAGAGACATTGCTTGATAAAAAGCGACTAACGCTATTGCACCACCAGCACCAGCGAAACCACTCCACCACCAGTCGTGGGTGCTCATAACCGGAGTGTTGCCAAAGGTAATGACAATTGCGAGCAAAATAAGCGCAACGAATTGTCCGAGAAAAGTGACTGCAGCAGCTTTGGAAACTTTTGAAGCACGGCCCCCGCAATAATCTGCGACTCCGTATAACAATGCTGCACCACACGCCCATACAAGAACCATGCACATCAGTATGGCGGTTACGCCGTATCCTTCAGTCGTCAGTTTCGGCATTGCTCATTTAAGGCATTAGCCAGTTTGCAAAGGGGTGTTGTGTGCGCGGTTTAGGAACTTTGATCAACACAATGACGGTTCTTGTTGGTGGTGGACTGGGATTGGTTGTTGGTAATCGGATCCCCGAGCGAATTCGAGTGTTGGTGGTGCAGGTGATTGGGTTGGTGACGCTTGCGCTTGGGCTGAGTGATGTCATCAAGACCCACAACATGGTTTTTCCACTACTCGGCATGGTGTTGGGCGGCATAATCGGCGAAATGATCCGTGTGGAAGACCGGCTCGTGCAAGTTGGGGAAGTGTTGAAAAGGCGATTCGCGTCGGAGAGTGCTGATAATCGTTTCGTGACTGGGTTTGTTACCGCTTCTCTGCTGTTTTGCGTTGGACCACTCACAATTTTGGGAGCTATTGAAGATGCAAGCGGTAAAACACCACAGCTCTACATCATCAAGGGAAGCCTCGACGGTTTCATGACTGTAATTTTTGCTGCTTTGTATGGAGTTGGAGCGATATTCAGCGCCGTGAGCGTGTTTGTGGTTCAAGGAACATTGACTCTGTTTGGTACGCGTCTTGATTTGTTATTGGACGAGCGAATGCGCATAGAGCTATTTGCGGCCGGTGGGTTGGCGGTAATGGCCATTGGACTGAATTTGCTGGAGATCAAGAAGATCAGACTTGGCTCGCTGCTACCAGGTTTAATAGTCACGCCATTGTTGGTCTGGATATTTGCAACTCCTGGTGGTCTCTGGCCATAAGTTGGACTAATTTTTAGACCATGTGCGGAAGATTTGTACGCAAGACATCCGCGTCAGAGATCGCTGATATTTTTTCGTGTTCGCTTGATACAGATGAATTGTCGATCAGTTTCAATGTTGCGCCAACGAGTCGTGTTTTAGGAATTGTTAATTCCAAAGGTGGGCCATCGCTTACCAGTTTTTCGTGGGGTCTGATCCCTCGCTGGGCACCGGATGCATCACGTGCCGCGAGTCTGATCAATGCGCGCATTGAAACTGCTGCCGAGAAGCCGTCGTTCCGAGATTTGATAGCACAACATCGTTGTGTGCTCCCGATGGATGGCTATTTCGAATGGAAAGAGCAATTACGTCATGACGCAATAAGGCCGATCAAACAACCGTATTATTTTTCTGCCAAAAGTCAATCGAGTTATTCACACCAGGGAGTACTGGCTGTGGCGGGATTGTGGACTGCATGGAAAGACCCCAATCAGCCGAATAGTCAAGTTGTGCACACTGCGGTTGCATTAACAACCAATGCAAATGACATGGTGAGCCAGATACATCATCGAATGCCAGTGGTGCTGAGTCCATCTGGAGTAGCACATTGGCTAGACGAAAAAAACATCAACCCACTTGCACTGATAGAGGACGTTGATAATGAAGCACTTGTGGTGTGCGCTGTAAGCACCAAAGTGAATAG
>Ga0194050_1000108_pt1 | contig 25919 bp, 25 predicted proteins | sample SepL2310m_MetaG_FD_148657 | JGI IMG/M metagenome (GOLD analysis project Ga0194050, IMG submission 148657) | Anoxic zone freshwater microbial communities from boreal shield lake in IISD Experimental Lakes Area, Ontario, Canada - Sep2016-L239-10m | ecosystem: Environmental > Aquatic > Freshwater >...
CTTGGCGAGTATCTGGCGATGTCGCAAGTAAACCTGGGGTCGATTTCAATACTGGTGATTTAGCGCTACGGAAAATTACCCATAAATCACTACATGACATTGGGATTGCGGTGGAATCGTTTAGATTCAACGTTGCAGTTGCCAGAGTGATGGAGTTAGTAAATGCAGTGCGAAAAGCAATCGATAGTGGTTGTGGCGGGGCCGACCCAGCGGTTCGAGAAGCTGGTGAAGTAATAGCAATTGCGCTCTCGCTAGTTGCACCATTTACCGCAGAAGAGATGTGGGAGCGATTGGGTCATAAACCAGCGATCGCGCTTGCGGGTTGGCCAATTTTCGATCCAAAATTATTAGTCGAAGATGCGGTAACCGCAATCTTGCAGATAAATGGAAAAATCAAGGATCGAATCGAAGTTTCACCAACGATAACTGATGCACAGTTACAGGCGTTAGCGCTAGCTAATCCCGGAGTAATAGCAGGACTTGGTGGCGCAACCGTTAAAAATGTAATCGTGCGTGCCCCAAAATTAGTAAATATCGTTATTTAGTAATCAACAAGTTCTTTTAATTAACATTCTCGTTGCTATGGCAATAGTGCGATATATATTTATAGTTCGATTACTAAATGAACTTTGCAGATTTGCGAGACCGAATTCCAGATTTTAGCTATGAGCATAAACGCGCCATTTTGATTATATTTGGCGGAGCGCTCTCATTATCTTTAGTTTTCTTCTTGTCAAGTCGGGGAAATTCCACTTCAGTGACGATCACCCCAACTCCAGAGATATCGCAAATTGCGCAAATTGAAAATATCTATGTCGATGTGACTGGGAAAGTTAGAACGCCTGGGGTTTATCAAATTCCACAAGGTTCTCGTGCTATAGATGCAATCGACGCTGCGGGTGGCGCGAAGACCGGCGTAGATCTCAGCGATATCAACTTAGCTCATGTATTAATAGATGGTGAACAAATTTACGTCGGTTATCCAACTGGCAAAAGCGCTAGTGGCGTGACTGGAAAAATAAATATTAATCGGGCTAGTCAGAGCGAGTTCGACACATTGCCTGGCATCGGACCAGTCCTAGCAGCGCGGATCATCACTTATCGGAAGAAGAATGGACTCTTTCTTAGCGTTGAAGATTTACAAAAAGTTTCTGGAATTGGTGGCGCGAAATTCAACGACATAAAAGACCGACTCCGAATTTAAGGTTTACTGGCGAAACTGACTTTCGACTCCTTTTTTGCGGGGTAGGACTCTGGCTTGGCGTAATAACCCTTTATTTCACGGGGTTTAAGAGCTTAATCGTGGTGGGGGTTGGCGGTCTCATCACGCTACTTTCCATTAGAACTAGCGCTGCATCAATTTTAGTATTTTCGATATTGGTCGGATCTAGTTGTTTAGCTTTTCGGGAAGTTAGTATTTCGCAAAGTTTGATTGCAAAAATAGCAATTGAAAATCAAAGTGTTGCAGTAGTGGGCACTGTTGTAAGCGATTCCAAGATAACTGCAGCTCGGGTTAGCGGAGCTAGAATTAATCAAAAGTCCATAAATTTTCTGATGCGCGTAAGTTCAGTAACTGTTGCGGGTAAAGTTTCCAAGGTTCGAATCCCAGTTCGTGTTTATAGCCGATCCAAACTAACTTATTATCCGGGTGAGGTAATAAAAGTAAATGGAAAGTTGGGTTTAACTAAAGAGCGACGAGTGAGCGCCGCTCTAAGCAGTAATAAAATCCAGATATTAAGTTATGGTAATTTTTTAGATCGAGGCACAACTCAAATTCGCAGTAAATTTCGCGCAGAGTTAGCTCGTCATGGCAGCGATAGCGCCGCGCTAATTCCCGGGGTCGTTCTGGGTGACACTTCATTGCAATCATCCGAATTCACTAATTTGATGCGCCGGGTTGGATTAACCCATATAACCGCAGTGAGCGGAGCGAATCTAGCGATAGTTACTGGGTTCATCCTTTGGATTTCGCAATGGCTGCTAAAAAGCCGCAGAAAACGAATTTTTATATCGGTTTTTTTCTTGATTGGGTTTATTTTCTTAGTGCGAGCTTCACCTTCAGTTTTAAGAGCTGCAGTAATGGCAGCAGTTTTGCTATTTGCGAAATCAGAGGGCGAGCGGCGACAGAGCGTGCCAGCCCTCGGCGCCGCAATTTCACTCCTGTTATTAGTAGATCCGTTTCAAGGTGTTGATGCTGGATTTGCGCTCTCAGTCTTAGCAACTTCTGGAATCATTTTTCTGAACCAGCCAATCTCCAAATTTTTACAGTTGAAACTCCCAAAATTTTTAGCAGAGCCATTGGCGATACCGATTGCGGCAACCACCTTATGTACCCCAGTAATAGTGGCGCTTTCTGGGCAGATTTCCTTAACTTCGATACCAGTAAATGCAGTCGTAGCGCCAGCGATAGCCCCGCTAACAATTATCGGATTTGTAGCTGCGCTAATAATTTCGGTGTTACCCAATATCGCAACGTTCTTACTAAATTTTGCGCTACCTATAGCTTGGTTTATTACTTGGGTGGCGCAACTTGGCGGTAAAGCGCCAGTATTGAAATTGACAAGTGGATTTCAAGGATGGGGAATCTCTGCCGGATTAATTACGCTCGTGGTATTTATCTTAATCAAATTTCGTAAGCGTTGGAAATTCTTCGTAGCAATTGGACTTTTACCGATCTTATTTTTACAAAGTCCGTGGTATGCCGGTGGTTTTCCGGGAAAGAATTGGCGAGTTTTACAGTGCGATGTTGGCCAAGGAGATGCAATGTTGATCCGTACCGCTGCAAATAGTGCAATCGTGGTCGATGTTGGGCCAGACCCAAATTTAATAGATCTCTGCCTTCGTAGCGCTGGCGTAACGCAAATTGACTTATTAGTTTTGTCGCATTTTCACGCAGACCATGTTGCTGGCTTATCTGGTGCGCTCCGAAACCGCAAGGTAATGTCAGTTTGGATTAATCAGAGCGAATTACCAGATTTTGAATATCGCGAAACAATTTTGTTGCTAAAAGACCTTCCAATTAAAAAAGTTAAAGCGGGTGATCGGAGCGAGTTAAATTCTAAGTATGGAAAAATTGTTGCGGCGGTGCTCTGGCCTAAAGATTCGAGTTCTGGCAGTGATACCCAATCGCTCGGGGGCGAAGGTTCGGCGATAAATAATGGCAGCATCGCCATCGAGTTTGATTTAGCGGGCGTAACAGTATTTGCCGCGGGAGATTTAGAACCTGAGCCGCAAACCGCGTTGTTGCAAAGGGGTGCATTGCACCGAGTAACAATTCTAAAAATGTTTCACCATGGTTCGAAATATCAAGATTTTGCAGCGTTAAAAAAATTGTCACCTGCAATAACGCTAATCAGTGTTGGAAGTGGAAACTCATACGGTCACCCAGCTCTTAAAACCTTAGATAGCCTCGATCAAATCGGGTCGAAAACCTTTAGGAGTGACTTGGCTGGCGCAATTTCGTTGGCTTGGAGTTACGATTCGCAGCATCGCATGGTTTTGAGTAGTCGGAACTCCGGAAAAGAATGGTGGCGAATTAGGTGGTCATGAACGCATCAATGGTGCTAATTCAAGGCGCTGAAAGCGTTTTAGTAGATCGCGCTGTTTCGGAAATTTTAAAAGCAAAAGTCGGTGCTGAAATAACCCAACTTGAAGGCGCTGCGGTAGAAATCGGAAACTTTGCAGACGCGACGGCACCATCGTTATTTTCCGAATCTAGAATTTTAGTTATCAAAGATATGCAAGATTTGGTGATGGATGTGCAAGAGGAAATAGAACGTTACTTAACAGAACCAGACCCAGCCTTACTTTTAATTTTTACCCACAAAGGTGGCATCAAAGGAAAAGCGCTACTTGAGAAAGTTAAGAAGCTAAAGCCTGAAGTAATCACCTGTGAACCTATAAAAAAAGAGAGCGAAAAGTTAGATTTTGTGCGCCGGGAATTTGTTAGGTTGCAACGTAAAATTGATAACGACGCAGTGCAAGCTCTGGTCGATGCGCTAGGTAGCGACATCCGAGAGCTAACTGGAGTTTGTAGCCAAATAGCATTTGATACGCCAAACCCAAAATCTGCAATAACTGTCGAGGATGTAAATAAATATCAGCAAGGACGGATTGAAACTACTGGATTTGATGTTGCTGATGCCACCCTTGATGGAAACCCGGAAGCTGCGCTAATTGCACTTCGTAATGCACTTGCAACTGGTACCGATCCAGTAATGATTACAAGTGCGTTAGCGAGCGCGATTCGCACACTTGCAAAAGTTTCTGGAGCGCCACGAGGTGCTAAGTCATTTGAATTAGCTGGATCACTTGGACTAGCGCCGTGGCAGATTGATAAAGCACGACGCCAACTCAGTAATTGGTCACCAGCTGCAATTGCGCATGCGGTTCAAGAAGTTGCTACTGCAGATGCCGCAGTAAAAGGCGCTGCCGTTGATCCGATTTATGCGCTAGAAACCGCGATTTCTGCCATCGCTACCGGGCGAAAAAAGGCCAGTTTGAGTCGAAGCTAAGCAGGCTGGTAGCCTTACCGCCTTAATCAGCCGAAGGTCCCTTAGGCGAGAATAGATAAGTAAAGATGGAAGGTTTAGTTCGTGGCCAATATTAAGTCTCAGATCAAGCGTATTAAGACCAATGACAAAGCTCGTGAGCGGAATAAATCTGCGCGTTCAACCATTAAGACCGCGATTCGCCGTTTCCGTGATGCGCTAACTTCTGGCGATAACAAGGCAATCACAACTGAACTACAAAAAGCTTCCCGCCTTCTAGATGTTGCCGTAGCAAAAGGTGTTATTCACACTAACCAAGCTGCTAATAAAAAATCTGCAATGGCAAAGTCGGCTCACAAAGCTGGCGTTAAGTAATTTCTTCGGTCTTCTTGGACCGAACCGGGTTTTAAGTGTTTAAAGTCGGGATTAGGTGGATTAAGCAATGCCTGCAATCTCGTTAAACAAAGCGCCACAACCGGCCGCAACCGATCCAGCCCAGATCCGTAACTTTTGCATCATCGCTCATATTGATCACGGCAAATCAACGCTAGCCGATCGAATGCTTGGCATAACCGAAGTCGTTGAAGCTCGGAATATGCGTGCCCAATATTTAGATCGCATGGATATCGAACGGGAACGCGGCATCACAATTAAAAGTCAAGCTGTGCGATTACCTTGGCGATCTGGAATAGATGGCAAAGAATATATCTTGAACATGATTGATACCCCCGGCCACGTTGATTTCACTTACGAAGTTTCGCGCTCGCTGGCAGCATGTGAAGGTGCAGTACTTTTAGTTGATTGCGCCCAAGGCATTGAAGCCCAAACGTTAGCAAATTTATATCTTGCAATGGAGAATAACTTAACCATTATTCCGGTACTAAATAAAATTGATTTGCCAGCTGCTCAACCTGAAAAATTTGCGGAAGAACTTGCCAAGCTAATTGGTTGCCAACCAGAAGATTGTTTACGCGTATCCGGGAAAACTGGGGCCGGTGTAACTGAATTACTTGATCAAATCGTAAAACAGATTCCCCATCCAATTGGCGACCCAACTGCGCCAGCTCGTGCGCTAATTTTCGATTCGGTTTATGACACATATCGCGGCGTAGTTACTTACGTGCGAGTTTTTGACGGGAAACTTTCACCCCGCGATCAAATTCAAATGTTCTCAACTGGGGTAAAACATGAGATGTTGGAAGTAGGCGTAATCTCGCCAGAACCAGTGGTAAGTAAAGGTCTTGGAGTTGGCGAAGTAGGTTACTTAATTACTGGCGTGAAAGATGTTCGACAATCTCGAGTCGGTGACACCGTCACAACCCATAACAATCCAGCTAAGCAAGCACTCGCCGGCTATAGCGATCCAAAACCAATGGTTTTCTCTGGGCTTTATCCACTCGATGGCGATGAATATCCAATGCTTCGTGAAGCGCTCGATAAATTACAACTTAATGATGCCGCGCTAGTTTACGAACCAGAGACTTCTGCAGCGCTCGGTTTTGGTTTCCGCTGCGGTTTCTTAGGGCTATTACATATGGAGATCGTGCGGGAACGGTTAGAACGCGAGTTCAATTTAACTTTAATATCAACAGCACCGAACGTGGTTTACCGAGTTACTTTAGATACTGGAAAAGAATTGATAGTTACTAATCCAAGCGAATACCCAGATGGAAAAATTGCGATGGTACAAGAACCAATCGTGCGCGCAACCGTCTTAGCGCCCGCTGAATTCATCGGAACTATCATGGAACTTTGCCAACAACGCCGTGGCACGTTATTAGGCATGGATTACCTATCTGAGGATCGTGTTGAAATTCGTTACACAATCCCACTTGCTGAAATTGTCTTTGATTTCTTTGATAATTTGAAATCCCGCACTAAGGGGTATGCATCCTTAGATTACGAACCTATCGGTGAAGCTGAGGGCGATTTAGTTAAAGTAGATATCTTGTTACAAGGTGAACCGGTAGATGCATTCAGCACAATCGTGCATCGCGAAAAGGCTTATACATACGGGGTAATGATGACCTCAAAACTTCGCGAATTAATACCAAGACAGCAATTCGAAGTTCCGATTCAAGCAGCTATTGGTGCAAAAGTGATTGCACGTGAAACTATCCGAGCGATTCGTAAAGATGTGCTCGCAAAATGTTATGGTGGCGATATATCGCGAAAGCGTAAACTTTTAGAGAAGCAAAAAGAGGGTAAAAAGAGAATGAAGATGGTGGGACGAGTTGAAGTTCCACAAGAGGCATTCATTGCAGCGCTCTCTACAAACGCTGATGCCGATAAGGCAAAGAGCGCTGGAGCAAAGAAATAACTGCTCAAAATCTCATATGACCAGATTCCTGTAGTAACCTTTTTGGATGTCGATCAAGGCAAGTGTTTACAAGGGGATTCTTATTACCCTGGCGCTTACTCTGATTCCAACCTCAGCAATTTCTGCGCAGAAAATCACTTCTGGAAGTACCTGCAAAGTATTGAATCAAAAAATTGTTTATCTCAATAAGACTTATACATGCGTTAAATCTGGCAAGAAGTTAGTTTGGAATAAAGGTGTGTTGGTGGTTAAGCCAACTCCAACTCCAACTCCAACTCCAACTCCAACTCCAACTCCAACTCCAACTCCAACTCCAACTCCAACTCCAACTCCAACTTCCAGCAGAAGGATCTCGCTGCACCAAAATTGGAGCCAAAGTTGTTGGCACTACAACTTATATGCGCTGCTCTTGGGCAGGGCATTCCATCTCATTAGAGGAAGCCATACAGAGATTGGAATGGCGATCCTTTTCAATCGTGAACGTATCGACATCAAAATCGAATAACTATTCAGTGTCCCCAATTGAAAATGCAACTTGTCTTAATTCTGGTGACACCTTTGATGTTTCCGGAGGAATCTTGGAATGTCGCTGGGTTGCTGGCAAAAAGCTGCTATGGATCAAGATAAATACCATTAAAAAAACCTTCACAAATAGCAAGAGCCCAGTATCTATTGATATTTGCAAACTACAGCTAAGTGATTCAATAGGCCCTAAAAGTGGCAATGGCGGCGTAGTTGGGTTTCCGCACTGGGTTCCGGACGGAAGAATGAATGTGAAGGGTTCCAATGAGATATTAATTGTCCCTATCGATTTTCCAGATTTTCCGGGAGGCTCTGGCCTTCTTGAGCAGTTGGAATACGATAAGAAATGGTTAACTAACTGGTACGACTATTTTAGTAGTGGTCAATCTCAATTCAATGTAACCACAATAAATCGCTGGTTTAGGATGTCCCAGAACCGATCAGGTTATCCGACAAATGCTAAAAGTATCGATGCATATGGCAACGATGCCAATTTGAGGCAAGGAAACCAAGCGCAGGCGTTCATCGACGAAATAACAAAAGAAATAGATTTACGTAAATTTTCAACTATTTATTTGTTTTACCCAGATGGAGAATATGCTTTAGGCGATTTAATTGTTCGAAACCACACATTCAAAGTCAAAGAAGGTGAAGTACTACTTAATTTTTTCAGTTGGGGACGTAATTTAGAAGGTATGGAGACTCTCAAGTGGTCCTACTACATCCACGAAACCCTGCATGACCTAGGAGTCCTCGGCCATGCCCCGGGCAATGGCTGGCCGTTAGGAATAATGACTACCCAATCGGGGATTAGTTATGCATTAAATCCATGGGAGCAATTTTTATTGGACTGGTTACCTCCAGAACAAATCTATTGTGACGAAGCTAGAACACTAAAATCAGTGACTCTATCTTTAAGTCCAGTAGAGCGTGAAGATAAACAGACAAAGATGGCGGTAATTAAACTCTCACCCACAAGAGCCATAGTTGTCGAATCGCATGGAATCGATAAGTGGAGTAATTTCAAATTTGGCGATCGTGAGTTTCCGCCTGGCTTCTACTCTGTCATGGCCTATATCGTTGATTTAGATAAAGCTGTAAGACCACCGGGCCTTTCTGATGGCAGCTCATCATCAAACGATGATTGGGCCTGGGCTGTCTGGCAGAAGGTAGATGGTGGGTCCTCAAACAGATTCAATACTTCCGTTGGTGACAGAAAAAACCTTGGCGATTATGTTGCCGTACTTGGTGACTCATTTGTGATCGAAGGCGTCCGTATTAAACTTATCGGAACGGGTGATTACGAAACGATTGAAATTACGAAACTTTAATAGTTCTTGATTTAGATTGCTTCCCAGAGTTACTAATTATTTGTGATCTAGGAGAGAATGATCCCTATGTCGCTCTCGTTCTATATTCACATCCCTTATTGCATAAAGCGCTGTGGGTACTGTGACTTCAACACATACACACCTAGCGAATTGCGTAGTGGTGATTTGTCTGCGGATATTTCTGGAGTATCTGAAGGGTATATAGATCGAGTTTTAAAAGAAATTGATCAAGCCAGAAGTGAAGTGCATGGTGCGATTGTGCCAACTATATTTTTTGGTGGCGGCACCCCAACGCTTCTGCAAGCCCACGATTTAAACCGAGTTATTGCCAAAATCAAAAGCGAATTCGAAGTAAGTGAAGATTGCGAAATAACGATAGAGGCTAATCCCGATACGGTTACCGAAGATTTACTTACAAAATTACGAGAAGGTGGCTTCAACCGAATTTCTTTTGGAATGCAATCCGCAGTTCCACATGTATTAGCAACCCTTGATCGAACTCATAAGCCCGAAGGTGTAAACAAATCTGTTGAACTTGCAAGGAAGACGGGGTTTGATCACATCAGTGTGGATCTAATTTACGGTACCCCAGGTGAGTCAATCGCGGATTGGGAAATTTCAGTAAATAGCGCACTGTCAATGGCGATTGATCACATAAGTGCGTATGCGCTAATTGTTGAAGCTGGTACAAAACTTTCCAACCAAGTTAAACGTGGCGAAATAGTAATGCCAGCCGATGATGAAACTGCGGAAAAGTATCGGATAGCTGATGATCTTTTTGCCAGTGCCGGATTTAATTGGTACGAATTAAGTAATTGGGCTAAACCAGGTGGTGAATGCCGCCACAATATTAATTATTGGAATGGTTCGAATTGGTGGGGGGTTGGGCCTGGCGCCCATTCTTTCTTAGGAAATGAACGCTGGTGGAATGTGAAACATCCAAGCGCTTATCAGGAGCGAATAGATTCCGGGCTTTCGCCAAAATTAGCAGGAGAAACTTTGACTTTAGAAAATCGCAATGATGAGAAAATTATGTTACAAATTAGGTTAGTTGATGGAATTGATCGAAATTCATTAACGTCAGTACAAAATGCAAGTGCAGCAAAATATCTAGAAAGCGACCATATTTCACACACACATTGGTCGCAAGGTCGGGTTGTGTTAACCCAATCGGGGCGCTTAATTGCCGACCGAATCGTCCGCGAATTAATGGTGTAGTACCTTTTCCACCATGAGCACATCAAATACGAAGGTTCCAAATATGGAATCGCGCCAATTAGAGATATTGCGTGCAATCGTTGAAGAGTATGTCGCCACCGAAGAGCCAGTTGGTTCTAAATCAATTGCACAACGCCATGATCTTGGGATTTCGCCAGCAACAATTCGTAATGAAATGGCAGTCTTGGAAGAGGCTGGGTTGATTACACAACCTCACACCAGCGCCGGTCGAATTCCAACTAATCTCGGATATCGAATTTTCGTAGATAAATTAGCCACCATAAAACCTTTCTCAGAGCCAGAGCGACGCGCAATCGAAACTTTCTTAGAAGGCGCTGGAGATTTAGATGATGTGATGGCTCGAACTGTGCGGTTGCTTGCGCAGATAACTAAACAAGTTGCGGTTGTGCAATATCCATCTCACGCAGACTCTAAAGCGAAAGTGGCGTTAGCTGGTACCGCAAATTTAGCGCGCTCTAGCCATGAACAAGCCTCCGATATCCATCCAATTTTGGAAGCGCTCGAAGAACAAGTTGTGCTTCTGCGATTGCTTAGTGATGTAGGCGATTCAATGCGTGTACGAATTGGAGATGAACAGTCGGAAAAGAATCTGCAAACCACAAGCCTTGTCTCTATGAGTTACGGGCAAGATGGCAGCCCTGCTGGCGCTCTAGGTATCATTGGACCAACTCGGATGGATTATGCGAGTTCTATGTCGGCCGTTACTGCTGTTGCAAGATATGTTGGAAAATTCTTAGGGGATAATAAGTAACTTATGGCTGACCTTTACGAAACCCTCGGCGTAAGTCGAGATGCAAGCGCTGATGAAATAAAGAAGTCTTATCGAAAATTAGCGCGCGAATTGCATCCAGATGTGAACCCAGATCCTGCAGTGCAAGATCGATTTAAAGAGATAACTGCCGCGTATGAAGTTTTGAGTGATCCGAATAAACGACAAAATTACGATCAAGGCGGCCAAGGATTTAACGGATTTGGTAATGCCAATTTCGGTTTTGGCGACATTATGGATGCCTTCTTTGGTGGCGGTGGAAATTCGCGTGGTCCAAGGCCGAGAATGCGCCATGGCCAAGATGCGCTAATTCGAGTTGATATTGAGTTAGCCGAAGCATGTTTTGGTACTGACAGAGAATTAAATGTCGAAACTGCAATTCTCTGCACGCAATGTTCCGGAAGTGGTTGCGCCAATGGCAGTAATCCAAAAACTTGCGAAATTTGTCGGGGCAAAGGCGAAACTCAGCAAGTTACAAGATCTTTTATTGGCCAAGTTTTAACAAGCAGACCATGTGCTGCATGCCAAGGATTTGGCTCAACGATTCCAACACCTTGCGGCGAATGCGCTGGCGATGGGCGAGTTAGGTCTAAGCGAAGTTTGGATATAAAAATACCGGCTGGCGTTGAGAGCGGAAACCGAATTCAAATGTCGGGCCAAGGTGAAGTCGGCCCAGGCGGTGGCCCAGCTGGGGATTTGTATGTTGAAATTGATGTCGCAGATCATGATTTTTTGGTGCGCGAAGGAAATGATTTACATGTTTCAGTTTCAGTACCAATGACCGGTGCAGCACTTGGAAGTAAAGTTAAAATTGAAACTTTAGATGGCGAGATTGAAATTGAAATTAAACCCGGAACTCAGAGCGGCAGCGTTTTGCCGATTCGTGGAAAAGGTATTACAAAATTACGCGGTTCTGGTCGTGGCGATTTATTTGCCCATATTGATGTTCTGATTCCAAACAAACTTTCTAAGAAAGAAGAAGATCTACTCCACCAATTTGCAGAGGCCCGTGGTGATAAAGCAAATAGCGGCGAAGTTAAGCAACGGCACGAAACTGGATTTTTCGGTAAATTTCACGAAGCATTTCGAAATAGAAAATAAAGTGCGTACTCTTTTTATTATTGAAGAAATCCCTAATAGTGGCATTGCAATTATCGATGGCGATGAAGGTCACCACGCTGCCACCGTCCTTAGAATTGAAGTAGGCGAAGAAATCTTAATTTCAGATGGTCGCGGGAATTGGGCTGAAGCGGTAGTTATAGAACGTAGTAAAAAATCAATTTCATGCGAGATTACTAAATCTGGTGCAATCGGACCTGCCGCTATAAAACTTACTTGCATTCAAGCGTTGCCAAAGAGCGATCGCGTAAAAGAAACCTTGGAATTATTAACTGAGGCTGGCGTGGATCAAATAATTCCGTGGTCAGCGAGTAAATCAATAGCAAAGTGGAGCGATAAAGCATCAGGGCTGCAAAAATGGCAAACGCAGGTTCGTGAAGCCAGCAAGCAAGCGCGCAGATTTCGAATCCCAGAAGTCATAGATTTAAGATCTACCAATGAACTGAAAGAGCAGTGCCGTGATTTTGATTTAATTTTAGTTTTCCATGAATCAGCAAATATTTCATTCACTGCTTTAATTTCAAGATTAGAAGTGAGCGCCTATAAAAACATTGCGGTTGTTATTGGCCCAGAGGGTGGAATTTCAGAGAGCGAAATCGAAATTTTTGAATCCGTCGGTGGCAAATTAGTTAAATTGGGAGCGCCAGTATTTAGATCAGCACATGCAGGCGTTGCGGCGCTTGCCGCTATCCAGACAGCCTTTAAGATGTGGTGAGGAGGAAAAATGTCTTGCTTGTTTTGCAAAATCGTTAGCTTAGAAATTCCTGCCGAAATAGTTGCAGAAAGTGAATTATCTGTTGCTTTTAACGATATTTCTCCGCAAGCCCCAACCCATGTCTTGATTGTCCCAAAAAAACATTTCCTAAATGTTGCAGAGTTGGCTAATAACAATCCCGCAACGGTCGCCGACTTATTTTTGTTGGCTGAGGAGATTGCCAAATCTCGGGGCCTAGTTGGGTATCGCACGGTTTTTAATACCGGCGCGGAGGCAGGACAGAGCGTTTTCCATGCCCACCTGCATTTATTGGGTGGCAGATCACTGCATTGGCCGCCTGGTTAAGCGTTCAAATACCAATTTGAGAAAGTTCCATTAAGGTTGCACTAATGGATCGCACCGTTATAACAATCCCAAGCGCCATACCTATGGTTGCGCTCACCGGGCCACAAGATGTTTTCCTGAGAATGCTAGAAAAATCTTATTCACACTTAGCAATAACTGTGCGCGGCAACGAATTTATTTTGCGTGGTGCAGCTGTCGATGTAGCGCAATTCCAAGGGTTGATTACCGAACTAGTTGCGATCATTAAATCTGGCCAAGTGCTCACAGAAGATGCAGTTCGTCGATCGATCGCAATGGTAATTGGCGATATCAATCAACACCCAGCCGAAGTTTTATCACTAAACATTCTAAGTAATCGTGGCAAAACAATTAGACCTAAAACTGCCAATCAAAAGAAGTATGTAGATGCTATTGACCGCTCAACCATTACATTCGGAATCGGACCTGCCGGAACTGGAAAAACTTATCTTGCAATGGCGAAAGCAATCCAAGCGCTACAGTCAAAGCAAGTAAATCGAATTATTCTTACTCGACCAGCAGTCGAAGCGGGCGAGCGACTTGGCTTCCTGCCAGGAACGCTCCATGAAAAAATCGATCCATATTTGCGCCCCCTATTCGATGCGCTGCACGAAATGATTGATCCCGATGCGATTCCACGTTTAATGGCAGCTGGAACAATTGAGGTAGCACCGCTTGCATATATGCGCGGTCGAACTTTGAATGATTCATTTATTATTTTGGATGAAGCCCAAAACACCACGCCAGAGCAGATGAAAATGTTTTTGACACGATTGGGTTTTGGTTCTCGAATGGTAGTTACCGGGGATGTAACTCAAATAGATCTGCCTAATAGCGTCCAATCTGGCTTAAGAATCGTTAGTGAAATACTGGAAAATGTTGAGGACATTTCATTTATCGAACTTTTCTCAGATGATGTGGTTCGCCATCGCTTAGTTAGTCAGATCGTTGATGCTTATGGCGCTTGGGATGCTGCGACCGCAAATTCACCTAGATCAATTAGAACTTCGATCAAGCCGGGGAGAAGTGAACGTTAACCGCTCGCGGTGACGATTATGCCTATCGAATTTATTAACCACACTTCCACCGCTTGCGATGAGGGTGCTTTAATTTCGCTTACTCAATTTGTAATTAGCGAGATGGGCGTGCATCCTGATTCCGAATTAAGTATCTCATGTGTTGATGAAGCTGAAATGACTTCGTTACATATCCAATGGATGAATGAACCAGGCCCAACTGATGTGCTTTCGTTCCCAATGGATGAAATAAAACCAAATTCTGCAGCCGATGGCCCAGGGCTAATTGGCGATATTGTTTTATGCCCAGCAGTTGCTGATAAACAAGCAGAACTCGCCAAGCATTCAGCGCAAGCCGAGATGGAACTTCTTACTGCTCATGGCCTATTGCATTTACTTGGATATGACCACGCAATTGCCAATGAAGAAGAGATTATGTTTGCAGTACAGAATGAACTTTTAGTGAAGTGGCGAAATAAATGAACCCAATCACCATTCTTGAAGTTTTAGCGTTATTGGCATTTGCTGGATTTTTGGCTGGCAGTGAGTCTGCAATAAATTCGATTTCTCGAATAGCTGTCGATCAAATTGCGGAGAAATCACCAAAGCGAGCAGCTTTGGTCCGCAAAGTAATCAATGAACCAGCTCGTTATTTAAACGTGGTCTTACTAGTAAGAAAAGCTTGCGAACTAACCGCAACCGTTTTTGTAGCGGAGAGTTTTCTGCAAATTATTGATAACAGCGCGCTAGCAATCACAACTGCTATCACAATCATGTTGGTGCTTTCCTATGTAGTGGTAGGCGTAGGGCCAAGAACTTTAGGTAAACAACGAGCCAGCGGCTGGGCAGTACCAGCAACGTATGTTGCTTATTTTTTGGCAAAAATACTTGGTCCAGTAACAACGCTCTTGATTGCAATCGGAAATGCAATTACTCCTGGCCGTGGCTTTCGCACAGGGCCATTCGCGTCGGAAGCTGAGCTACGAGATTTAGTAGATCAGGCACATGAACGCGGCCTGGTTGAAGAATCTGAACACGAGATGATTCACTCAGTCTTTGAACTTGGTGACACGCTAGTTCGCGAATTAATGGTGCCAAGAACCGAGATGGTTTGGATCGAAGGTTCTAAATCGCTACGGCAAGCGCTATCGCTTGCGCTCCGATCTGGGTTTTCGCGAATCCCGGTAATTGATGAAAATTTAGACACAATCGTAGGTATCGCTTATGTTAAAGACTTAGCGCTACGAAGCCATGAATATCACGAAGCAGAACAGAGCGAAAAAGTTGATGAACATTTACGAAGCGCCACCTTTGTTCCAGAAACCAAAACCGCATCCGAATTACTTAAAGAGATGCAACGAGATCAAATTCATTTAGCAATAGTTGTTGATGAATATGGTGGAACTGCGGGTTTAATCACCATCGAAGATATTTTGGAAGAGATTGTTGGTGAAATTGCAGATGAACACGATGATGATTTAGATGAATTTGAATGGATTAATGACAATCAAGGGCGAGCTTCTGCGCGTCTACATTTAGAAGATTTAGCAGAGTATTTGAAAATTGAATTATCCGATGAGGAACAAGAAGATGTAGATACCATCGGGGGCTACATGGCAAAAATACTTGGCCGCGTGCCGATTCCAGGCAGCACACTTACGTTGCACGGTTGGCAAATAACCGCCGAGCGAATTGTTGGCAGAAGGCACCGAATCGGAACAATTCTCGTCGAGCGAAATAATTCTGAAGCAACGACGAAGCAATCGCTCTAAAAACCTGCACTAGACTGCGGTAATGCGCATAGTTAGGTTTACGCCACCAGCCGGTTCGGCACTAGGAACTGACCCACATTTTGGCGTGCTTGAAGATGAAACCACAATTCGTGCCATCGCCAGCGATCCGCTTTATGCCGGAGTTCATAAGTTAGAAACAACAGTTTTACTAAAAGATGTGCGGTTATTAGCTCCAGTAATTCCTAGAAGTAAAGTGGTTTGTATTGGGAAAAATTATGCTGACCATGCAGCTGAAATGGGAAGCGATGTGCCGGAAGAGCCAATAATTTTCTTAAAACCAAATACCTCAGTAATTGGACCAAATGATTTAATTCAATGGCCAAGCTCGAGCGAGCGCGTTGATCATGAAGCTGAACTTGCCATTGTGATTAGCAAAATTTGTAAAGAAGTTCCAAAAGAGCGCGTTAAAGATGTAATTTTCGGTTACACAATTGCCAATGATGTAACCGCTAGAGATTTGCAGAAGAAAGATGGCCAATGGACCCGCGGAAAGGGATTCGATTCTTTCTGCCCACTTGGGCCATGGATTGATACCGATTTTCAACCTGGCGACCAAGCAATAACTGCGACTGTAGATGGCGAACTTAAGCAGAGCGCAAAGCTATCCGAGATGATTTTCAAGGTTCCAGAGATAATTCAATTCGTGACAAATGTGATGACTCTGCTTCCTGGCGATGTGATTTTAACGGGCACACCTGCCGGTATCGGACCGTTAAACCAAAATGGTGAAGTTGCGATTTCGATTGCAGGTTTAGGCACACTTACTAATAGGGTTTCGCTCCGTGGCTAACGATTCGATTAAAAAAGAGATTCGGGTTCGGTTTGCCCCATCCCCAACCGGTGATTTGCATGTTGGAAACATCAGAACAGCGTTATTTGATTGGGCATATGCCCGTCACACTGGTGGCAAATTCATTTTTAGAATTGAAGATACTGATCGCGAACGCGTAACTGATCAATACATTGCGGCAGCAATCGATACTTTGCGTTGGCTTGGCTTGGAATGGGATGAAGGCCCTGAGGTTGGTGGGCCCTATGGTCCTTATCTACAATCGCAACGGTTGGATATTTATGCAAAATGGGCGCAAACTTTTCTGGATAATGGCGATGCTTATCGTTGTTATTGCAGCACCGAAGAGTTAGAAGCGCGCCGGGAATCGCAACGGGCCGCAAATTTAGCGCCTGGTTATGACGGAAAGTGTCGAAACCTTTCAGCGGAGGCAAGTGCCAAGTATGAAAGTGAAGGACGAAAACCAGTTACGCGAATGCGGATGCCCGATGGCGAAACTCATTTCAATGACGCAATTCGCGGTGATTTAGTTTTCGAACACAAGTTTGTACCAGATTTCGTATTAGCTCGCGCAGATGGTTCACCGCTTTATACCCTCGCAGTAGCGGTAGATGATGTTTTGATGAAAGTTACCCATATTTTACGTGGTGAAGATTTGCTTTCTTCAACGCCACGTCAGATTCGGGTTTACCAAGCCATGGGAGTTACCCCAGAAGATTATCCAATTTTTGCGCACTTGCCATTTGTGATGGGCCAAGACAACACCAAACTTTCGAAGCGAAACGGTGAAGTATCGATTGCTTGGTATCGAGATGCGGGATTCTTACCAGAAGCGATCTGTAATTATTTAGCGCTATTAGGTTGGTCGCCTGGCGACGATCGCGAGAATGTAACCATGCAAGAGTTAACCGAATTGTTCACGGTCGAACGGGTTAATAGTTCGCCAGCTAGATTTGATATGAAAAAACTCGAAGCAATAAACGGTGACAAAATCCGTGCGCTAACTATTGATGACTTTTTACTACGTGCGCTCCCTTTTCTTACTAACGCTGGAATAATTTCTGGAACAGATAGCGAAAAAGCTATAATTAAATCAGTTTTACCGATAATTCAGGAACGGATTGCAAAGCTCTCAGAAGTACCCCAGATGGTTAAATTTCTATTTGGGGAAAGCGTTGTGATTGATAGCGAATCTAAAGCAAAAATTTCGGATGATGTATCAAAAGACATTCTGCGAAAATCACTTGCCGCGCTGGAACCGTTAACGAATTGGAGCCATGGTTCGATTGATGCGGCGCTTCGTGCGGTACTAATTGAAGAGATGGGTTTGAAACCGAGAATTGCATTCGGTGCGGTTCGAATTGCGGTAACTGGTAGCCATATCTCACCACCGTTATTTGAATCTATGGAATTGCTTGGTAAAGAACGCGCAATTACACGCATAAAAAACGCAATTTAGCTTAACTTTTTCAGGGTATCCTTGGCATGCAACATTGGGGTATGGGGTAATTGGCAGCCCAGCTGATTCTGGTTCAGCTTGTCTAGGTTCGAGTCCTGGTACCCCAGCGATAAAATTTAATAAGCACGGCCCCGTCGTCTAGTGGCCTAGGACTCTGGCTTCTCAAGCCAGCTACGCGGGTTCGAATCCCGTCGGGGCTACAAACTTTTAAAAAGATTTATTTTTTTGAAATTATTTCACTCAATCGCGCAGCAGTTGCGACAACTGCGGCCGCATGAATTCTTCCTGGTTGTCTACCCAATCTTTCAATTGGTCCGCTAATGCTTACCGCAGCAATAACTTTGTTATTTGGTCCGCGCACTGGTGCGGAAACCGAAGCTACCCCAGGTTCGCGTTCCCCAATTGATTGCGCCCAACCGCGACGCCGTACCGCCGAGAGATGCGCGGCGGTAAATCTTGCATTCGTTAGCGTGCGATGCAATTTATCGGCATCTTCCCAAGCTAATAAAATCTGCGCAGCCGATCCAGCTTGCATTGTGAATGCTGCACCGATTGGAACTGAATCTCGTAAGCCAGAAACTCGTTCTGCGGCGGCCACACAAATTCGTTGGTCACCTTGGCGGCGATAAAGTTGTGCGCTCTCGCCAGTTGCATCTCGTAGCGTGATTAGCGCGGGTGTTGCGGCAGCGAGTAATCGATCTTCACCAGCAGCAGCGCTAAGTTCACCCGAGCGCGGACCCAATATAAATCGCCCCGTTAAATCTCGCGCCACCAATCGATGGAATTCCAGCGCTACCGCTAATCGATGCGCGGTCGGACGTGCGATTCCGGTTGCGGCGACTAATTCGGCGAGGGAGTGTGGCCCGGATTCGAGAACGGTAAGAATTCGGACGGCTTTATCTAATACGCCGACTCCGCTATTCTTCTTGTCCATACTCTGATAATGCCATCTCAGGATGTGAGAAGCAAGTCACATCTAGATTGGAAAAAAATGGGCAAGACGTTAGCGGAAAAGATTTGGGAAGATCACGTAGTTCGTCGTGCCGATGGCGAACCAGATTTGCTTTACATCGATCTTCATTTAATCCACGAAGTTACCAGCCCACAAGCATTTGATGGCCTCCGCTTAAATAATCGGAAAATTCGTCGTCCAGATTTAACTATTGCAACTGAAGATCACAACACCCCAACCCAAAATATTGACCAACCAATTGCGGATCCAGTTTCAAAGCTACAAGTAGATACTTTGCGGAAGAACTGCGCCGAATTTGGCGTGCGGATTCATTCTCTAGGCGATATTGAACAGGGCATCGTGCACGTTGTTGGGCCACAACTTGGTCTAACCCAACCTGGAATGACAATTGTTTGCGGCGACTCACATACCTCAACGCATGGCGCATTTGGCGCACTAGCTTTTGGAATCGGAACTAGCGAAGTTGAACATGTGATGGCCACCCAAACTCTGCCATTAGCACGCCCTAAAACTATGGCGATCAATGTAGAAGGAAAATTAAAACCTGGCGTAACCAGCAAAGACATAATTCTCGCAATCATTGCAAAAATCGGCACCGGCGGCGGTCAAGGGTATGTACTTGAATATCGCGGCAGCGCAATTCGCGAACTTTCGATGGAAGGTCGCATGACGATTTGTAATATGTCAATCGAAGCGGGCGCTAGAGCCGGCCTGATCGCTCCAGATGCAACAACTTTTAATTACATAAAAGGTAAACCACACGCTCCAAAAGGCGCCGATTGGGATGTCGCGATTGCTTATTGGTCAACGCTAGTAACTGACTCCGATGCAAAGTTCGATATGGAAATTAATTTAGATGCCAATGAACTTGCGCCATTTGTAACTTGGGGAACTAACCCAGGTCAAGGTTTACCACTTAACTCCAATGTGCCAAATCCAGCCGAGATTGCAGATGCTGAAGCACGCGGCGCAGCAGAACGAGCTTTAATCTATATGGATTTAACCGCCGGAACCCCTTTAAAATCAATCAAAATTGATACGGTCTTCCTGGGCTCTTGCACCAATGGCCGTATTGAAGATTTACGAGCAGCGGCTGAAGTTATTAAGAATAATAAGATCGCAAGCTCGCTAAGAATGTTAGTAGTACCTGGATCTGCGCGGGTTAGATTGCAAGCAGAATCCGAAGGTTTGGATAAAGTTTTTATTGATGCCGGTGCAGAGTGGCGAAATGCTGGATGTTCTATGTGTCTTGGTATGAATCCAGATCAATTGAAGCCAGGAGAGCGATCGGCATCTACCAGCAATCGAAACTTTGAAGGTCGCCAAGGTAAAGGTGGCCGTACCCATCTAGTAAGTCCATTAGTTGCTGCAGCAACCGCACTTCGCGGCACGCTTTCATCACCGGCAGATTTGTAATAACGGGTATAGGAGCAGCCATGGAAAAATTTATTCTCCATACCGGGAGCGCAATCCCATTACGTCGGAGCAATGTCGATACCGATCAGATAATTCCAGCAGTGTATTTAAAACGAGTTACTCGCTCCGGTTTTGAAGATGGACTTTTTTCGGCTTGGCGGAGCGATCCAGAATTTGTTTTAAATAAACCTGAATATGCGAAGGCTTCCATTTTGGTTGCGGGAGTTGATTTTGGAACTGGTTCATCGCGGGAACATGCAGTTTGGGCGCTCCAAAATTATGGATTTAAAGCCGTTATTTCAAGCCGCTTTGCCGATATTTTCCGAGGGAATTCACTTAAAGGCGGACTCCTTACCGTGATACTTCCGCAGGAACAGGTGGAGGCGCTCTGGCTTGCCATAGAGAGCGATCCAACAACTCAAGTTACCGTCGATTTGGAAAGTCGAACCGTTACTTACAACGACGCTACTTGCTCATTTGAACTAGATGATTACACGCGCTGGCGCTTAATGGAGGGCTTGGATGACATCGGTTTGACGCTTCGCCACGTAGATGTTGTTACGAGTTTTGAGGAAAAAAGAGCGCAATTTAAGCCTAAAACGTTACCTGCATTGGCAGAATAAACTTTTTTCATACAACCCTAAACCCGTAATTGAGAGTTTTTTACGCATAAAAAGTGTGCTTTTCGAAATTATCTTATTGCGACACACCGCAGTTAATGCGGTAAAACCTTGATTTTCTTGCGTAAATTGTAACCAGCGTTAAGCGAATGCTTAACTTTACGCTTAAAAATAAGGGGAATTTAAATGAACAAGACCCAGTTCATTGCTTCGTTGGCTCCGCATTTCAACGGCAGCAAAAAAGAAGCTACACACGCTGTAGATATCGTTTTCGATTCAATCGTACGGACAATTCACAAAGGTGAAGATGTAACGATTAATGATTTCGGTAAGTTCAAGAAAGTTGATCGTAAAGCCCGTAAAGGTCGTAACCCTTTCACTGGCGAAACCATTCAAATTAAGGCAAGCAAGAAAGTTCGCTTCCTTCCTGCAAAGGCGCTTAAAGAGACCATCGCAGGTATGCGCAAGTTGGAGCCAGCTCCAAAGCCAGCTCCAGTTGTAAAGCCAGTTGCAAAGAAAGCAGCTCCTAAAAAAGCCGCAAAGAAAGTTGCAAAGAAGGCTAAGAAATCCGCTCCAAAGAAGGCTAAGAAAGCCGCTAAGAAGCGTAAGTAGTAGCTTTAAATTGAAGAGCCACGAGAAATCGTGGCTCTTTTCTTTTTTCATGGCGAAATTGATTTAGGCTCTAAGCATGGTTACCTACGATCCACCGCAAGGAAACCCGCTTGGCAACAATCCTTGGTTCCAATTTGGTGCAAATGTAATTCGGCCACTCTTGAATTTAGTAGTAAAGAAGGATTGGCAAGGTGGCGAGAAATTGCCTAAAAGCGGTGCTGCGATAGTTGTTTGTAATCACCTTTCTTATATAGATCCACTTACCTTCACGCACTTTCTCTTTAATAGTGGCAGAGCGCCGAGGTACTTAGGAAAAATGGGCGTCTTTAAAATTCCAATTATCGGCAAAGTAATTCGTGGTGCAGGACAGATTCCAGTTGATCGACAATCCCCAAATGCAGCAAAAGCATATGAACATGCGATCGCAGTTCTAAAAGCTGGACATTTACTTGGCGTGTTTCCAGAGGGAACTCTTACCCGCGATGAAAATTTCTGGCCGATGCGCGGCAAAAGTGGCGTGGTAAAACTTGCCTTACTAACTGGAGCACCGGTAATTCCTTGTGCGCAATGGGGCCCAGAGCGCGTTCTTCCGCCATATAGCAAAAAAATAAAATTATTCCCGCGTACCAAGATTTCTATCCGCGTCGGGGAACCACTAGATTTTTCGAAGTGGCACGGAAAAGTCGATGATCCGATTGCGCTCGAGGAGGCAACTGATTACGTGATGGATGAAATTACTACGCTCTTAGAAGGTATTCGTAGCGAGACCGCACCTAAAGTTAAATTCGATCCTAAAAAATCAGATCTGCCAAGAATTGGTAATTTCAAAAAAGCTAGGAAGCGAAATTAATGACCTCGGTTTCGGTAATTGGTTCAGGGGCTTGGGGGACAACGCTTAGCCAAGTTCTCTGTGATGCCGGAAATGATGTTTTGATTTGGGGAAGAAACCAAGATGTTGTAAGCGAAATTAACATTAAGCACACAAATGAATCCTTCTTGCCTGGTGCGGTTTTGCCAGAATCCTTTAAAGCAACCTCTGATATTGAATTGGCGCTTAAAAGAGCTGAAGTAATAGTTCTTGCAGTCCCAGCTCAAACTCTTAGAGCTAATTTACTTAATTGGAAAGCTTTTTTTCCCACAAATAAGCCAGTAATAAGTAGCTTAAAAGGTATTGAAATTCAAAGTAACTTACGGATGTCTGAAGTAGTTAGAGATTGCATAGCGATTTCAGATTCATTAGTTGGAATAATCACCGGGCCAAATTTGGCGAGCGAATTGATATTACGCCAACCAGCGGGCGCGGTCGGAGCATCAACAAATCCTGAAATTTCAAAATTAATCGCTAGGTTATTCAAAACTAAATATTTTCGGGTTTACACATCCGATGATTTATTAGGGTGCGAGCTGGCTGGATCAGCAAAGAGCATTATTGCCCTTGCAGTTGGCATGGTTGTTGGAATGGGGCTAGGCGAAAACACCCAAGCCACCATCATCACTCGGGGATTGAATGAAGTTAGTAAACTTGGCGTTGCGCTAGGAGCAAACCCACTTACATTTGCCGGCCTCGCTGGCATGGGTGATTTAGTTGCTAGCTGTTCATCCGGTTTATCAAGAAATCGAACTTTTGGCGAAGTATTGGGTGGTGGAAATTCCATGAATGAAGCGCGCTTAAAAGTTAATAAAACGGTTGAAGGAGTTGCAACCGCAGGCGCAGTATTAGAAATCGCACATTCATTAGGCGTAGAAGTTCCAATAATTGAAGCTGTCGCGGATGTAGTAAGTAATACCCTTACCCCTGCAGAAGCAGTACAGCGATTGATGGCTTTAAATATCGGGGCGGAGATAGATCACGTATGAGTAGCTCGAAGAAAATTCGAGTCGCAATCGTTTGCGGCGGCCGTAGTAGCGAACATGAAATTTCTTGCATATCTGCTAACGGAGTTCTTTCTGCACTCGATCAAGAAAAATTTGAAGCGATTTTGATCGGCATTACTGAAGCAACTGGCGACTGGGTTTTATTAGATAAAACCGCCCCATTTTCAAAAAAATCAAATGGTTTGCCTGAAGTACCGACTAGCGCACCAAAATTGATTGCTGATATCCACGGGATTAAAAATGCAGACGGTACTGATTTAGAAGTTGATGCTTTCTTCCCATTACTCCATGGTGCATACGGTGAAGACGGCACCATTCAAGGATTATTTGAAATGATGGCAATGCCTTACGTTGGTTCTGGAGTTTTAGCATCTACGGTGGCAATGGATAAATCGTTTGCGAAGCCAATCTATGCATCTTTCGGATTAGCAATCGCGGAAGGCTTCGTATTACAAAAGCGAGATTGGGAATCTAATAAGAGTTCTCAAACTGAAAAGATTTCCAAAATGGGTTTCCCAATTTTTATAAAACCGGCGCGAAGTGGTTCTAGTCGAGGTACCTCAAAAGTTAAATCAACACCTGAAATTGAGAGCGCGGTTAATGCAGCGCTAGCGCTAGATCCTAAAGTAATGATTGAGAAAGCTGTGATTGGTCGCGAATTGGAATGCGCCGTTCTAGAAGTTGGCGGCGAAGTTAGAACGTCAGTTGTAGGAGAAGTGCGCGTACTAGGCGATCATGAATTTTATGATTTCGAAGCTAAGTATTTAGATGGTTCAACTGAATTCGATATTCCGGCAAAAATTTCAGTGGAAAAAACTAATGAAATTCAAAACGCTGCCCGCAAGGCTTTTCAAGCGCTCGGTTGTGAAGGGTTAGCCCGCGTTGATTTCTTCTTAACTCCCGAAGGCACCGTCATCATTAATGAGTTAAATACCCTGCCTGGCTTCACTGCAACTTCGGTTTTCCCAAAACTCTGGCAAGCAACTGGTAGAAATTACAGCTCGATTATTACGACTTTAATTGACTCTGCATTGAGCAGATCGCAAAATGTGGTTCGGTAAGTTAAAGGGTTTACTTAAAGCATCGCATTTTGGCCCAACCTTATTAGTAACGGCTATTTCTTTTGGATTTGCGACTTACTATTGGTGGGAAGGTCCGGCTTACGTAATTGCATTTGGGGTATTTACCGGACAACTCGTAGTTGGCTGGAGCAATGATCTCTACGATTATCAAGACGATCTGAGCCACAACCGAAAAAATAAGCCACTAGTTTCTGGGCAAATAAGAAAAGAATTGCTGCAAAATTGGTTGAAGTGGGTAACTCCATTTTCATTTATTGCAAACCTATTTGGTCCACTTGGAGTAAAAGGTGGCCTTGTTTATATGTTAGGTATTCTCTGTGGAGTCGCATATAACTTCTATTTCAAGTTTTCGGTTCTTTCACCGCTACCGTACGCCATTGCATTTGCAGCGTTACCTTCGTCGATTGCAATTTCAAAAGATATAACTCCGCCACTGTGGATGTGGTTGGGTGGCGCGCTCTTTGGTATGGCGGCACATTTCATTAATGTTATAAAAGATATGAAAGAAGATCAGATCAGCAAAATTGGGGGATTACCGCAAAGGTTAGGGAGTAAGAATTCTATTTTGGCGGCAGTAATTTTGATTGCTATAGGAATAGCTATATTAAAAATTACTTAGGGGAAATTCAAGTGAAATCTAGACAGAGATTATAGAGCCAAGTAGAATTTGCCAATGAAGAGAACTTCTCTAATTTTACTTCTTATCCTTCTGGTTGTTACAGGATGTAGTAAAGCTAAGAGTACTGATCAATCGCATAAGGAAAAAGTAAACCAACAAATAAGTAAATTGTGTTTTCTAGTAGTTAATGGAGCTGATGTTTATAGACTTCAAAGTGATGGGAAATCAGCCAGAAGTAAGGCAAGTGAAACAAAAATTGATATAACGACTGAATATGTCGATTTACTAGGCGAATTGCAACGATTAGATGCTAAATACATCCAATTGGATACCGATCTCAAAATCTTTAATTTTTGCGGTATTCAATGAAGCGGAGTTCAATTTTAGTAGTAAGTATTTTTTTTGCCTTAACAAGCGCTACAGCGCCATTAGTATCTGCTGCTGGTCCGCAAACTCCAAGTTGTGGTAACTACAAAGTAACAAAAAATGAAGTAATTGTTGGAGTTGAATTTCCAAAAGGAACATATCAAATAAATGTTTTTGGAATTTCTTGTACAAAAGTGATGGGAAGTAAAGGCCTATTTGCCCAATTCCTGAAATTAAAAGATAAAGATCCACTACCTAAACCCTGGAGTTACTTGGCAGATGCAATAGGAGCGCCAAAGTTTTCTTCAGGACCAGGAGTCGGATTTCGGGTTCAGTTAATTACTCCAACTCCAACTCCAACTCCAACTCCAACTCCAACTCCAACTCCAACTCCAACTCCAACTCCAACTCCAACTGCTCAATACACAAT